>Ga0187894_10002989_pt1 | contig 19458 bp, 14 predicted proteins | sample GBC1701081metaG_FD_136650 | JGI IMG/M metagenome (GOLD analysis project Ga0187894, IMG submission 136650) | White microbial mat communities from a lava cave in the Kipuka Kanohina Cave System on the Island of Hawaii, USA - GBC170108-1 metaG ...
CGAGCCAGACGCGCCTGATCGGGTACGCCTGGCACGAAACGCCGAACGACCAGGTGAATCCGGTGCTGGATCGCTTCACCTATTATCTGGCGCAGGCTGCCGAAGCGGCAGGGTATCACGTCCTCACCTTCACCCATCCGATTCGGCAGCCTCTGCCGGTGTACGACGAACTGATCCGCACCCAGCGGGTGGATGCGTTCATGCTGGCGGGAACGGTGCGGGCCGATGAGCGTATCCGCTTTTTGATCGACGCCGATTTTCCGTTCGTCAGCTTCGGGCGCTCGAACCAGGGGTGGGATTTCCCCTGGGTAGACACCGATGGCGAACAGGGCGTATACGCGGCGATGGAGTACCTGATCGGCCTGGGACACCACAAGATCGCGATGGCGGCGTGGCCGGAAGAGTCGATCACCGGCAGCTTCCGGGTGCAGGGGTATCTTGATGCACTGCGCGACGTGGGCATCCCGTTTCGCCCGGATTACCTGGTGCGGGGCGAACATAGCGAACAGGCCGGGCGCGATGCGATGGCTGCGTGGTGCAGCCTGCCGTTAGATGAACAGCCGACAGCGGTGGTCGCAATCACCGATCTGGTGGCGGTGGGCGTGATGAATGAGGCGGAACGGCGCGGGCTGGTGGTCGGGCGCGATCTGTCGGTGATAGGGTACGATAATGTGCCGATGAGCCAATACCTGCGCCCGGCGTTGACGACACTCGAACAGCCAATTCTGGAAATCGGACGGGCGCTGATGGAAACGCTGGAGCATATCTTGCGCCAGGATGCGCCCCCTAACACCCACCAGTTGATCCCACCGCGCCTGGTGGTACGGGACTCGTGCGGCGTGCCGGTGCGCTGAACCGGAAAGGACACGATCCTGCGCCAGGCCGCCGCGCTGACCTTCCTGAGGCGGGAAAAGTCGGTGGAGCGATGCCGATTATGTGATACGATGTAGGTATGCACTTTGAGCAAAGGATTACGGTTATGGTCGCCGTGCGCTTATCAGCAGTGATTACCGATGAACGTGAACTGATCGTCACAGTTCCAGACGACATTCCCGCCGGGCCGGTTGAATTGGTCATTGAATCTCCCGAAACTGCCTCAGCCTATTCAAACCCAGACCGCAATATCGCCCGCGCGAAATTGGCTGCGGCTGGCCTCCTGAGTCAGAGTTATCGTTTGCCGCCAGGAACACGTATCCCGACCGATGACGAGGTGCGTGCGGCTGACGCTCTGCCACCCGGTGCGCGTCCTTCGGAAGACCTCATCAACGAAGACCGCGATGAGCAGTTATTATCTCGATACCAGCGCGCTAGGGTTACAGCGCCCCGACCTTCCTGACACTGGTGAAGCGGCTTGAACATCAGTTGGGAAGAAACCAGACCCTCTGAATGCGTTCATCTTTGACCTCGTAAATGGCGACGCCTTGCCAATCTCCATTTTTTAAATCGCGGCCAATCTCGTGATCGATGACGAAGTTTCCGTCGGTGATGCGCTTGCTGATCTCGACATGTGGGCGGGCTTCCTCGAAGAACTATTGAAAGAATGCTCGCACCGCTTCAGCGCCATTATCCAATATTTTGTTTGTGGGAAAGTCCAGAGTCTGAATTGTGGGGCCGTAGGTTTCCATAAACGCATCGATATCGTGTGCATTGTAGGCTGCGAGTTGTCGATCAATCACTTGTTCCGGCGTTTGTGCCATTGTGCCTCTCTTATTTCAGCGCCGGTACTTTTCGTTCTGGCACTTGAATTACGCTACTGAACCAATAGATTGAACCATGATGACATTGAAATGCGACTGGTTGATTCGGTTTACACGAGTGAGTTCATTTTCCTCAGCACCTCACTCACCGTTATTGCCCCTAACCCGCTCGTGATCAGATGCGCTCGCTGAACATTCGCTGTTCCGATGCCGACGGTGTAGAAGCCACCGGCTAAGGCGGCGTCGATCCCGGCCTCGGCATCCTCGAAGACGACGGCGTAATTGGGGGGAACATCCAGGCGACCGGCGACCCACACGAATAAATCGGGCGCGGGCTTGGTGTTGACCACACTGTAACCATCGCCCATAGCATCAAAACGGTCGAGCAGTTCTAGCCGCACCAGCACATCGCGGGCGTTTTTGCTGGCCGAGCCGATGCCGAGCGCCAGCCCTACCGCGTGCGCCTGGTCGAGGAAGGCTGGCACGCCGGGGAGCGCGTCCGCCGGGGTGATGGTTTCCAGGTATTTGCGATAGTAATTGTTTTTGCGTTCCATCCAGGCGGCGGCAGTCGCTTCGTCAATCGGCCTGCCCTTGAGCATCCGGTTCAGGCTTTCGCGGCGGGAGACCCCGCGCAACTGCTGGTTGTCGGCGCGGGTGAAGGCGATGCTTTCCTCGTCGGCAAGCTGCTTCCAGGCCAGGAAGTGATATTCGGCGGTGTCGGTAATCACGCCGTCCAGGTCGAAAATAAAGGCGCGGATCAAGGGGGTCACGTATTTATCCTCACAGTTGGGGTGGGCTGCGCATACCCTAATGTAAACGTTTCAGCAGCACTCGCGCAAGACACAAAAAAGACGCCCGTGTGAGCGCCTTGCATAACCCTCACCCCCGACCCCTCTCCCTTATGGTGAGGGGAGAAATACGTTGAGGGCGTCAATCCAGGATTTTTGCTGTTACTTCCACTCCCAGACGGGTTCGCCGGCCAGCAGGCGCTTGACCTGATCGGGGAAGCGATCCGGGTCGAGCGGTTTGCTGAGGAAGCCGTTGAAACCGGCTTTTTGGGCGCGACGCATTTCATCCTCGCCGGTAGAGGCGGTGACGGCGCAGACGGTGGTGTCCTTCAAACGCGGATGGTCGCGGAAGCGTTTAAGGACGCGGTAGCCGTCTTCGTAGGGTAGGCGGATGTCGAGCAGAACGAGATCGACCCTGGGCATAAATTCGGCGAAGGGGACGACCTGCCAGCCGGACGGTTTCCATTCGCAGTGGCGCACACCCATGAACGACAGCATCCGCACCATCAGGATGAAATTGGCAATCGTGTCTTCAACGACGACGATATAGGCCTCGCTTGGCTCAACCGGCACGCGCGGCTGCGAGATTTGTCCGACGCTCATATACCCGTACCCTTCCTCGTGACAGGTCGCTTGTGAAAAGCAAGTCCTATCAGGTTGTTGGACGTGACCTAGAGTACCACAAAAAGATCAATGAGGTAATTCTGAGTATAACGCTGTTTCTAACAGGCGCAACTCGTACTTTATTCTCACAAGCGCCGAAGTTTCTGCATCAGCTTGAGCAGTTGATCCTGGCGGCGGTTGTGACGGGCGGTGACTTGCGCCCGTTTGCTTTCCAGGTGCTTGCTGCTCACGGCGGTGGCGAGGATGGCGATACGTCCCGCTTCGGTGTCGTAGGCGCACGTACCGTCGATGATGAGTTGGTCATGGGGGTCGTTGAAGGCGCTCTCGATCTTTTTCCACAGGCGGGTCGGGATGTAGACGCTGTAGACGCGCGGCCTCTTGAACAGAGTAGGGGTGTCTTCGGGCAGGCGGTCGGCCTCAGGGGAGTAGAGCAGGGTGGTCATCACGCCGTCGGGGCGAATATCGACGCGGCTGGGGCGACCGACCAGGGTGATGGTCAAGGCACGGATGTCCGTCCCCATTTCGAGCGGTCGGGTCGGGGTTTTACGGGGTTCCTCGCCCGCGCTCTCCGGGGCTGCACCTTCCTGGAAATGCGCAAGCAAGACAAGCTGGCCGAGCCGGATCAGGTCGCCGTCGTGCAACGGCGAGAGTTGGTTGGGGGTCAGGCGGGTGTCGTTCACCCACGTTCCATTGGAACTACCCAAATCCTCGATCTTGAAACCATCCTCGAAGTGGTGAATGGCGGCATGGTGGCGGGAGACGCCGAGCAAACGCCCGTGAAAATCGGTCAGGTCGATGGCGGGCGCGGGTTCGCCGAACACGACTCGTCCGAGCGTGGTGGACTGTTGGTTTTCCACTAGAATAGGTTCTTTTTCGCCCATGACGTAGAGCGCGAGCATTCCCGGATGGAGGTCGAGCGGGGCGACAGGTTCGGGGCGTCGGATGGCGGTGGCGAAGTCGGCGACGCGCGCGGTTTCGACGGCGCGATCCACCAGCGGGGCACCGCAGTGGACGCACTTCTGGGCATCGCTGTTGTTTTCCTGTTTGCAGTTGGGGCAAATCTGGATGGCAATCGTCATGGCATGACCCTTTCGTGCGCTGATCCCCTCACTTCGCAAGACAATATTCTAACGCGAGAGAATCAAATACGCATTGGAATCCAGGATTGAACCGCAAAGATTTGCAACATGCCGATCTAGTTCGGGATGGCGAGTTGGGTGCAGTCGAGATTGACGTATTGCAAGATCACATCGCCGGTTGGCACATCGTTGGCGACTAGGGTGAATTTGCCATTGACGATGCCCAGCACGCCATTAGGCAGGTAGCCCATGACATAGCAACCGGAGTAGGCGGCGAACGTGCCGTCGGTCTTCTGGCCGACCAGCACCGCCGGGAGCAAGCCGTCGAGATAGGAATGCCCGGCGCTCGCCCCGGTCTGGTTATAGGTTCCGAAGTAGGCATTCACATAGGCGGTGTCGGCGTAACCATTCTGGAAGGCGGTAAAGGTGGGACGATAATCTTGCGCTGGGGCGCCATTAGGCTTCGGGCCGGGGAGGGGCTGCAACCAGTAGGTATAAGCGGCGGGAAAGGCCTTGCTGTTGATGGCGTCGTAGTAGGCGAGGATGGTGGGCGCGGCGAGGTTGCTGGTGATGGTGGCAGTGTCCGGGGTGATGGCGGTGGGCGGGTTGAAGCAGTCGATGGCGAGATAGGCGGCGATGACGGCGTTATCCGGCACGCCGAGGGAGGTCAGCAGGTGGAAATTGCCGCCCGCGATGCGCCAGGTCACACCGTTGACGCCCTGGTAACTGACAGTGAAGCAGCCGTAATAGGCAAAAACGCGCCCATCGGTCTGGTAGCCGAGCAGCAGGGCAGGCACGTAACCGGCCTGAGTCGAGTTGCGGGTTTGCAGGCCGCCGAAATAGGGTTCAACGCGGGTGGTGTCGGCAAAACCGGCAGCAAAAGCCCGGTAGGTCTGGCGGGGACTGAGCCACAGGGCGTAGGCGGTGGCGTAGTCCTGGCGGTTGATGGCGTTGTAGTAGGTGAGCAGCAGGGCTTGCGGCGAGGCGTATTCGGTGGCCTGGGCGGGACGCGCGACAACGGTCGCAAACGCCAGCGTGAACAGGATTACGATGCACTGAAAGCGATGTTTCATAATACGCTCCCTCAATCGCTGCTGTTTACGGCTGAATCAGTGAAAACGGTGAAAATGAGAATCGATCATTTCCCCCCGATGTCAACGATTTCTCCCTTAACAAGCTCCGAAAGCGAAACTGGCGACGAAAACGACGAAAACGAATCGGCAAAAATTCGCCTATTTCGCCTATGAGATGGCGCGCGGGTTCGCGTTCCCCGTATCCACCTTACACCCGGACGGCGACGGCTACAATCCAGCCTAGTAGCGGCGGCTGCGGCGGCGGCGGAGACGCACGCGCCAGGCGATGACAGGCGAGCTAACCGCCGATTTTGCGCCACAAACCACGTTTGGTGGCGGCAGTCCGCCCGTGCACTCGTCTTCAAGTCGGCGCTGATATTCATTATACAAGGAAATTGAAGTGAAAAGTTGAACATTTGTTCAGACATTTGTTTCGATTTTGAGGGGAAACCTCATTAGAATCGAGCATTCGAGGTTTCGAGTTTCCAAATATCATGAACCAGCCCAAAACGTTCAAAGATTTGATGCGCTTCTGCCGTTGTCCACTTCGTCCATTCAGGATTGAGGTGATTGCCATACCAAACTTGAGCGAAACCCCAAATTTTGAGGATAGGTTGAACATCGCCTTTTGGGATGCCGTGTTTCTGGCACCAATGATCCACTTGCCCTTCATGCTCAAATAGGAGCATGGTGCTGCATGTATAAATCACATTGTCCCAGGCGTGCTTCATCGGAATGGGAAAATGCACGACATAATCGGATTCCATAACCTGACCATTCTGGATAGGGATACGGACTTGTTTACCATCCGCGCCTAAAGTCGTCGTAATGGTGACATCCCGCTTCAGGAGCGCGGCTACACCCAGCGAACACCAGGCGCAATTGCCCCACCATTCGCCATCGGCACAGCTCACGAGAAAATTGGTCGGGGCTAACGAAAAGGGATGAATCACCCAAATTTTTGAATGGTTGGGATGTAAAACCACGCCATGATAGGCTTGTAACTCCTGCAATGCGGTCAGCGTTTCCGCTTGCGAGAGGTGGAGCAAATGCGCTAACTGATTGATGTCTGGGGCAAAGCCTTTTTCAATGATGAATTTGAGAATCCTGGCGTGAACGATGCCATTCGTAATCCCGGACTTTTCCATATTGATGTCCCCTACTGCTATCGCCCTGGATTCTTGTTGGCTATGTAGTGAGTGATCGGTTGTCTTTCACTGATCGCTGATGGCTGAACGCTATCCCGCGATCATCTTCTCTTTGCGCTTGCGGTCTTTGAGGCGTTCCTCGTTGTTGAGGATGCGTTTGCGCAGGCGCAGGCTGGCGGGCGTGACTTCGAGCAATTCGTCCTCGGCCATGAACTCGATCCAATCATCCAGGCTCATGTCGCGCGGCGAGATCAGACCGGCGGTCGTCTCGCTGGGCTTGCCGCGATGGTTGGTCAGGTGCTTGGCTTTGGCGACGTTCAAGTCCAGGTCGCCGGGGCGGATGTGTTCGCCGACGACCATGCCCGCGTACACGTCCACCGCTGGGCCAATGAAAAACGAGCCGCGCTGCTGTACGTTGACGAGGGCGTAGGGCGTGGAAACGCCGGTTTCCATCGCCACCAGGCTGCCGAACTGCCGCCCAGGGATTTCGCCCGCCAGCGATTCATAGCCATAATGCAGGCTGTGAACCTGCCCCATGCCGCTGGTGGCGCGCAAGAAATGGGAGCGGAAGCCGAGCATCCCGCGCGTGGGGACGAGGTATTTTAAATAGGTTGTGGCGTTCTCGGCGCGCATGTCAGTCATCACGCCGCGCCGCGCACCAAGCAGTTCGACCACTGTCCCGACCATGTTCTCGGCGGCCTCGATATGGACTTCTTCAACGGGTTCGAGCGTCTCGCCGGTTTCCGGGTCTTCGCGGAAGATGACTTCCGGCTTGCTGACCTCGAACTCGTAACCCTCGCGGCGCATGGTTTCGATCAGGATGCCCAGGTGGAGTTCGCCGCGCCCGCTGACGACGAATTTGTCGGCGGACTCGCCGTCTTCGACGCGCAGGGCGACATTACTACGGGTCTCGTCGTACAGGCGCTGACGCAGCCGCCGCGATGTCCCCCAGCCGGTTTTGCCCTCGCGCCCGGCGAAGGGAGCCGTGTTGACGCCGAAAGTCATGCGGACGGTCGGTTCTTCGACGCTGATGAGCGGCAGGGCTTGAGTAACAGCCGGGTCGGCAATCGTGTCGCTGATGCCCAGTTCGCTCAGGCCGCCGAAGGCCAGGATATCGCCCGCCGTCACCTCGTCCACTTCCTGCTTGGCGAGGTTGTGGAAGGTGAACAGGTACTCGATGCGGCCATTGATGCGTTCGCCGCGCGGGGTCAGGCGGACGACGGGCATCCCTTTGCGCATCACGCCCGACACCAACCGCCCGATACCGATTTGCCCTTTGTAGTTGTCGTATTCCAACGTTGTCACCAGCATTTTGGCATGTTGGTCAGCGTCAATTTTGGGCGGCGGCACTTCTTTGATGATGGTCTCGAATAAAGGCGTTAGGTCGCTTTGTAAACCGGCGGGGGTGTAACCGGCTCTGCCCACCAGTCCGATGGCATACACGACCGGGAACTCGGCCTGCTCGTCGCTCGCGCCCAACTCGATAAACAGGTCGAAGGTCTCGTTCAGGGCTTCGTCGGCGCGGGCGTGCGGTCGGTCAACCTTGTTGATGACCACGATCACGCGCAGGCCGAGCGAGAGGGCTTTACGCAGCACGAAACGGGTCTGCGGCATCGGGCCTTCCACCGCGTCCACCAACAGCAGCGCGCCATCGACCATGTTCAGCACACGCTCGACCTCGCCGCCAAAGTCGGCGTGGCCGGGGGTATCGACGATGTTGATTTTGATGCCGCCCCAGGTGACGGCGGTATTTTTCGCCAGGATGGTGATGCCGCGCTCGCGTTCGAGGGCGTTGGAGTCGAGGATACGTTCGCCGGTTTCCGCGCCTTCGCGGAACACTTTCGATTGTTTCAACATCCCGTCAACCAGGGTGGTTTTGCCATGATCGACGTGGGCGATAATCGCAATATTACGGATGTCTTCTCTTACTGGAGTCACACGCTGTCCTTGCCGCTCAATAGGTCGGTATCTGATTAATGTAAAATCTATTTTATCAAACAGATGTCAGCATAAGATAGTGGCGAGTTGGGCTTAAATGTTAAAATCTTTTCATGGTAGGCGGTTCTCAAGTGATCTTGAGTCGAGATTACGGGGAATTACCTTATACTGAATTATTAAAGCGTCGATTTTTAGGAGCGTAGGTTAGAGTCCTGTGATACACCCCTTACTGAAACGCCAGCTTGACGAATTGGGCATCGTCGACCCGACGACGCCACCCGACCCGGCGGCCTGGGCGCGCCTGCTCGACATGCTCGGCGCGACCTACGACCGAGCCGAAGACCGCCTGTTTTATCAAGCCCTGTTTGACCAGACCAACGATGCAGTGTTCATCATGGGCCTGGACGGCAAATTTTTGTCGGTCAACCGCAGGGCCGCCGACATGCTGGGCTACACCGTCCCTGAACTGGTTGGTCTGACGCGAAAGCACATCGTCGCTCCGGGCGAACAGGACGCCAGCAACCAGGTACTGGTAGACCTGATGGCTGGTAAGCCGATGCCGCCTTATGAGCGCACCTTTCACCGGAAAGATGGCTCGCCGCTGGTGGTCGAGGTCAACGTCGATCTGGTGCGCGACCACGACGGTGCGCCGCTGTATTTCCAGAGCATCACCCGTGACATCAGCGAGCGCAAACGGGCTGAGGAAGCACTGGCGCACGAGCGCGATTTGCTGCAAGCGTTGATGGACAACTTCCCGGACTTGATCTATTTCAAAGACACGGCATCGCGCTTCATCCGCGTCAGCCAGGCGCAAGCGACTCGTCTGGGCTGTACCGACCCTGCCGAGGCGTTGGGCAAAACCGATTTCGACTATTTCCCGCACGATTTTGCTGGCAATTTTTATGCTGAAGAACAGCAAATCGTTCAGAACGGCACACCCCTGATTAACCGTCTGGAGTATGACACGACCCCGGACGGCGTATCGCGCTGGTTTTCGGCTACCAAAGTGCCGGTTTTCGACGGCGATGGCCGCGTGACGACCCTTGTTGGCATCTCGCGCGACATTACCGCGCTGAAATTGGCCGAGGATGCACTGCGTTATCAAGCGGCGTTGGTCGATCACATCAGCGACGCGGTGTATTCGACCGATCTGGATGAGACTATTCTGACCTGGAACGTAGCAGCGGAACGGCTGTATGGCTGGAAGGCGGATGAGGCCGTCGGTCAGTTCGCGGGGAAAATGGTCGGCTCGCAACTGACGACAGCACAGCGGCGAAAAGCCGTCAAGCAAATCCGTGATACGGGTCATTGGGAAGGCGAAATCACCCATACCACCCGCGACGACCGCGCTATCCAGGTTCTCGTCTCGACATCGCTGTTGACAGACAGTAATGGGAAGGGGACGGGCTTTATCGCCATCAGCCGCGACATCACCGAACGCACACAGGCGCAGGAGGCGCTGCGGCAAAGCGAGGAAAAATACCGCCAGTTGTTCAATGCCGCCCAATGGCAGGCGCAAGAATTGACGCTGCTCAACCGCATCCGCGCCGCTGTCGCCCAGGAATTGGATCTAGCGCCGTTGGTGCGCACGATCGTCAAGGCCATCGCCGAGATTTTCGATTATACCTACGTCACCCTGTATCTGCTGGAAGGCGACAACCTGATCCTGTATCACCAGATCGGGTACACCGCCCCGTTCCGGGTCATTCCGCTGAACCAGGGCATCATTGGCCGCACGGCACGCATTGGCGAGCCGGTGTTCGTCGCCAATATCAGTGAAGACCCGGATTACTTGGCCGCCGCCGATGGTATCACCAGCGAGATTTGTGTGCCGCTGTTCGACCGCGACCAACTGGTCGGTGTGTTTAACATCGAATCGACCGCCGAGAAGAACCTCACCAACGACGATATGCGCCTGATGATCGCGCTGAGCGAACAGGTGAGCATCGCCGTCGAGCGCGCCCGGCTGTATACGTCGCTTCGGGAGAGCAAGGAGCAGTACCAACATGTTCTGGAGAATGTGCGCGAGGTAATCTTCCAGACGGACGACCGGGGACGGTGGTCGTTCCTGAACGCGGCCTGGATGGAGATGACCGGCTACACCATCGCCGATGGAATCGGCCAAGCGGTCGTTGACATCGTGCATCCTGACGACCAAGCCCTGACCGCCAGCCAATTCGTGCCGCTGGCAAAAGGTGAAATCTCGGCCAGCCGCTACGAAACGCGGATCGTCACGCGCGACGGCGCGACCCGGTGGATCGCCGTCCATGCGCGGCGCAGCGCCGACGTAAACGGCCATATGACCGGGCTGTCTGGCACGCTGACCGACATCACCGAGCGCAAACGCAGCGAGCAGCAGGCCGCCGAACTGCTGGCGCAGTCGCGCACGGTGGATGCGTTACGCCGCTTCCTGAGTAATGTGTCGCACGACCTGCGGACGCCGCTGTCGATCATGAATACCAGCCTGTACCTGGTGCGGCGGAAATTCGGCGATCCGGATGCCGGGACACGCCACCTGGACATCCTGGAGGAGCAGGTAACGCACCTGTCGCGCATTGTCGAGGATTTGGTGGGGATGTCTCGTCTGGACGACCAGATTGTCGAGTTCGAGTTCATCCCGGTTCACCTGGGCAATCTGGTGCGCGATGTGCTGTACAATTACCAGACCGTCGCACGGGAGAAGACCCTGACACTGCACCACGAGTCCGAGCCGGATTTGCCAATCATCCAGGTCGACCAGATGTGGCTGGGGCGGCTGGTGCATAACCTGGTCACGAATGCGGTGCAATACACCCCCAACGGCGGCATGATCCGGCTGGATACGACGGCACGGGACGGCGGCGTGCTGCTGGAGGTGCGTGACACGGGTATCGGCGTCAGCCCGGATGATTTGCCGCACATTTTTGACCGTTTCTACCGCGCCGACAGCGCCCGCCCCGCCGACAAAGGCGGTACCGGGCTGGGGTTGGCGATTGTACGCAAGGTGGCCGCCGCGCACGGCGGGCATGTCACGGTCGAGAGCCTGTTGGGGCAGGGCAGCGCGTTCCGGGTGTGGCTGCCGTTGAGCGGGTGAACGAAGAACCTCACCCCAACCGCGTCTGCATCTCCATTCAATGAGAGAGGGGGAGCGAAGTGAAGCGCAGCAGGGGTGGGGATTTGAATATCGTGTTATTCCGAACTCAAGTTAGTTAGCTGACGGTTGAAAGGGGATGTGAACGGCGATGCGCGTGCCGTCGCCGGGCGCGCTGTCGATGGTCAGCGCCCCGCCCAGCCGTTCGACTCGTTCGCGCATCGAGTGCAGGCCGAGGTGGCCGGGGTAGTCACCGAGCGGGTCGAAGCCCTTGCCGTCGTCGCGCACATCCAGATGGATCATGGCGGCGTCCTGGCTCATGTTCAGGATGACGTGGCTGGCGTTGGCGTGCTTGACGATGTTGTGCAGCGCCTCGCGGGCGATGCGGTAGAGCGCCTCTTTGATGTCGATGGAGAAGGGCGGCTCAGTCCCCAGATCAGTCGTGACGGCGATGCCATGCCGCGCCTGCACCGACTCGGCCTGTTTGGTCAGGGCGATCACTAACCCCTCGTTTTCGAGTGACTCCGGGCGCAGTTCGAAGATGAGGGCGCGCATTTCGGTCAGCCCGGCCTGCGCCAGCGACATCACGTATTCGAGCGGCTCGGCCAGCCGGGTCGGGTCGCGGTCGAGCAGGATGCGAGCGGTGCGCGTACCCAATGCGATGCCGTACAAGGCCTGCGAAACTGAGTCGTGCAGTTCGCGGGCGAGACGGTTGCGTTCTTCAAACGCGGCGATCTCCTGCGCCTGCTCGTACAGCCGCGCGTTTTCGACAGCGACGGCGATCAGGTCGGCCAGGGTGGACATGACGCGGATGTCGTCCTCGGCGAAGCGATCCACTTCCGGCGATTGGATGTCCAGCACGCCGATCAGGCGGTCGGCCACGACCATCGGCACGGCCATCTCGGAGCGCGCCTCGGCCAGGAAGGGCGCGAGCGAAAAATCGGGTGTGTTGGTGATGTCGTTGACGATGATGCCCCGGCGGGTTTGCGCGGCGCGCGCCACCAGCGAACGGTGACTGTGAATCAGGATGCGGTGTTCGGGTTCGTCGGGCGAGTCCAGCGGGCGGGTGGCCTGCACCAAGTTCTCGGCTTTTTCGTCGAGCAGGTAGATCAGGATTTGATACTGGCTAAAGCTGATGCGCGTCAGGTACGAGACGGTATCGAGCAGTTCGTCTTTGTTCAGCACACTGGCGGCGACCGCGCTCACTTTGGCGACGGTTTCAAGTTCATGGGCGCGGGCTTCGGTTTCGCGGCGGGCTTTTTCTTCGGCGGCGTAGGCGCGGCGGCTGGCGACCACCGCCCCAGCGGTTTGGATCAAGGCTTCGCACATGCGGCGGTCATATTCGCTGAAGGCACGCACGTCTTTCCACGAGCAGCCGATCACGCCTTGCCAGCGCCCGCCGCTGTACAGCGGGATCAGCACCAATGCCTGGTATTGCCAGGTTGACCAGAAGGAGTTGGATGGGTTTTCGAGCCGTTCGTCGCCGCGAATATCGCCCAGCATCAGCACGCTATCGGCGTGGTTGATCCACAAGCTCGTAGACGGATAATCGGCCAACAAATACGACTGGCGCAGCACGGGGCTTTCCGGCGCGGGGACGCCCCGCTCCATCACCGCCAGCGGGGTCATGTGAACCGGCTGGCCGTCGGCGTCAATGTCGATATAACTGAGCGAGAGGAAATCGGGCTGCATCCGCTCGACATAGCGGCTGACCGCGCCCAGGATGCCCCATTCGTCGGTGGCCTGCGATAAGGCCGCGTTCACCTGCGCCAACATTTCGGCGCGTTCGCGGGCGGCTTCGGTTTGCTGGCGAAGGCGGATGCGCTCAACGGCGGCGGTCACCAGGTCGCCGATGCCCGCCACCAGCCGTTTGTCCAGCGGCGTATAGCTCTTGGGGCGGGCTGAATGAAAAGCCAGGTTGCCCATCCAGCGGTTGTTGAGTGTCAAGGGGACTCCAATGCGGGCATTAATGCCGTCCTTCAACCAACTCGCCACGCTCACTGGGTCAAGGCGATTGTCATTGGTCATGTCTTCAACCGTCCACAAAACCTTGCGCGGGAGTTTGTAGAAAATCGGAAAATCGGTCAGCGAGTAACGAACGCCCACTTTCTGTAAGTTGCTGGAAGCCATCGCCACGATTTCAAAATAACTGGCGGTATCGAAGTCGTAATTTTCCCAGATGGTCAGGGCGATGGTGTGCGCGCCGCCGTCGATCAGGGCGACGGCCTGGGCGATGTCGTCGAAGGTGTTGGCGGCGTTGATCGCTTCGCTGGCGCGGTACAGGACTTCGCTCTCCTGGCGGGCTTCTTCGGCGGCGAGGTAGGCGCGGCGGCTGGCGACGACCGAGGTGGCGGGTGCCTGGATGGCGATGAACAGACGGTGAAGGTCGTCGTCAAACACCTGCGGCGTGTTCCAGATGAAGGTGAGCAAGCCCTGCCACTGGTCGCTCGCCTTGAGCGGCACCAGGATGACGGCGTTCCAATCGAGTGCCTCGGAAAAGCGGCGGGTGTTTCCAGCCTCGGTGCGCGGGTCGGCCAGCGCGTTCTCGATGAAGGTGGGCTGATCCGGGTTGGCATAGGCCACCTGCAAGATCGGATAGTCTTCGGTGTTGAAGTAACTGACCGGCAGGAAGTTCAGGGGCAGGGGGCTGCGGCCATCGCCCGACCGCAGGGCGACGATATTGATGGCTTGCAGGCCGCCGCCCGTGTCGATGTTCAAGTAGGCCAGTGTTGACAGCGACACGCCATAGCGTTCCGCCAGCAGCGACACGGCGGAGAGGATGGCCTGTTCGTCAGTGGACTGCGACAGGGCGGCGTTGACCTGCGCCAACCGTTCGGCGCGGACGCGGCTGGAGTCGGTTTTTTCGCGCAGGCGGATGCGTTCCAGCGCGGCAGCGACCAGATCACCGATACCGGCGGCCATACGGCGTTCGAGGTCGGTATACGTGCGCGGCTCATCTGACCGAAACACCAGGTTGCCCATCCAACTGTTGTCAATCGACAGCGGCACGCTGATAAGCGAACGGGCGTTTTGCGCTTCGATGGTCGCCGCCGTGACCGTATCAATCTGGTCGCGGTTGGCGGTGTCCTCCACCGTGTACAACTCAGTCCGCGACATCACCCCCACAATTGGTATATCTTTGATCGGGACGCGGCGGGTGCGCGGCGGCTGGTCGGCGTTGGGTTTGGAGGTCACTTCGAGGAACGTCGCGTTCTCAAAATCGTAATGCTCGTACACGCCTAATACGGTGCGCAAGCCGTTGAAATCGAGTCGTTCCACCGCGTCCACAATCTCGGTGAAGGTCGTGGCGATATTGATGCCCTTGCTGGCGCGGTAGAGTAGTTCGCTTTCCTGGCGCGCTTCTTCTTCGGCCAGGTAGGCGCGTCGGCTGGCGACGGTGGACGACAGCGTTTGCAGCAGCGCGGTATAAATGTATTTTTCTTCATCGGAAAAGACGTGCGGCTTATTCCACATGATGGTGATACCGCCCTGGAAACGCCCACCGCTAAAAAGTGGCATCACCGCCAACGCCCGGCTTATCAGGTTCGCTAACACAAACTGGCGGTGTTTGAGCGACAAGCGGCTTTCGTCAGCAATGCTCTCGACGAACAATACTTCGTCGGGTTGATGGCGGACGAGATCGTTGATCCCGAAATCATGCGTCTGGTAAAGCGTCATGATCGACCGATGATTCGCGTAGGATTTTCCCTCTTTCCACAGCGCCACCGTCCAAGAGATGGACGGATACATCGGCGCGTCGGATTCGTCGTAATCCAGGTAATCCATGGAGATCGCAACCGCGCCCTGGGTGGCAGCGTACAGCGCCAGTGCGTCGAGAATCTGGGTTTCGTCGGCGGCGCGGGACAGCGCCAAATTCACTTTGAGTAGATGTTCGGCGCGGGCGGCGCGCTCGCGGCTCTGGTCGAACAGGCGCATCGAGTCGATGATCGGCGCGGCCTGCTGGATCATGGCGGTGAAGATGCGCTGGTCGCGCTCGTCGAAATGGCGCGGTTCGTTCCAGGTGAACATCAACATGCCGATCCAGCGACCTTTGTTGTTCAGGGGCAGGACGACGGCACTGCGCATGTCATAACGACTGTACAGTGCAAGGGTCGCCTCATCGAGGAGGTCATCGGCCAGGGCGTCGGGTATGAACAGCGGGCGATCCGGCCCGACCAGCCACAGATCGACAAAACTGGCATGTTCCGAGACGGCAAAGCGCGCGCCGACTTCCGCCCCCCGGCCTGCGCCGGTCGTCCAGGTGGCGACAATTTCGCCGTATTCTGGTTGACCACTCACATCACCTTCGAGGTAGAACAGCACGCCGACGGTCGCACCCTGGTCACGGGCGTAACCGCTGACGGCTTCTAACCACTCGGCGGGTGTGGAGGCGCGGGTGAGGCGGTTGGATGCCGCGTAGAGGATATTGACTTCATCGGCCAGCGCATCAAAATGTGGCATTACCTTACTCAAAACCAGACTACAAACTCGATACCAGGCCGATACGCACCGCGTACAGGGCGGCCTGGGTGCGGCTGGAGACATTCAATTTGCCCAAGATGCTGCTGACGTGGGTCTTAACGGTTTTCTCACCGATGCTCAGGTCGCGGGCGATCTCCTTGTTGGAGTGGCCTTGCGCCAGCAGCCGCAGCACCTCGGTCTCGCGCTCGGTCAGGGCTTCCGGGCTTTCCGGGGCGCGGACTTCGCGCATCAGGCGGGCGGCGGCCTGGGGCGAAAGCTGCACCTGCCCCTCGGCGGCGGCCTTGATCGAGCGGATCAGTTCGTTGGCCTCGGTGTCCTTGAGCAGGTAGCCGATTGCTCCCGCGCGGATCGCGCCGACGACCGAACTGTCTTCTAACACGCTGGTGAGGGCTATGACCTCAATATCGGGCATTTCGCGACGCAGGATGCCGGTAGCCTCAATACCGTCCATGCCGGGCATGAGCAAATCCATCAGCACGACATCCGGCTGTAATTCGCGCGCGAGTTTGAGAGCGGCGTTGCCATCAGCGGCCTCACCGACGATTTCAAAGTCAGAATCAAGGCTGAGGAACATGCGCAACCCCTGGCGCACGACCGCATGATCGTCAACCAGCAGCAGGCGAATCGTCATCGGTATACCCTCTTTTTGTGCTTTAAGCCCGGATTCTAGTATAGCATTTTGCAGCAGCATCATCGAACCTCGCGCGGATATGGAGCCAGTTGGGAACGTTTGCAGGGCGAGAAGACCCCCCGCGACTCTGCTCCGCACAGACTCGTTATAGTGCATGTGTAGTAAAAAATGGCTCATGTGTACAAGTAGTGCAATCTGGTTTCTAAACAAGGGGTTTAAACCCCTTGTTCGCACTGGTTCTACTCATGAGCCCAAAAATATCTCTTTACCGGTCATAACTGTTTTGCTTAAATAGTTTGAGGAGAATGTATGATGACAGCCGTTGACCAATCACGCGCGGCACCCCTGACCGAAGCCCCAATTATGCGAAAGCAAGGCGCGCCCAACTTGGCGCGCCAGCAGCGCGTCTGGGGGTGGATTTTCCTTTCGCCCTGGATTGTCGGTTTTGTGATATTCACGGCTGCCCCGATTATCTTCTCGTTCATTCTGACCTTCACCAAGTTCGAATTGAACAGCGATGAGGGGATTACCTTCATCGGCCTGAGCAATTGGGCAAAGTTATTTAGCGATCCGCTGTCATTGACGGCCCTGGGCGTGACGATTAAGTTCGCGTTGATCGCCGTGCCGATTGGGCTGCTGGTTCCCCTGGGGATGGCTGCCCTGCTGAACTCCAAACGGCTGCAAGGCAAGCGGCTGTGGCGACTGCTGTTTTACCTGCCTTATATGGTGCCTGCCGTCTCCGGCATTTTCATCTGGCAGCGCTTCATGAACGGCGAATCGGGTTGGCTGAACCGGATTCTGCGCGGGCTAGGCGTCGCCGACCCGCCCAACTGGTTTCAGGATGCCAATTGGATTACGGTAGGGTTTGTCATCATGGGCTTCTGGGGCGTGGGCAACGCCATGTTGACCATGTTGGCAACCATGCAAGGCGTCCCCACCGAACTGTATGAGGCCGCCGATGTAGACGGTGCCAACGGTTGGACGAAATTTCGCAAGATCACCTTCCGATGATTTCGCCGGTAATCTTTTACAACCTGGTGCTGAGTGTGATCGGCGTGTTGCAGTATTTCATCGTTCCCTACATCGTCACACGCGGCACCGGCGCGCCGGGTAATTCGGCCTATTTCTTTAATATGCACCTGTACAAAACGGCCTTCACCTTCTTTGATATGGGCTACGGCGCAACCCAGGCCTGGTTGATTTTCATCATCGCCCTGACGCTGACCATTTTCTTGTTCGCTACCGCCCGTCGTTGGGTTTATTATGCGAGTGGAGACTAACATGGCCGCAATAACCTACTCCAAAGCAGTTAACACGTCGCCTTTTTACAGCGTGCAACTGCGGCGCTTCGGCGTCGGTGCAACCGTTACGCTCCTGGCCTTTATCATCGCCTTTGTCTACCTACTGCCGTTCGGCGACATGGCGTTGATGGCGGTCAAGGCTGAGGATCAAGTGGTCACCAGCACCGAGGCACCGGTACTGCCGCTTGAACCCGGATACACGACCTACGAAGGCAAACAATACCCACTCTACAATGTGCCTACTGAAAACGGTGTGGTACAGATGGCGCTGGTTAAGAAAGGCCGCCAGAACAGCGAGTTTTATGACCCGGCTAACCCTGACGCTGGGCTGATCCCCTGGGAAGGTAACTGGCGCGGCCTGGAACCGGCCTACAGCATCGTGCCGCATTTCGAGAATTTCGCCACCGCCTGGGAATTGACGAACTTCCCGCGATTGTTTGCCAACACGCTGGCGATTGCGATTACCGGGATGATCGGCACGCTGCTGTCGAGCATCTGCGTGGCCTACGCCTTCGCCCGCTTCCCCATCCCTGGCAAAAACATCCTGTTCATCATCCTGATCGGCACGATTATCCTGCCCGGCCAGGTGACACTCATCCCAACGTATGCCTTTTTCGCCAAAATTGGTTGGACAGGATCGTGGCTGCCGCTGATCGTTCCGCATTTCTTCGCCAACGCCTACAACGTGTTCCTGCTGCGCCAATTTTTCATGACGCTGCCGCGCGAGCTGGACGAGGCGGCGATGATTGACGGGGCGGGGCCGTTCCGCGTCCTGCGCAGCGTGATTATCCCGCAGGCGTGGCCGGCCATCATCGCGGTAGGATTGTTCCACTTCATCTTCGCTTGGAATGACTACTTCGCGCCGCTGATTTACCTGTTAGGCAGGCCCGAACTGCAACCGATTTCGGTGGGTGTGCAGATATTCAACTTCGCTTATGGCCCGCGCCCGGAACTGGTGCAGGCCACGTCGCTCATGGCGATGGTGCTGCCGTTGGTGATCTTCTTCTTCGCGCAGAAGATTTTCATGCGCGGCGTGGTCATCACCGGCGTGGATAAGTAGAGTCAATTCACGGATGTAGGGACACGGCACGCCATGTCCCTACAAATTTTCTGGATAATCCCCCGATGAAAAAAATGATTCGCTGCCTTGCAGTCGTTCTGCTTATATTTGGGTTTGCCGCTGCCCAGGAAAATGATGTCCTGAGCGTCGATGCGGCGGGGTCGCTCGGCGCGATCAGCCCGTATGTGTATGGTGCGAGCTATGGCCCCTGGACGACGGTTAGCCCAGAAATGGCACCCTTTGCTGCCGACTCCGGCGTGACGTTCCTGCGCTTCCCCGCCGGGAATTGGGGTGACGAGAACGACATCCGCCCGGATCAGATCGACCTGTTCATGCTGCAAGCGCGGGCGTGGGGGGCTGAACCGAGCATCGCCACCCGTGTGGACGGTGGCTCACCGGAAAAGTCGGCAGCACTGGTGCGTTACACCAACGTCGAGAAGGACTACAACATCCGCTACTGGACGATTGGCAATGAGCCAAACCTGGATGAGGGGTATACCATAGAGCGATTCAACCAGGAATGGCGCGCCCATGCCGAAGCGATGCTGGCGGTAGACCCGGACATCA
>Ga0187894_10002990_pt1 | contig 19457 bp, 12 predicted proteins | sample GBC1701081metaG_FD_136650 | JGI IMG/M metagenome (GOLD analysis project Ga0187894, IMG submission 136650) | White microbial mat communities from a lava cave in the Kipuka Kanohina Cave System on the Island of Hawaii, USA - GBC170108-1 metaG ...
GGCCCTGACGATAGGTGAGAGATGAAGGCGCCATTCGAACTACGGCGTTTCAATACGGCCCACGGACTTCATCATAATGCTGCCCAGAAGCAAGTGGCCGTCGAATTCGTTGACGCTGGTGATGTTGGTATACGCGCCGGCCGGGTCATGCAGGTTGTGCCGGATGGCGCCATCGGCGTCCACGCCGATGATCCAGCCAACGGTCGCCGGTTTGACGCCCACCAACGACTCCGGCAAGCGCAGGAGCATCTTGCGCAGAAACGGGCGGCCAGCGATGTCGTCCAGCAACTCGATGCGAGGCGCGGGCAGCGCGACCCAGAAAATTCCCTTGCCATTGCCCATGTCACCGTAGGACAGATTGTCGGGATAAGCGGGCAGGCCGTTGATGAAGACTTCGGTTGCGCCCGCCTTCGGCCCTTTCAACCAGAGCCGCAGGATGCGCGCGGCGATCGTTTCGTTCACCAACACAAATGCGTCATCAGGCCCAAGCGCGACGCCGTTGGCGAAGCGCAGGGCTTCCATGTGAACCTTGGTCTGTTTGGTTTTTGGATCGTAACTCAACAGGCGTCCCGTCGGCTGGCCTTCCCAAAAGTCCAGAATCCAATGATGCTGATCGAAGCGTTGTGAAGCGTCGGTAAACCAGATCACGCCGTCCTGGGCAATGTCCAGGTCGTCGGGAAAGAGCATCCGCTTGCCGGCGACGCTGTCGGTCAGGATCGTGATGGCGCCGTCCGGCGAAATGGAGAGCAGCCCTTTGAAAGCGTCAGCGACGATCAAATTGCCCTGCGCGTCGAACTGCATCCCCAACGGTCTACCGCCGGTGTTGACGAAAAGCTCAGGCTGGCCATTGCTCTCGGCGCGAAAGCGGAGGATACGCCCATCTTGCAAGCCGGTATAAAAGAAGCCATCCGCGCCGCGCGTGACATCCTCAGGCCCCAGGCCGGCCTCCGCAATCAATTTTTGCAGCGAACGGAATCCATCATTCCAGGCGCTCGGGGCGTTCTGGGCGAAGGCTCCGGTCTGCCCCGGATTGGGCGAAGGCGTCCAGACAACAGGAGCGATGGGCACGGGCCAGAAAAATAGGTAAGCGGCCAACCCGACAAGCGCGATCGCAACTACGATTGCCAAACGTTTCTTCATCATTCGCCTCTTTTGATTATAAAGAGGGTGATGTCGTCGTACTGCGGCGCCGAGCCAGCGAAGCGATCAATCTCGCGGAAGACCTTGTCCACAAGCGTTTCAGCCGGTTCCTGCTTGATCGGGCGCAGGAATTCAGCCAGCCGCTCTTCGCCGTATTCATTTTCTTCTTCATCGTGAGCTTCGGTTACGCCGTCGGAAAAGAGCGCCAGCACATCGCCCGGACGAAGCTCGAAGCTCTGCTCCGCATAAGGCGCCATCATCTCGAGGATATCCGGCGCCATCATGCCCAGCGGTGTTCCGGTTGATTTGATCCATTCCGCCTCGCCGCTGGCCCGCATCAACAGGCAGTCCTGATGACCGGCGTTGACGTACCGGCCTTTGCCAGTTTCGGGATCGAGTTCGACCAGGATCGCCGTGACGTATTTGTTGTCCGGCGTGGTGGCGTAAAGCAGGGAATTGGTAAGCGTGGCCAGTTCCGTGAGCGAGGGAATTCTCCCCAACAACGCTCGCATGGTCGCCTGCATGTTGCTCATCAACAGCGACGCGGGCAGCCCCTTGCCCGAAACGTCGGCGACGCAGATCAGATGCGTTTGTCCTGAAATGTGCAGCGCGTCGTAATAATCTCCGCCGCAGGTGCGCGCGGGACGATTGCGGGCAGCCAGGTCCAGGTTCAACATTTTGGGTAGCCGCGCGGGGAAGAGGTTCTGCTGGATGCTCGCGGCCAGGGCCAGTTCCTGCTCGACCTTTTTTCGTTCGATCGCTTCGCGGAAATACCAGGAGTTTTCAAACGCTACGGCGGCCTGCGCGACCAGCCCCATCCCGAATTCCAAATCCGATTCGGCGTAAGAGAGATTGCCGGGGCGCGGCCCTAAAATGACTATGCCGCCGGTTGATTCATCGCCCGCGTCAATCGGGAAGACGACCTCTGCCTGTCCTTCACGCAGCTTCGTTTTGAGATCGCTTTCGGGGAGGTCGGCGACTCTGACAGCCTCTGTCATCTTCAGTATCTGCTCTTCATACCCGTCGTAATCCGCCAGCTCGCCAAGTTCCATCCCTTTCATCCGCAGCACGACCGGATGGCCTTTCTTCCACGCCATCAACGCGTATCTGCGCACTGCCCAGCGCCCGGCCAGCGTCAACACCAGCAGTTGCGCCACGTCGTCCGGTTCAAGGTTTGAAGTCAGGCCGCGAACCAGATCGAGCAGTGTCTTCAACTCCTGAACTTTTTGATCGAGCGCCAAGTTGAGTTTGTTGGATTCAGCGTGCGCGCGGGCGTTTTCGATGCCGCTGGCCGCGATGCCCAGCAGCGCGCGGAGAAACTCGATCTCTTCGTCGCCGATCTCTTTGTTGAGCGGGCGTCCGAGCGCGAGGAGGCCCGTGGGATGCGCCAGGTCGCCGATGGGCAGAATCAGGTTCAGCCCGGATGCGCGAGCGGTCTCTTCGTCGAACCTCTCGCCCACGATCAGCTTGGGTAGCCCGCGCGCCAACGCCAGCCGCATCGCTCCGTCCTCTTCGACCGCGATCAAGCCCTTGGTGATCAGCAATCGCCCCATCACCGAACGGAGCAGGTGGCGTAACAGGTCTTCGATATTGAGTGATGAATGGAGCAGTTGCGCGGATTCGAGCAGAGCTTCGAGCCTGGATGCGTCGAGAGAGGTTGACATAATTGAAATGGAATCGGGTCAGTACCGCGAGCGGTAGCGAGCGTGGCTCCCACGATAGACCGGCTGATAGAGCCACGCTCGCTACCGCTCGCGGTACTGATTACTTGCGGATCTTTTTAGTCATGTGCAATTCGTTCTTCTGCCCCGGCACGATTTCGTAACTCACCTCGTCCATCAGTTTTTTGATCAGCCGAATACCGAGGCCGCCGGATTTGCGATCGTGGATGAGTTGCTCGACCGAATCCTGTGGCGTCTTGTTCGGATCGAACCCGCGCCCTTCGTCAATCACCGAGATTTGCAACGATTCGTCGTCGAATTTGGCGCGCACGACCACCTCTTTGGTGATGTCGTGTCCGTAAGCGTGTTCGATGACGTTGGCGCAGGCCTCGTCAACCGCGAGTTCAAGATTCGAGATCTCATCCTCTTCGAGCTGAGACTGACGGCCGACGGTGGTGACGAATTCGCGGATCAGCGCCAGGTTTTCAGTGGACGACGGAACCTGCAGGGTAAATTTTCTTTCGATGGGAGACATTAGTAGATGGCCTCCTGGATGCCGTGTGAGAGGGGCTTCAACTTGAAATCAATCGGCTTTGAAACGTTGAAGAGCGGTTTGTTGGTCGTCGAGCATTTCAAAAATGTCCTGAAAGCCCAGAATCTCGAAGGTGTGTTTGACCTTGGGCGTGAGGCCGCAAATCTTGATGTCCCCGCCGCGGTCGCGCACCTCTTCGATGAAGCTCATAAAGACGCCCAGGCCGGCGGACGAGATGTAGTTGAGCTTTTCGCAATTGACCACGATGCGAACGCTGCCGGCGTCAACGGCCTTTTGAATCGCGTCCTCGAACTGCGGGGCGGTGTGAGCGTCAACAAACCCCTCAAGCGCGACGATTGATAGACCATCCTCTACGGATGTTTGGATCGCAAACGGATTTGCCACTTCGGAATCCTCCAAAAAAAAATGCTGGCAAAAAATGTTGGCAAAAAACTGCGCTGACTATAGTAGTGCGGGCTTGAAAGCGCGGCTATCTTAGCATAAACATTGGCCCACGCAATCGCCGGAAGCGGCCAAGTCAAACACTGTCAAGCGGTAAATCGGATCGGAGATGATCAATGTCTAAACAGGCGCGGATCTTGCTCGGCGGCGTCATACTGGCGCTGATGCTGGTCAATTACGGCATTAACATCTACTCGAAGTCGCTGCCTGCGAAAGGAAGTTACGATGGGTGGACCGGAAGACGCGAAATCAGAGGCGGCGTTTTGATCGCCGTCATCGTCTCTATAGATCCAAATGGGCCGGCGACAACCTTGCGGATTGGCGACGAGATCATTGCGCTCAATGGAATAAAGATCAGCGATGACGGCGAAATTATCAATTACAACCGCCGTGTGCCGCCGGGCACGCCTTACACGTTGACGGTTCGCCGAAATGGCCAATTGCAGCCGGTCGCGCTTTACACCACCCATCTATTGAACCAACGATTCAGTCCGCTATTTTTGAGCAGCGCGCTTTTTCTGTTGATGGGAGTGGGGGTCTTTTTGCTCAAGCCGGACGACAAGCAGGCATGGTTGCTGGCCATGACGTTCGGAATGTTGCCCGGGGTGATCGAGAGCGCGGTGACCAATTTGCCGCCATGGTTGACCGTGATCAATGGGATGGCGCGTGGCATAGGCCTGCTGTTCCTGCCGTTATTCGCGCATTTCTTTCTGGTCTTTCCCGGAAACTCGCCGCTCTTGCGGCTTTGGCCCCGACTGGAGGTGTATCTCTATCTTCCCTTCGTTCTGTTCATTGCTCCTCCGACCGCAGCCGGAATACTCTCGGCGCGCCTGGCCGCGTGGATGTCCCAATCCTCGTTGTTTCTGTTTCAGCAGCGGTGGATTAGACCGGCGACAGTTCTCGCATACCTGTTCGCCGGGCTTATTTTTCTGCTGATCAATTACCGAGCCGCGAGTCAGACGGATAAGCGACGACTCCGCGTAGTGATGGTCGGCAGCGGAGTGGGGTTTTTCAATCTCTTCCTGATGCCGATGGGAGATATAACGGGTCTGCATGCGCGATGGCCCGTTCTCTGGTCGTGGTTCGATACGGCGCTGATTTTTACCTTCCCGTTCATCCCGCTGGCGTTCGTCTATGCGATTGTCAAGCACAAGGTGATCCCCGTCAGCCTGATCATCCGGCGAGGCGTGCGATACCTGCTGGTCTCGCGCGGCTCGATTTTGCTGGTGATGGCCGGAGTCAGCATAGTGATGTTCTTCGTGATGGACGCCATCTTCAACTATTTGAAACCGGAGAGCGGGCGCGTTATCGGAGTTATTTCGGCTGTCATTGCTGTCGTCGTCTGGCAACTCGCGCGCGCTTTTCATCTTCGCGTGGTCGCCCCGAAGATTGACCGGTCGTTTTTCCATCAGGCGTACGACGCGCAACAGATTATCGCCGAACTGACGCATTCGCTGCGCACGGTGACCGGCCTGCCGCATCTGGTGGAATTGGTGTCCACGAAGATCCAAACCGCTCTGCAAACGGAGAACGTGACGATCTTCCTCCGCGATCAGACGACGGGGAATTACAACAGCGCCTACTCACGCGATTACAGTGAGTCTCACGGTCGAGCCATCAACCGCCCGCGCAACTGTCAATTGACCAAATTCGCAAGTGTGATTGAACAAGCGTCTGATAACGGCCAGCCGGTCGAGATTGAGCCAGATGGTTTTCTGAATGGTCGGAATGGTGATGGAATGTTGGCGGCAGATCGTGAGACTTTGCAGGAAGTGAAAGCGACTTTGCTGATGCCGCTCGCCTCGAAAGACGAATTGCTTGGCCTCATCTCACTGGGACCGCGGCTGGGCGATTTGCCGTTTTCGCGCGAAGACAAGCAGTTGTTGATGAGCCTCAGCGGCCCGACCACATTCGCCATCGAGAACGCGCGGCTGGTCGAGCAAATGGTCGCCGAAGCTCGGCGCCTGCAGGAGATAGAAGTTGACCATCGCCGCAAGACCGAAGAGCTGGCCTTTGCCCGCCAGCTTCAGCTCTCGATGCTACCAACGCGCAATGTTTCGCTCGACCGCATAGAGATCATCGGCCAGATGCGTACGGCGACTGAGGTCGGCGGCGATTACTACGACTTCATAGAGATGGCGGGAGGCCGCATCTGTATCGCGGTTGGAGACGCCACCGGTCACGGAATGGCTGCGGGATTGGTCGTGGGCATGGTCAAGATGGGTTTGATCAATGGGCTACAGAGGACGAACGGTCACTCGAGCGTCAAACTACTTATTGAAGATTTGAACCGCGCGTTGAAACGCTCGCTATCGCAGCGTGGGATGGGGATGTGTTTGGGCGCGGCGATCCTGGACACGTCCACGCTGAAGGTCGAAGTCATCTCGAACGGCATGCCGGCGCCTTATCACTACCGAGCCGCGAGTGGTAGTTTGTCGCCGATCGAGACGCAAGCGCCGCCGCTGGGATTTCTACGGCAGGTCAATGTGCGCCCGGTTGAGATGCGATTGCAGCCGGGCGACGCATTGATCTGGTTGAGCGATGGCTTTGAGGAGAGGCTGGATCACACAAACCAAATTTGGGGTAGCGAGCAGGTTGAGCGAACGCTGGAGCGCGTCTGCGGCGAGGAATCGAATGCCGAAGCCATTGCCCGACGGATGATCGAAGCTTGCGACGATGCGGCCGGAGGTCGGAGCAATGATGACGATATGACGATAGTCGTCGCCAAAGTGAAAGCGTGTTGAGTCTCGATTTCGGATGTAGACCTTCTTCGGAGTTAATCAATGTCTAAACGTGTGCGGATATTGCTCGGCGGGATTCTATTGGCGCTGATGTCGGCCCATGCCGGCGCGTACATCTATTCGATCTCCCTGCCTAAGAAGGGAAGTAACGATGGATGGTATGGAACGATGGACAGTATCGGCGACCCCGTCATCACTAACCTTGATTCCAACGGCTTGGCGGCCGGCTTACAGGTCGGCGATAAGATCATAGCGATCAATGGAGTAAAAATTAGTAAGGACCTTCGGATCCTGAACTACGGCGACAGCGCGCCGCCTGGAACCCGTTACATGATGACAATCCGGCGCGGGAGCGAGTCGCGCGATATCACCATTCAAACCATTCCTCATCAGGGTCGCACACCGTTCGATCGGTTTTACTACGTCAACCTCCTTTTTCTGCTGACTGGGTGGATAGTTTTTCTACTCAGACCGGATGACAAGCAAGCGTGGCTTCTGGCGCTGATGCTGGCGACGTTGACTGGCCTAGTGGGAAGCGATCCCGCCAATCTGCCTTCGTGGTTGAGTCTGCTCGCCGGAGCAGCGGCGGTCGCGGGGTTATTGTTCTTACCGATCTTCGTTCACTTCTTTCTGATCTTTCCCGAACCCTCGCCGCTGCTGAGCCGCTTCGCGCGCTTAGAGACATGGGTTTACTTGCCTTTTCTCCTGATGGTTCTTCCTGTCCTCGGACCCGGCCGGTTGTTGGAGGAAGTGGGTCTATGGATGTTTGGATTTCAATGGTTCCGATATCTCACCTTTGCCGCTGTAATTCTTGCCATCGTGTATCTGGCCGCCGGGCTGGTTTGTCTGATGACCAACTATCGAGCTGCAAGCCTCATCGCCAGGAGGAAGCTTCGCGTAGTGATGGCGGGCAGCGGCGCTGGTTTTTTCAACCTCTTTCTGTTGATTATGGGGGAGGCGTCCGGGCTTCGAGCGCGAATGCCTACACTGTGGTCGTGGCTCGGTACGACGCTCTATATAACTTTACCGCTCGTTCCGCTCTCGTTTGTATACGCGATTGTTCGACACAAAGTCATTCCCGTCAGCCTGATCATCCGCCGCGGCCTGCGTTACCTACTGGTCTCGCGCGGCTCGGTTCTGCTGTTGATGGTCGCCGTCAGCGTGGTCCTGTTCTTTGCGATGGACACCTTCTTCTACTATTTGAATCCCAGGAGCGGGCGCACCGTCGGAATCATTTCGGCCATTGTCGCAATCGCCGTTTGGCAGTTCGCGCGCGCTTTTCATCTCCGCGTAGTCGCGCCGAAGATTGATCGGTTGTTTTTCCGTCAGGTGTATGACGCGCAGCAGATCATCGCCGAGTTGGCCGAATCGTTGCGCGCGACGACGAGCCTGCCGCAACTGATCGAACTGGTGGCGACGAAGATTCAGTCGGCGCTGCACGCCGCGAATGTAACGATTTTGTTGCGAGACGACGCGAGCGGTGATTACCTCGGCGCCTACTCATGTGTATACAGTTTCCACAATCGGAGCGCGATGAAATCTCCGTGTGATTTCAAACTGCCTCGCGACTCTGCCGTTGTCGCTCGGCTGGCCGAGTCCGGTCAGCCCATGGACCTGGATGGCCGCGATCTACAATTCCAGTCGCATTCCGAGAATAGCGATTCAAGCGCTTTACCAAATGAAGAACAGGAGGTGTTGCGGAAGCTGAACTCCGCCTTGCTGTTACCGCTTACGACCAAAGATGGATTGCTGGGAGTCATCTCCTTGGGGCCTCATTTGGGCGACCTGCCGTTTTCGAGCGAGGACAAAAGACTTTTGCTCTCTGTCGGCGGGCCGACATCTTTCGCTCTCGAAAACATTCGATTGATCGAGCGAACCATCGAAGACGCGCGGCGGCGGCAGGAACTGGAAGCCGAAAACGAGCAGCGCGCGCACGAGCTTGAAGGCGCGCGCCAACTGCAGCTTTCCATGCTGCCGAAGAGCGTCCCTCAACTGCCGCATCTAGATATCGAGACCTATATGAAGCCGGCCGCCGAGGTCGGCGGCGATTACTACGATTTTCATCTGGCCGATGACGGCACGTTGACTGTCGCCGTCGGTGACGCGACCGGGCACGGACTGAAAGCCGGAACCGTCGTCACGGCGATGAAGAGTCTGTTCCGAACCTTCGCCGCCGAGCCGGAGATCGTCCCGGTCTTCAACCAGTCATCGCGGGTGTTGAAGGAGATGAACCTGCGCTCGCTGTTTATGGGATTGACGATGATCAAGCTTAGCGGGCGCCGGCTCAAAGTTTCTTCGGCCGGTATGCCGCCAATGTTGATTTACCGGGCGGAAACGGGGTTAGTGGAAGAAGTGATGATCAAGGCCATGCCGCTCGGCAGCATCACGGGCTATCCGTATCGCGAACGCGAACTGACGCTTGGCTGCGGCGACGTGGTGGTTTTAATGAGCGATGGGCTGCCCGAGCGGTTCAATCACGCGGGAGAGATGTTCGATTACTCGAGGACGATGGAGTCGCTGGCTGAAGCCGCCGCGCTGGCGCCGCGCGAAATCATCGAACGTTTGGTCAGCGCCGGCGAGAACTGGGCGAGCGGCAGGCCGCAGGATGACGATGTGACGTTTGTTGTGTTGAAAATGAAGTGAGGACTTTTCATCAGTGGAGGCATAATGAGAATTCGGCGGCGCCGGGTGCTGGGCGCTCTCTTCTTCGCCTTGATGTTCGTACATCTGGGCGTCAACGCCTATTCGGTTTGGCGGAGTCTATCGCAACTCACCGGCAGCTCTGATGGCTGGGTGGCGCGCCTGTTGCCGGACGGCCGGGCGGAGATCGTCAGCGTGGATCCGGGCGGGCCGGCGACCGTGTTGCGCCCGGGCGACGAATTCGTCTCGCTCAACGGCCTGACTCTGCAAGACGACCCGCAGATTCGCAGTAACAACCAGCGCATTCCGCCGGGCACGCGTTACAAGATGGTTGTACGCCGCCAAGGGGGGTTGCTCGAATTCGATCTCGTGACGGTGGCTTATCCTCTCGGTCGCTGGCTCACGCCAATCGCTGAGATCCTGTCTCAACTGCTCTTTCTGCTCACAGGGCTGGTCGTTTTTCTGCTCAAGTCCGCGGACCGGCAGGCATGGTTGCTGGCGTTGATGCTTGGCTCCTTCACGGGGCTGTTTAACAACGAACTCCCGCCATTGCCGTTGGCGTTATTGTTGATGATGGCCGTGGCGCGCATCGTTGGGATATTGTCCTTACCCATCTTCTGCCACTTCTTTCTGATCTTCCCGGAGCGGTCGCCTCTGCTGCGCCGGTTTCCGCGCCTGGAGCGATGGATATACTTGCCGACCTACCTGGCCCTATCCTGGTTCGTATGCACACGGCTTCTGGTGGTCTTCCGCGCGCACGAGCAGGTGAGCCTGTTTTTCAGAAACTCATGGCTGCTCAAAACCCCGTGGGTCGGATTACTGTCGCTGGCCATCGCGTTGACATACCTAGTCGGCGGGCTGGTGGCTCTTTTCGTTGGTTATCGCGTGGCCGGCGTCGCCGCCCGCCGCAAACTGCACGTCATTGCCGCGGGAAGCGGAGCCGGATTTTTTAACCTCTTGTTGTTGATTGTATGGGAAACGTTCCTTCGGGCGCGATTTCCTTACGCAATAGACTGGATTGAAGCCGGGTTGAAATTCACGCTGCCGCTCATTCCGCTCTCGTTCGCCTACGCGATCATTCGACACCAGGTCATCCCCGTCAGCCTGATCATTCGCCGCGGCGTGCGTTACGTGCTCGTCTCGCGCGGCTCGATCATCCTGGGAGGCCTCATCGTCGGGCTGACGATCACCGTGATGCTTTCGACCATCTTCAGCCGATTACAACCGCCGCCGGTGGTGAGCGGTGTGGTTTCAGCCATCATCGGCATCATCGCCTACAACATCTTCCGAAGTTTGCACCGGCGCTACCTTGCGCCAGTGATTGACCGGCGTTTCTTCCGCCAATCATACGACACCCGCCAGATCATCGCCGATCTGACCGAATCGCTGCGCACAACGACGAGTCTGGGCCATCTGCTTGAGTTGGTCGCGGCAAAAATTCAGGCGGCTTTGCAAACCGAGAATGTGACGATCTTTCTTCGCGACGAAGCCACCGGGGATTACCTCAGCGCGTATTCGTGCGATTACAACGAAGCCGGTGGCCGCGTAATCAATCGCGAGCTCCACTCCCTGTTGCCATACTATGCTGAAGTTGTGAAACGACTGTCTGATAACGGGAAGCCGGTGGATGTTGAGCAATATGTCGCTATGAAGCGACAAGTGTCTGATAACGAGAATCTGAGAGATGTTAGGCAAGCAGGTCTTCCGCTGGAGCACGATGGAGACGTAGTGACAGAGGAAAAAGATAACGGTGGAACTATAGGTCCCATCAGTCCCATCAGTCCCATCAGTCCCATCAGTCCCATCAGTCCCATCAGTCCCATCAGTCCCATCAGTCCAATGGATGGAGGCATAGTGACAAAGGAAGTGGAAGCGTTGAGAGCAGTGAAATCAACATTGTTGCTGCCGCTCTCCTCGAAAGACGAGACGCTCGGGGTCGTTTCGCTGGGGCCGAGGTTGGGAGATTTGCCGTATTCGCGCGAGGACGAACGTTTGTTGATGAGCGTCGCCGGCCAGACGGCGCTGGCGATTGAGAACGCGCGCCTGGTCGAACGAATGATCACCGAAGCCCGCCGCCGTCAAGAACTGGAGGCCGAAAACGAACAGCGCGCGCGCGAGCTTGAAGAAGCCCGCCAGTTGCAACTCTCGATGCTGCCGCGAACCATCCCGCAACTGCCGCACCTGGAGATCGCGGCTTATATGAAGCCCGCCACCGAAGTCGGTGGCGACTATTACGATTTTCATCTCTCCGACGACGGCGTGTTGACCGTCGCCGTTGGTGACGCGACCGGGCACGGATTGAAAGCCGGAACGGTGGTTACGGCGACCAAGAGTCTTTTCAACCATCTCGCTCAGGACGCGAACATCCCGGCGATTCTTCAACAGTCTTCGCGCGCGCTGAAGCTGATGAACCTCCGGTCGTTGTTTATGGCGATGATGATGGTCAAGGTGAAAGGCTACGAATTGACACTCAGCTCGGCGGGAATGCCGCCCGTGTTGATCTATCGCGCCGAACACAAAAGAGTCGAAGAGATTTCGCTCACCGGCGTTCCGCTGGGAAGCTTGACGGCGTATTCGTACCGCGAACGCGACCTGACCCTGGCCCCAGGGGATGTCGTGGTTCTGATGAGCGATGGTTTTCCCGAACGGTTCAACGGCGAAAACGAGATGCTGAATTACGAGAGCGCGAAAAGTGTTCTGTCGGAGACCTCCACCCTTACGCCTCAAGAGATCATAGAGGTCTTCGTGAAGATCGGTGATAAATGGGCTGACGGAAGACCGCAAGATGACGACATGACGTTCGTCGTTTTGAAGGTGAGAGCCTGCGGCTGAAGCAAAAAGGGCAAGAAGGGCAAAAATAACAAAAAGAGCTTTTTGTTATTTTTGCCCTTCTAAATCTTTGTTGTTCCGATTTAGATATCCGCGCGCAGCGCCTTGATGAGGGCGGCGAATTCCTCCTCCTCGTAGCCCGCGGCCATTCCATTCCATATTAAGGCTCCACGCCGAACGCGATGCTGCGTTGCGCGGGCCGTTTTACCTTGGCAAGCGAGACCGATACGCGCAACTCGTAAATCCCCGCCGGAATCTTTTGCATCGCGAGCTGCCCGCCGATTATCAACCCCTTTGCGTCCTTCCCGATCTGCCTGGTAGTGACGGGCTGCCATGGTACGGTGATGACCGGCTTTTCGTCTTTCAGGATTTCGATCCGCATCACGGCGTTGGTCTCCTCATTCACAGCCGTGTTATAGAGCCTGAAGAAATAAAAGACCGGCTGGTCGGCGCGATAATACCTGATCCCTTGAACCAGTTTCGACAACGAAGGCGCGTCGCCCTGGCCGTTATTTGAAGCCTCCACCCCCATCGCCACGGCGTCACTCAGGAACAGGCTACTGAGCGCCAGCCTGTTCTTCTTAGATAAATCCGGCGTCTCGATCCACGCCGCAGCCGTGCCTGTCCGGGCGCCCTTTTGCTCACCCTTTTGCTCACCCTCTTGCTCACCCTCTTGCTTATTGGATGGTTCGCGCACACCTACGCGGACCTGATAGAGTCCCGGCTTGAGCTGCACGCGCCTGTTGTATCGAAACCCATTCTGTTTAGCCATCTCCAATCGCGCCGGCGCCAGATTGCCGCTGACAGTCTCCGATTTCAGGTCAACCCGTTTGCCGTCCGAATTGAAGATCATCGTCACGACTTCGGCATCGAAACGATACCGCCCGTTCTCTTCGCGGAAAGTGAGCGTCTTGCCGTCAATGTGGATCTGCAGCGAGACCTGAGCGTTGTCTTCGGGAATCTCGACGAAATCGGCTGTGGCCGTCACGCCGAGCGTCGTCGCGGGCAGCGGCGCCAGTATCGCATCCACGAACCGTTGCTGCGGCGTCTTCGCCTCATTCTCTTTGGCCTTCTTCGCCAGCTCGAGGGGCAGGTAGCCGCGTTGCGCTCGCACCTGGTATTCCGGATGGTTTTTGATCTTGATAGTGATCTTGCGGAACTTCTTTTCCGACTCTTCGCTCGTGGGGTAATAGGCCAGCGTGTAATAGACCTGGTTGTCGTCGAGCGCTCGGCCCATCGCCCCCGCCGTGTCGTTCGTGTTGAAGAAAGCCTCGCCGCCGGTGTCGCGCGCCAGCGCGTTCAAGCCATTCTCCAGGTCGCGCTCGGCGGCGGAGGCGTAGCTCGAAATCCGCGGATCGCTCGGAATATTGCCGAGCGACGCGTCGAACAACGGGGGCGGTTGCAATCCCTTCGCGTCAATCGAATAGATCACCACGCCTGATCGCACGGCGCGACTGGTGACGGATTGAAGATCGTTTGTATCTTGCGACCCGCCATGGTCGAAGAGCGTGAAGCCGTCCGAAACCATCACGAGCAATCGCTGCCCCGGCAGATCGCCGAGCCGCTGGACGACCTCTCTGAGCGTAATTAACGCGGCGCGGCGCAGATAAGTCGCCTCCGAAAGGACCTGCCTGGCCCTCATCTGAACCATTTGCGTGAGGGTCGGATCGTTCGGGGGCAGGCGCTCTTCGGCGGCGTAGATCGCCCTGGCCACTTGCAGCGCCTCGCGGTCCCCTCGATCAACCATCGCCGCGATGTACGGCGAGAAGAGCGAGTCGCGCGCGTTCGGTCGAGCGCCGAGCCGGTCAACGGCGTAACGCAGTATGCGGCGGTCGCGAGTGAATTGCTCGACCACGCCGAGCGACCCGGCGCTGGTCACAATCGCGGTCAGGTCCTGATCGGTCAACCGTTCGTCAATGAATTTGCGCAGCGACTGCTTCACCGAAAGCAGGCTCTGCTGCGAAAGGTGCAACGTGTCAACGTAAAGCACAACCGTGCGCCCGGTCGTTTCATCCCCGCGCGTTACACCCGCCGGAATATTGGGCGCCGCAGTCGCCGGTGGATTTTCAGACCGGCGAGCCTCACCCCGGCCCGCAACTTTGACTATTGAAAAGAAGCTGACCTCCTGCGGCTTGCCGTTTTCCGTCAGCTCGAAATCCTCCTTCTTCAAATCGGTGACTGGCTGCCCCTTTTTGTCCGTGACCACGGCGCGCAGATCAATCAATTCAGTTTTTAGCCGGATCGGTTGATCTTGACCTTGCGGATTTTGACCGGCCTGAGATTGAGCCGGATTGAGCGTGTGATTGGAACCAGAGTCTGATAACGGATTGGCTGTTTGTTCGGACAATCGCAGAGTTGATTGGGATGGCAATGCCAGTGGTGTTGAGGCCGTTGAGGTCAACGGCAGATAGTTGAGACATAGCGCCACAATAATCAAAAGGGAAGTAAATCTATTCGGCATATTCGCCCTCCTCGTCCTCGGCCAGTAATTCGTCAATCCATTGAACGCCGCTCTCATATTTGATTGAAGAGAGAGGTGAAACGATAAGCCGATTCAACCACTCGACCCCTTTCCAATAGCAGGGCTTGATGATGATCGGGTAGAGGCGCAGTTTCCCGGAGTCACGCTTGTCGAGCAGGCGTGGGGCTTCGTCTTTCAATGCCCTCAATGCGGCGGTCATCCCAGACATCGAACAGTTCCTGTTTTTGCGCGATGCCGAGGTGGAGGAGAATACGGTCTTTCCAATCTTCGTCCTTATAGCTGTAGCTGATGAAAATAAATGGCCTGCTCACTTCGGAACCTCCGGAATCGTCAGTGTCGGTTAGATGGTCGCCGGAAGCAATGTACGGTTACCAAGCGCGCTAATGCAAATATTTCCCACTCGATGATGTAATAATTTCCCGGATGGCGAGAATCCCTCCGCGGGCGATAAAATGAGAAAACGCCGGAATGCCTGATTTTATTGACGTTTTTGCGGTTCATCGATCGCCGAGACGCTCTGGCGCCGTGATTGCACTAGCTTAAGTGGGGCAACGAGATACCAGGTGGTTAACTCCACCGACGGTGTCAAGCGGTTACCAGGGTGAGGAAGGTAACCGTCATATACAGGCGCTACAGACAATCCCACGGCTGTAGCGCCTTTTTATTTTTTGCAGCGCCGATTTAAAGTCGCGACCCTCGCGGCCTATTCGTCAGCCACGGCTTCACCATCCAGCGCATCGAGCAACGACAGTTGATCAACATGCTTGCTCGGTTTCTTCAGATGCCGCGCGAACTTCGGTTTGCCGGTGACATCCAGCTCGTTTTGTTCCAGGTTGGTCAAAATCTCTCTCGCGCGCTCAACGACGCTGCGCGGCAATCCGGCCAGTCGTGCGACCTCAATGCCGTAGCTCTTGCTGGCGCTGCCCGGAACGACTTTGCGCAGGAAGACGATCTCCCCCTTCGATTCTGAAACAGCCATCTGGCAGTTCTGCACGCCGGGCCGCATCTTCGCCAGCTCGGTCATCTCGTGGTAGTGAGTGGCGAAGAGCGTCTTCGCGCTGTGCCGGGCGTTGTCGTGCAGATACTCGGCGATGGCCCACGCGAGCGACAGGCCGTCGAACGTCGCCGTGCCACGCCCGACTTCATCGAGCAGTACCAGACTTCGGGGGGTCGCGGTATTGAGGATGTTCGAGGTCTCGGTCATCTCAACCATGAAAGTCGAACGGCCGCGGGCCAGGTTGTCCGAAGCTCCGACTCGCGTGAAAATGCGGTCAACCAGCGCGATCTTGGCCGAACTCGCCGGGACGAAACTCCCCATCTGAGCGAGAATTACAATAGCAGCCGTTTGCTTAAGCCAAACGCTTTTTCCACCCATGTTCGGGCCGGTGACGATCAATAATCGGTCCGTGCTGTTGTTGAGGTATACATCGTTTGGCACAAAGCGTTCGCCCAGCGTTTCGATCACTGGATGACGTCCCGCGCGGATTTCGATCTCATCGCCTTCGTGAAGCTTCGGCCGAACGTAGGTTCGTTTGGCCGCGACTTCGGCCAGCGATGCGATGGCGTCAAGCAACGCGATGGCGCGCGCCACGCCCTGAATCCGCCGAATCTCCTGGGCGATCTGTTTGCGGAGCTCGGTGAAGAGTTGGACTTCGAGTTCCAGAATCCGCTCTTCCGCGCCCAGCACCTTAACCTCGTACTCCTTGAGCTCGGGGGTCGTGTAGCGCTCCGAATTGACCAGCGTCTGCTTGCGTTCGTAATCGGCCGGAACGCGATCTTTGTTGGCGTTGCTGATCTCGATGAAATATCCGAAGACGTTGTTGAATTTGACCTTGAGCGAAGAGACGCCCGTGCGGCCACGCTCGCGGGCTTCAATCGCCGCGATGTAGCTTTTGCCGCTGCGGGCCAGGTTGCGCAGTTCATCAAGCTCGGCGTTAAATCCATCGCGTATCATCCCAGGTTCGCCGGTCGTCGCTGGAGGATCGTCAGCGACGGCGGTGGAGATGAGCGAGCGTATGTCATCCAACTCGTCCAGGTTTTCAACCAGCACCTGAAGCAGCGAGGCGCGCGAATCGGTAAGATGCTGGCGCAGAGCGGGGATGACTTCGATTGACTGTCGCAGCGCTATCAGATCGCGCGCATTCGCCCGGCCCAGAGTGATTTTGCCGGCGAGCCTTTCCAGATCGGCCATCGGCTGGAGCTTTTGCCGCAACCTGTCGCGTTTGATGGTCGAAGCTTTCAGCTCTTCGACCGAGTCCAGTCGCGCTTCGATCTCCCCGATCCTGACCGACGGTCTCAACACCCATTGCCTCAGCAATCGCGCGCCCATTCCCGTCATTGTCTCGTCGAGCACGCCGAAAAGGGAATGAGCCGAATTCCCGTCCTGAGAGACTACCAGTTCCAGGTTGTTGACGGTTGGCGCGTCAAGAACCAAGTAGTCATTCGTCTCAAAGTAGCCTATCTCGCTAAGGTGCGAGGCCTCGGCCTTTTGAGTCTCGTTGACGTAATGAACCGCGGCGCCCGCCGCGCACACGGCATACTCGCGGTTGGTAAGCCCGAACCCGTCGAGAGACGAGACTCCGAGTTGAGACCTGAGCATGGAATCCGCGTGATCGAAACCAAATATCCAATCATCGAGTGGAGTCAGCGTCGTATCGAAAAGAAAATAAGATTCTGAGTCTGATAACGAAACGTGTTTCGGGGTTGCGCCTTCCGGATGTTCTGACGAGTCCGGCGGCTGTTTATCCTGATCTGCCTGATCCGGTTGATCTGCCCGATCTGCCCGATCTGCCCGATCTGCCCGATCTGCCCGATCTGCCCGACCTGGTTGATCTGGTTGATCTGCCTGGTCTGGCCGACCTGGTTGATCTGGTTGATCTGCCTGGTCTGGTTGACCGATTTGACTGGCCTGATCTGTTCGATTGCTCTGCCTGCGGGCACGATTAAGCAACGGAGCAAGGGAATTAGGGAAGACGATTTCACGAGGGGAAAAGACTTCAAGTTGTTCTTGAAGTTGCTGCCAGGCAGTTTCGCCCTGAAATTGCGTAGCAAGAAATTCACCGGTTGAGATGTCCAGAACTGACAAACCCATGCCTGCGCCCGACCCGCAGATCGAAGCCAGGTAACAGTTTTGCTTGGTCTCCAGCAACTGGTTTTCGAGAGCCGTTCCCGGAGTCACCACCCTGACGACCTCACGTCGCACAAGCTTGGTGGCCGATTTCGGGTCTTCCGTCTGTTCGCAAATTGCGATTCGATACCCTTTCTTAACGAGTTTAGCGATGTAACCGGTCACCGCGTGATAAGGAATCCCGCACATCGGCACAGGAGTCCCGCGCTCCTTGTGGCGGGCTGTAAGCGTGATCTCCATCTCACGCGACCCGATCAGCGCATCATCGAAGAAAAGCTCGTAAAAATCACCAAGCCGGAAAAAGAGCAGCGTGCCGGGATGTTGCTTTTTAATCTCATGGTACTGCCGGAGCATGGGGGTCAATTGGGATGGTTTGTCAGGCGAAGACATAATCTTACCAGATAGGTCTGAATTGTTTGACTGCGACCGCCAATATATAATCCGCCTCAAAATTATGTCAAACACTGATTTTAAGGTGGATTGGACCGAGCCGGTCATTCTGGCCATTGATACTTCTTCATCAGAGGCAAGGTTGGCCGTCTCCAGCGCGGAGAACATTATTGCGACTCTAAGTATTAGAAACAATCGTCCTCATTCACAGACTCTCCTTTTACAAATCTTGACTCTCTTGCGGCTTGCGGAGATAAAGATCCAGGACGTCAGCGCATTTGCCGCTGTTACCGGTCCTGGAAGTTTTACCGGATTGCGCGTCGGACTGGCTGCCGTCAAGGGCTTGGCCGACAGTCTGAACAAACCTTGTTTAGGCGTAGATTCGCTCGATCTTCTTGCGCTGGTCTCCGGTCTCGACGGCGCGCACTTGGTGATGATCGGCGCGGGCAGAGGTGAAGTTTACTGCGGGTTCCGTAACGTTGTTTCGGGAGACATTGTTAATGGCTCGAGGCATGACAAAGTTGGCAATCCGGTGTCCGTCCTGCGCGCGATGACGCAATGCCTGAGGCAACCCAGGCTAATTATAATCAGAGATGCCAGAGATATAGAGTGTAAATACGAGGAAGAGGTTTTTGATTTCATCAGCCAATTACAAGTGGACGGTGTGGAGGACCTGAACCCTCAACGAACGATTTTCTTAAAACCCGCGCCAAATACTTCCGCTGTTTTGGCGCAAAGAGCCGCTTTCTTGATGAAGAAAAATCAGACGGCGCCGGTCGCGCCACACTACATCAGACAATCCGACGCGGAGATTAAATGGAAGTGATGACAATCATCAGAGTCGAGCCAATGACGCCTGAAGTTTTGTCTTCAGTTGTGGTGTTGGAAGAAGGGTGCGGCCTGAATTCTCGCGGGGTAGAGGGCTATCGGAAAATATTATCGAATCCGAACGCGGTTCTGCTGGTGGCGATTGAGGGTAGTGAAAATCATCACGTTGTAGGCATATTTTCCGGCGATGTGGTTGTGAATGAATTGCAGATAGACAATCTAGCCGTAAATGAGCGATTCAGGCGAATGGGAATCGGACAGATGCTGCTGAAATATGCTTTATTGAGCGCATCGCGCCTCTGCGCGCATACGGCGATGCTCGAAGTTCGATCAGCCAATATGCCTGCCCGCGCGTTTTATGAAAAAGAAGGGTTTGTGGTTGTCGGCCACAGAAAGCGCTACTACACGGCCCCACCGGACGACGCTTTGCTGCTCTCACGCGAAATTTAAAGGGGATCATAAATGTTTCTTGAAAGCAGGGGCGGCATTGTATTACTATGCTGGCAAGCTGAGCAACTAACCGTTAACCAACAACAACACAGGCAACTTTGCTTGCTGAGGAGGATAAGCCAATGAGCATACTAGCTAGCGAAACGGCTTTGAAGGATTATCTTCTAGCCAATGA
>Ga0187894_10002991_pt1 | contig 19455 bp, 8 predicted proteins | sample GBC1701081metaG_FD_136650 | JGI IMG/M metagenome (GOLD analysis project Ga0187894, IMG submission 136650) | White microbial mat communities from a lava cave in the Kipuka Kanohina Cave System on the Island of Hawaii, USA - GBC170108-1 metaG ...
AATTTATACAACCACGTCGGCAGATCAGATTGGTGTTTAAACGTGCGCAGGCAGCGGTAATCGTCTTCCCATAACTTAAACCGGATCTGCTGAGCGAATCTTCCAGGTTCCGTCTGATCGAACTGATGGTTGAGACTGGCGCAGACTTGGTGAATGACAGTTGGGATATGGCGAAGCGCTTTTTGAAACAACGTCTCCGTATCATTGCTTAGGGGCCTTTGCGAACCTGTTCGAGGCATGACTTCCTCCTCATGGCTGCCGGCTAATCGAGTGTCATTCCGTTTTCCGGCGGTGAAGGGATTGCAACAAGATTCAAGTTTGAGTTGGAAAAGCGGCCAAGGCCGCCAAGGACGAGTGGATGTTAGCACAGAGGGGGGGGGGGGATTTGAAAGTATTTTCGCGAATCAGAAGGATGGCCCCCAACATCACGAAGGGCGGATCCGCCGGTCGCCCGGATCGGGCTACCGCGATGCTTTCGCCCGCATCAGGCTTTCGATCTGCAGCAGCAGGATTCCTCCGATCACCGCCGCGCCGCCCGCGATCTGCATCGGCTCCATCTCCTCGCCAAGCCACATCCACGCGACTGCCGCGGCGACGACGGGTTCGAGCATCGAGGTCAGAGAGCTTCGACTGGCTTCCAGATGGCGCAGGCTGGCCGAATAGAGCGCGAACGGCAATATCGTCGCTACGCTGGCGAGGTAGATGAAGAAGAGCCACATCGAAAGATCAATGCTCGCCCAGTCAATCTTCCACGGCGGGCGAATCGTCAGCCAGATCACGCCCGCCGTCAGAAACGCATATGTGATCATCGTGCGCGGATCGTATTTTTTCAGGATCTGTTTGCCGAACGCGGTGTAGAAGGCGAAGCAGACGCCCGACCCGATGGCGCATAGCGTCCCGGCCAACGACACACGCGCGATCCCACCCTGTTGCCCCAACACCATCAAGGCGCAACCGCAAATCGCCGTGAACGCCGCCATCAGTTTGCCGCCGGTCATCCGCTCGGTCTTCGACAACACGCCGTAAACCATCAGATGAACCGGCGCGAGATATTGCAGCAACAGCGAGTAACCGACGCTGACCATCGTCAGCGACAAATAGTAGAAGCCCTGGCTCAACGCCAACCCGATCGCGCCGAGCAGCGCGAGGGGGAGAAGATCGTCGCGGCGGACCTTCAACAACCGCGGCGATTTCAGCCCCAGCCAGCCGAACAGAATCATCACTGCGATCAATGTGCGGAAGACCAGCAGTTCATCCGGGCGCATTTGACGCCGGAGCAGATACTTCGTCACTACGCCGGAAAAACCCCACAGCACGGCGGCCCCGGCCGCTAGCAGATAGCCTTTCAGATGGTTGGGTGGCGCGCTTAGATTTGCTTCTATTCGTTGCGGGCTTGCTTTACTCATCCAATCAGGCTTGGATCAAACTCGAAAATCTCCTGGTCAAACTGGCGACACTCACTACCAACTCGTACGGCTCGACCGGTTTGGGCAGGTGCATCTGAAAGCCGGCGGCGAGGGCGCGGATGCGCTCTTCGCCACTGGCATGGGCCGTTAACGCTATGGCGGGCACTTTGCTTCCGCTACTCCGCACACGCCGGATCAGTTCATAACCGCCGCCGCCGGGCATCGCTATGTCGGAGATCAAGATTTCCGGCTGCCAGGCGGAGATGATCTTCATCGCTTCGGCTATGCTATTGGCGGTTCGCACCTCGGCTTCTTTCATACAGAGAATGGCGGCCAGCAGGTCTCGCGCATCGGGCTGATCGTCCACTACCAGCGCGCGTAATCCGGAAAGCTTCGGCGTCGAATCCGGCAGGTCTATTTTTTGACTCGTCGCGGCCCGCGAGGACGTCTCGTCTGAACGCTCATCCGGAGGCGCCGGCGGGAGCGTGATTCTGAAAGTCGCCCCTTGACCTTCGCCAGCGCTCTCGGCGCTCACTGTTCCGCCGTGCATTTCCACCAGATGCCGCACAATCGCCAGGCCCAGCCCCAACCCGCCATGCTTTCTGGTGATGCTTCCATCGGCCTGACGGAAGCGGTCGAAGACAAAAGGCAGGAATTCTGGCGCAATCCCGATACCGGTGTCAATCACCTCGATTTCCGCTTGCCGGTTGATATACCTGAGGAGGACTTTCGCCGCGCCCCCCGAAGGGGTGAACTTAACGGCGTTGTGGACCAGGTTCCAGATCACCTGCTGAAACTTGTTGGGGTCAAGCTGGAACATATCCACAATCGGGTCAAGCGCCGTTTGCAAACGAACCCCTTTGGCCTCCGCCGCCGGGCGTATGGATTCGACCGCCGACTCGATGACGTAGACGAGGTCGGTCGGCTCGACATCCAGAGACAAATTGCCAGTGATGATGCACGAAACATCGAGCAGGTCGTCAATCAATTTTTTCTGCGCGCGGGCGTTGCGCTCGACAGTCTCCAGCGCGCGCTCTTTGCTCTCTTTGTCGAGGAGCCCTTCTCGGGCGAGCGTGACCCAGCCGAGCATGGCGTTCAACGGCGCGCGCAATTCGTGCGAGACGGTGGCGAGAAATTCATCTTTCAGGCGGTTGGCCTTTTCGGCCTCAGCCTGCGCCGCTTGCGAGCGCGCCAGCATCTCAGCGCGCTCCTTTTCGGCCTGTTTGCGGTCCGCGATCTCTTGTTCCAATGCGGCGGCGTGGTGTTGTAGATCGGCGTAGAGCCGCGCGTTTTCGTAAAAGACGACGGCCTGAGTCAGCGTAACAGTGAAGCGTTCATCCGCCTCGCTGAACACCGGCGCGCCGATCTTCTCGGCCAGATAGAGCCACCCGCGTATCTTCTCTTGCTGGCCTTGCTGCAGGATGGGCGCGCCGACGAGCGATTTGATGGGAGTCTGTTCCGGCAAGATGCGCAGCCCATTCGATTTGGCAAGACGGAGCGACCGATTGCCTTTAAAGCGTTGCTTGAGGAAGCGTTGGCAGGCCTGTGGGACGCTGGCCTGAATGGCCGTCGCGCGGTCAAACCCACTGGTGAAGAAGTGGCGTAGAGTGGCGCCGTCTTCTTCCAGCATGCCGACCGTGGCGTAACGCGCGCCCACGATCTCGCGCGCCGCATCGCAGAACTTCTCGATCACCCGCTCCGGATCCCGCTCCGCCGCCAGTTGCTGCCCCAGATCAATCAACCGTGAAAGGCGCTGGAGGTTGGCGTTCTCGATCTCGATATTCTGCTCGCGCAGCAGATCGGCCTGCTGTTTGACCTGTTCGGTTTTCCGGTAGAGTTCGACGAAGACCGCGACCTTCGATTTCAGCGCCTCCGGGTCAATCGGCTTGATGATGTAATCCACGGCGCCTAGCGAATATCCCTTGGAGATGTGCGAATCCCCCGCGTTGTCGTAAGCCGTCAGGAAGATGATCGGGACGTTGCGCGTGCGTTCGCGCCCGCGGATCAAAGCCGCTGTCTCAAGTCCGTCAATGATAGGCATACACACGTCCAGCAGGATTACGGCCGCGTCATCGTCGAGCAGGAACCAGAGCGCCTCCTCACCCGAAGACGCCCTCACCAGGTTGCGGTCCGGCGCTTGCAGAATTGTTTCCAGCGCCAGCAGGTTGCTGGGGTTGTCGTCTACAAGAAGGATGTTGATTTTCCGCTTTCCGTCTTCCATTGCTTACCTCGTGCCCAGAGCGCGGCACTATACCCTCAATCAGCAACTCGCTCTCTATTTTCCCGAGCTCTTTGTCGTTTTGTTCGGTCACACGCTGGCCGTTTTGCGTCGATAGAGCCAGACGCGCAACATCGAAAGTAGCTGATCCATGTCGAGCGGCTTGGCGATGTAATCAGAAGCGCCGGCCCCGATACATTTGTCGCGGTCGGCCTTCATCGCCTTGGCTGTCAGGGCGATGATCGGAAGGTCTTTGAATCGTTCAATCCCCCGGATAGCCTGCATCGTTTCGTACCCATCCATCTCCGGCATCATGATGTCCATCAAGGCCACGTCTATGTCGGGATGCTGTTCGAGCAACTCTATGCCTTCGCGCCCGTTCTCGGCGCGCAGAACCTCCATGTCATACTCTTCGAGCGCGCTGGTCAGCGCGAAGATGTTGCGCACGTCGTCATCAACGATCAGCACCTTGCGCCCTTCGAGCACGGGGTCGCGGCGCAGCAACTGTTCCAGCATCCTGCGCTTCGGCTCCGGCAGGCTGGTCTCGACGCGGTGCAGGAAGAGGGAGGTCTCGGCCAGCAGCCGTTCGGGCGAATTCGCCTCCTTGACGACAATCGCGTCGGCCACCATCCGAAGCTGCGTCTCTTCTTTTTCGGTCAGGTCCTTGCCGGTATAGACGATGATCGGCAGGTCAAGCAGCCCTGGCTCGCGCTGAATCATCTCGATCAGCTCGAATCCGGACATATCGGGCAGCCTCAGATCGAGCACCATGCAATCGAACCGCCGGCTCTGCAATTCGGCCAAGGCCTCCTCGCCGGTAGCCACGGCCGTCGTTTGCACATCGCCCTCTCCGATCAGTTCGACGACGCTCATGCGCTGCGCGTCGTCGTCTTCGACCACGAGCAGTCGTCTGACCTTGCGCAGGGCGAAGTCCGTGATCCGGTCGAAGGCGGCGACGAGCTGTTCGCGCGTGACGGGTTTGCGCAGGTGTGTGAGCGCGCCGAGCTTGCGCGGCTGGTATTCGCGGTCGTCCGCCGTGATGACGTGAACCGGGATGTGGCTTGTCTTCGGGTCGTGTTTCAACCGGTCGAGCACTGTCCATCCATCGCGGTCGGGCAGCCGGATGTCCAACGTGATCGCGTCGGGTTTGTAGCGCCGGGCCAGCCGCAACGCAGCGTCGCCTTGCGCGGCGACCATGCCTTTGAAGCCTCGCTCGCGCGCCAGGTCGAGCAGGATTTGCGCGAACAGCGCGTCGTCCTCGACGATCAGCACGACACGGTCGTCAGGGCTAATGTCGTTGCGGTCGTCGGCGACTTCGATGATCTCGCCAAAATCGCTGGAGGGAAACATCAGGTCCGCCGTTTCGAAGAGGCGCGCGCCTGGCGTTACCGATCCTTTGCCGATACCCGTCCGTCTGGCGCTTTCCTGGGCCGTCGCTCTGTAGACGCGCGGCAGATAGAGCGTGAATGTGCTGCCTTCGCCCGGCGCGCTGACGACGCGAATTTCACCGCCCAGCAACCGCGCGATCTCGCGGCTGATCGAAAGGCCGAGCCCCGTGCCGCCGTATTTGCGGCTGGTCGTTCCATCAGCCTGCTGGAAGGCCTCGAAGATGATCCGCTGCTTTTCGACCGGGATGCCGATGCCGGTGTCGGCGACCGAGAAGGCGATGACCTGGTCGGCCTGGTTGAGCGCCTCATGAGCGTAATTGCCGCGGCGGTCGGCCGTCTTGATGTTGAGCGAGACGCGGCCCCTTTCGGTGAATTTGAACGCATTCGAGAGAAGATTCTTGAGAATCTGCTGCAACCGCTTCTGATCGGTGTTGATGACCGGCGGCAGAGGCGCCGCAGCGCCGATAGTGAACTCCAGCCCCTTGTCAGCAGCCACCTGATGGAAGCTGCGGTTGAGCTGCTCGGTGATCTCGGTGAATGGCGTCTCGCCGACCTCTATCGCCATCATTCCGGATTCGATCTTCGACAGGTCGAGAATGTCGTTGATCAGCGAGAGCAGGTCGGCGCCGGAGGAGTGGATCGTCTCGGCGAACTGCACCTGCTTGCCGTTCAAATTGGTCTCGCCATTCTCGGCGAGCTGGCGCGAGAGGATGAGCATCGAGTTGAGCGGCGTGCGCAGCTCGTGCGACATGTTGGCCAGGAATTCGGACTTGTACTTCGAGGTCAGCGCGAGCTGTTCAGCCTTCTCTTCCATCGCCCAGCGCGCCTCTTCGACCTCGCGGTTCTTGGCCTCGACCTCCGACTTCTGCTGGGCGAGCAGTTCGGCTTTCTCCTGCAGTTCGTCGTTGGTCTGGCGGAGTTCTTCCTGCTGCGTGCGCAACCGCTCTTCCGATTCGCGCAGGGTGAGCGCCTGTTGTTCGAGCCGCTCATTGGTCTTCTTCAACTCGTCCTGCTGGCTTTGCAGTTCGCCGGCGAGCGATTGCGACTGAATCAAGAGCCGTTCGGTTCGCGTGTTGGCCTCGATGGTGTTGATCACGATGCCGATGCTCTCGGTCAACTGGTCGAGGAAGGCGATGTGGGTTTCGCTGAAGCGGTTGAACGACGCCAGCTCGATCACCGCCTTGACCTCTTCTTCAAAGAGCACCGGCAGCACGACGATGTTGAGCGGCTCGGCCCGACCCAAACCCGAGCTGACCACGATGTAATCGCCGGGCGCATTGGTAAGCAGGATGCGTTTCTTTTCAATCACGCACTGGCCGACCAACCCTTCACCGGGGCGGAATTCGTTGGCCAGGTTCTTGCGCGCGGTGTAGGCGTAACCGCCGAGCAGCTTCATCACGCGCTCGCCTTCCTCGTTCGGCTCCCTGACGTAAAAGACTCCCTGCTGCGCGTCCACGAGTGGGGCGAGTTCCGAGAGGATCATGTTGGCCACGGTCGTCATATCGCGCTGGCCTTGCAGCATCGAGCTGAAACGCGCCAGGTTGGTCTTGAGCCAATCCTGCTCCTTGTTCTTCTGCGTTGTATCTTTGAGGTTGCGGATCATCTCGTTGATGTTGTCTTTGAGCGCCGCCACCTCGCCTTGCGCCTCGACCGTGATCGAACGCGTCAGGTCGCCCTGCGTCACCGCTGTTGACACCTCGGCGATGGCGCGCACCTGCGTGGTCAGGTTCGCCGCCAACTGGTTGACGTTGTCCGTCAGGTCACGCCACGTGCCGTAAGCGCCGGGCACGTTGGCCTGGCCGCCGAGCTTGCCCTCGACGCCCACCTCGCGCGCCATCGTCGTTACCTGATCGGAGAAGGTCGCCAGCGTATCGGTCATCGCGTTGATTGTGTTGGCGAGTTCGGCGATCTCGCCCTTCGATACGATGGTCAGCTTGCGCTTGAGGTCTCCGTTGGCCACGGCCGTCACCACCTGCGCGATGCCGCGCACCTGGCTCGTCAGGTTGCCCGCCATGAAGTTCACCGAGTCGGTCAGGTCTTTCCAGGTGCCCGCGACGCCGGGCACCTGGGCCTGGCCGCCGAGTTTGCCTTCGGTGCCGACCTCGCGGGCCACGCGCGTCACCTCCGAAGCGAAGGCGTTGAGCTGATCCACCATAATGTTGATAGTGTTCTTCAGCTCCAGAATTTCGCCCTTCACGTCCACGGTGATCTTCTTCGACAAATCGCCCTTGGCCACGGCCGTGGTCACTTCGGCGATGTTGCGCACCTGGCTGGTCAGATTGCCGGCCATGAAGTTGACGCTGTCGGTCAAATCCTTCCACGTTCCGCCGACGCCGCGCACATACGCCTGGCCGCCGAGCTTGCCTTCGGTGCCGACCTCGCGCGCCACGCGGGTGACTTCCGAAGCGAATGAGTTGAGCTGGTCCACCATCCGGTTGTAGACCTCTTTGATCTGTAGAATCTCGCCGCGCACATCGACGGTGATCTTCTGCGTCAGGTCGCCGTTGGCGATGGCTGTCGCGACCTTCGATACGTCGCGGAGCTGGACGGTCAGGTTTCCGGCCATCGAATTCACGTTGTCGGTCAAGTCTTTCCAGGTTCCGGCCACGCCGACAGGCGCCTGCGCCTGACCGCCGAGTTTGCCTTCGGTGCCGACCTCGCGGGCGACGCGCGTCACTTCCGAAGCGAAGGCGTTGAGCTGGTCAACCATCCGGTTGATCGTGTTTTTCAATTCCAGGATTTCGCCCTTCACGTCCACCGTGATCTTTTTGGAGAGGTCGCCGTTGGCCACGGCCGTGGTCACGTCGGCGATGTTGCGCACCTGGCTGGTCAGGTCGCCGGCCATGAAGTTGACGCTGTCGGTCAAATCCTTCCACGTTCCGCCGACGCCGGGCACCTGCGCTTGTCCGCCCAATTTGCCTTCGGTGCCGACCTCGCGCGCCACGCGCGTCACTTCCGAGGCGAATGAGTTGAGCTGATCCACCATTCGGTTGATCGTATTTTTAAGCTCGAGAATCTCGCCGCGCACGTCCACGGTGATCTTCTTCGACAAATCGCCGTTGGCCACGGCCGTGGTCACGTCCGCGATGTTGCGCACCTGCGCCGTGAGGTTACCAGCCATCGAGTTGACGTTGTCGGTCAAATCTTTCCATGTTCCGGCCACGTCGGGCACCTGCGCCTGGCCGCCGAGTTTTCCCTCGGTTCCGACCTCGCGCGCCACGCGCGTCACCTCGGAGGCGAACGAATTGAGCTGGTCCACCATGACGTTGATGGTGTTCTTCAGCTCCAGGATTTCGCCCTTCACGTCCACGGTGATCTTCTTCGACAAATCGCCTTTGGCCACCGCCGTGGTCACTTCGGCGATGTTGCGTACCTGAGCGGTGAGGTTGCCGGCCATCGAGTTGACGCTGTCGGTCAGGTCTTTCCACGTCCCGCCCACATCCTTCACATCGGCCTGACCGCCGAGCTTACCTTCGGTGCCGACCTCGCGAGCGACGCGGGTTACTTCCGAGGCGAACGAATTGAGCTGATCCACCATTCGGTTGATCGTGTTCTTCAATTCAAGAATCTCACCCTTCACGTCCACGGTGATCTTCTTCGACAAGTCGCCGTGAGCCACCGCCGTCGTCACGTCCGCGATGTTACGCACCTGGGCCGTGAGGTTGCCGGCCATTGAGTTGACGTTGTCGGTCAAATCCTTCCAGGTGCCCGCGACTCCGGGAACCCGCGCCTGACCGCCAAGCTTGCCTTCGGTTCCGACCTCGCGGGCGACGCGCGTCACTTCCGAGGCGAACGAGTTGAGCTGATCCACCATCACGTTAATTGTGTCTTTCAACTCGAGGATTTCGCCCTTCACGTCCACGGTGATCTTCTTCGACAAATCGCCGTTGGCCACGGCCGTGGTCACTTCGGCGATATTGCGCACCTGAGCGGTGAGATTGCCGGCCATCGAGTTGACGTTGTCGGTCAGGTCTTTCCAAACGCCGCCGACTCCGGGGACGCGCGCCTGACCGGCAAGTTTTCCTTCGGTTCCGACCTCGCGGGCCACGCGCGTCACTTCGGAGGCGAACGAGTTGAGTTGATCCACCATCGTGTTGATGGTGTTCTTCAGCTCCAGGATTTCGCCCTTCACATCCACGGTGATCTTCTTGGAGAGATCGCCGTTGGCCACGGCCGTGGTCACCTCGGCGATGTTGCGCACCTGGGCAGTGAGGTTGCCGGCCATGAAGTTGACGCTGTCGGTCAAATCCTTCCATGTGCCAGCCACGCCTTTGACCTTGGCTTCGCCGCCCAACTTGCCTTCGGTGCCGACCTCGCGCGCCACGCGGGTGACTTCCGAGGCGAACGAGCCGAGCTGCGTCACCATCGCGTTGACCAGTTTGACTACACGCAGGAATTCGCCCTTCAGCGGACGCCCGTCAACTTCCAGGGCCATCGTTTGCGAGAGATCGCCGTTGGCCACCGCGCCGATGACGCGCGCCATTTCAGTGGTAGGCTGAGCCAGGTCGTCGATCAGCGTGTTGACCGATTCGATCAGGCTGACCCAGGAGCCGTCGGCGCCTGGCGGAGAGGCGCGCTGAGTGATCTTGCCCTCACGGCCTACGACGCGGCTGACCCGCTCCAGTTCCTTGACCAGACGGTCGTTCATCTCGATCACGTCGTTGAGTGTGTCGGCGATCTTTCCGTTCACCCCCGTCCAATCGTTCGGCAGGCGCACTGAAAAATTGCCTTTCTTCAATGCTGTGAGAGTTTTCAATAACAGCTTAGTGTCTAATGTGTCAGCGGTAATATCCCTTGTGGACTGGGTTCTAGCGGCTCGTTCAGGCATGGTTCCTCTCAGTGATTCCAATGACAAACAATCGGTGGTTAGTGGCGGCCAGTAAAGCCTAGTATGGCGATAGGCGGCGCCAGCATTGCGCCACGCCAGGGTATGACGCGCTCAGGCTGTGCAACGAATAGGTTGATACAGCGCCGCGCGCGTAAGCAAGCGGTTGACCTTACACGCAACCACTTGCTTATGCGCGCGGCGCTGTATCAGTCTTCCAACGTGATACATTAATCCCAAAAGGGGGCAATCGTGTCTACCACCGCAAGCCGCATACCAATAAGGCATGTTTCACATTCCAGATAACAGTTTCGAGATGAGAAGACATTTCAACACAAAGGGTCAAAGGGTCAAAGGATCAAAGGTTTAAAGGGACAAAGGGCTTAGCTCCTTTCAAGCCTTTGACCCTTTGACCCTTTGACCCTATCAAGCTTTCCGTCCATTCTCCCGTTCTATTTGTTCTGTTTGAGCAAAAGTTTTGTCAGATTGAAGTCTCGATCTGTGTGGCTTTTAGCCACATTCAGTGTGGTGAATAGCCACATTTTTTTCTGTCCGGCATTTTTCCGTGTGGCCTTTTTCGCGCACTGTCTGCCGATCCACAACCAAATCCGTCTTTCGCGCGGTAAATCTCCAAGAAAACTTTTGCCCGCTCCGTGACAACGGCGTGATTTCAATTACAATATCCGCTTCGTCAATTCACTTTGATTAACCACAACGCGATAAAACTCACGATCAAACTATGGAACAAACCAACGCTGTAGCAATGCAAGCCGAAGAGGCTCCGTGGCCAGGTTCGCGCGAAATGCCGCAATGGGATATGGGGGAACTCGCCGAGGCACCGAGATTCACCATGCGGAACTGGGCGACGATGCTCGGGCCGGGATTGCTCATGTCCGGCGCCTCGATTGGCGCGGGCGAATGGTTGTTGGGGCCTGCTGTGACGGCGCGTTACGGCGGCGCGCTGTTGTGGGTGACGACGCTGAGCATTCTGGCGCAGGTCGTCTATAACCTCGAAATCAGCCGTTACACGCTTTATTGCGGCGAGCCGATCATGAACGGCAAATTCCGCACGTTGCCCGGGCCGGCTTTCTGGCTGTGGTTTTATCTGATCCTGGATCTGGGCGCGATACTGCCTTACCAGATTGGCAATGTTTCGACGACTGTGGCGGCCATGTGGATGGGACGGATTCCCGACCCCGGCGGGAATCCGTCCGACGCTTCGCTTCTTTATTGGCTGACCTTCGGAATGCTCGCCCTGTCGCTGATTCCGTTGCTGTTCGGCGGCAAAATTTACAACTCGCTCAAGGCGGTGGTGACGGTGAAGATTGTCGTCGTGCTCGGTTTCCTGATCTTCCTCGGAGTCTTCTTCTCGTCGGTTAACACATGGGTCGAGCTTTTCACGGGCTTCTTCAAATTCGGCAATATTCCGGTTGAGGGCGGCGGCGTGAGCAATATTTTTACCGCGCTCTGGCGCGGCGAAGCTTTGCCGAAGCTCAGCGCGGAAGCTCTGCCGCTGCTCACTTCATTCGCGGCCATCGCGGGCGTGGGCGGGATGGCGCAGACTTCGATCAGCAATTACACGCGCGACCAGGGCTGGGGGATGGGCGGCAAAGTCGGCGCGATTCCGAGCATCATTGGCGGACGCGACCTGTCGTTGTCGCATGCGGGGATGGTGTTTGAGGTGAACAAAGAGTCAATGCCGCGATGGAAACGGTGGATGAAACACGTCAGGCGGGATCAACTGGCGCTGTGGATGCCCGCCGCGTTCATCGGGCTGGCGTTGCCGAGCATGCTCTCGGTCGAATTCCTGCCGCGCGGGACGAGCGCGAACAGCTGGGTGTTGGCGGGGATGACCGCAGACGGCGTGATGACCCGGATTGGCGGCGCGCTCGGTTCGTTCTGCTGGTATATGATTTTGTTTTGCGGGTTCCTGGCTTTGTTGCCGAACTCGACCACGAACGCCGACGGTTTTATGCGCCGGTGGGTTGATGTCTGCTGGTCCTCGGCGAAATGGATGCGCAAGATTGAGCCGCGCAAGATCGGCAAGCTCTATTTCGGAATTCTGATCGGGTATTTCGTAATCTCGGCGACCTTCCTTTCATTTGCCAGCCCACGTTGGTTGATCGTGGTTTACGGAAACCTGGGTAACGTCGCGCTGGGCGTTAGCTGCTGGCACACGCTCTACGTTAATTCGACATTGCTGCCTGATGAATTGAAGCCGGGATTGTGGCCCAGGATCGGGTTGTTTCTGGCCGGATCGTATTTCTTAACGCTGGCGATGCTGACTTTGCTGATTTCGATGAAATGGATTTAGCGGCGCCTGAATATTATTGAAAGCGGCGCCAGGCGCCAACCACCGACTATGTCACTGATCACAGAACTCTCAAGCGATTTTTCAAGCGCGGTTCGTTCGCGAGGCTCCGATTACTTTCAGGATGGCAGAGTGAAGATCCATACAGGCTCGGACTGGGATGTCTATGCCAAAGTGCGCGGGAGCCGAATTTACAAAGTTGATCTCTCAATCGAAGAGAATGTACTCGTTGTTTATTGCGACTGCCCCGATTTCGAGCGGGAGCCTTGCAAGCATCTCTGGGCGACGATACTGGCCGTGGAAGGAAAAGGATACCTTCGTGGCGACGGCGCGCTCGGCCCGCTGGAGATGGTTCCGGAACTTGATGACGACGGTTTCTATGATGATGACGGGGAGAATGACTTCCACGACGATGATGACGATGACCGGCCCGATGACGATGGTGATCAGCCGCGCCAGAACGTGGTCAATACATTCGGCGACGGGCGCCGCTCGAAAGAGAAGCCCCCAAGTTGGAAAGAGCAACTGACCGCGCTCGGACGCGCCGCGCGCGCGACGGTCGCCGGACACGGTGAGGAATGGCCGCTGGCGCGCCGGATCATCTACATAGTTGATGTCCGGACCACGCTCGATTCTCAGCATCTGATCCTCGACACACTCCTTCAAGACCTCAAACAGAACGGCGAATTGGGCAAGCCGCGCAAACAGCGGATCCCGCGATGGCAGATCGCGGATTTGCCCGATCCCGATGACCGCCAGATTTTCGCCATGCTCGCCGGCTCGCGCGAGCAGATGGAATACAGCTACTACGGCTACAATTATCAGGACGCCTACGACACGGCTCCGTTTCGTTACCGCCTCACGGCGCCCCTGCCTCAGATCATCCTGCCGTTGGCCGCCCGGACGGGACGTTGTTATCTGAAGCTCGAAACCCATTCGGATGAACTGACCGGGATCAAATGGGAGGAAGGGGAGCCGTGGCGGTTTTCAGTCCGGGTTCGCCGTAACGACCGGCAGCCTGATCAATATACCGTCGAAGGAGTTCTGCGCCGGGGCGAAGAGCCGCCGCAACAATTGGATTTCGCGAAGCCTGTCTTGATGCTTCAAGGCGGATTGGTCTTCACTCCTGAAAGCGCCGCCGCGCTCGATGACGGCGGCGCGTTTCACTGGGTTTCGATCTTGCGCCGCACTGGCGCGCTCACCATTCCCGAAAATCAGATCGGCGAGTTCATGACCGAAGTCTTGAGCGAGTCGCAGCCGCCCAGGCTCGATCTGCCGGAAGAGTTGCGTTACGAAGAGGTCAACGCCAGGCCTCAACCCTGTCTGACGTTCAAAGCGCAGAGACAGAGCGCCAGGCTGCGCGCGCGCCTGTCGTTCGATTACGCGCCCGAATCGCAGAGCCGAATTCTCGACAAAGACGATCCGCGCCGGGGCGTCTACGAAGTCGAAAGCCGCCGCTACATCTTGCGCGACAGAGCCGCTGAAGCCGCGTCCATCAGACGTCTGACTGATGTCGGGTTGAAATACGTCGGTCCGAACTATTACGAAAAGCAAACAGGCTGGGAACTCGCCCCGACCAAACTCCCGCGCGTCGTCCAGGAATTGATCGCGGAAGGCTGGCGCGTCGAGGCCGAAGGTAAAACGTTCCGCAATCCCGGCGAGATCAGGATTCAGGTCAGCTCCGGGATTGACTGGTTCGAACTGCACGGCTCGGTAGATTTCGGCGAAACATCCGCCAAGTTTCCCGAATTGCTGGCGGCGTTGAAGCGCGGCGACAACATGGTCAAGCTCGACGACGGCACATACGGAATGCTGCCCGAAGACTGGATGAAGAAGTACGGTCTGATCGCCGGACTCGGTGAAGCGCACGAAGACCATCTGCGTTTCCGCAAGACGCAGGTCGGCGTGCTTGACGCGCTGCTCAGTTGCCAGCCCGAAGCCGATTTCGACGAGACCTTCGCTCGCGCCCGCGACGAGCTGAAACGGTTTGACGGTGTCAAACCCGCCGATCCGCCCGAAGAGTTCAACGGAGAACTGCGCCCTTACCAGAAAGACGGTTTGGGCTGGATAAACTTCCTGAGGCAATTCGGATTCGGCGGATGTCTGGCCGACGACATGGGATTGGGAAAGACCGTGCAGGTGCTGGCGCTGCTCGAATCGCGGCGCCAACTGCGTGAAGAGACGGGGCGACGGGGCGACGGGGCGACGGGGCGACGGGGCGACGGGGCGACAGGGCGACGGGGCGACGGGGAGAAAAAAAGGCAAGGAGACGCAAAGAAGAACAATGGAATTGGCGAAGATGAGGGCGCCGACTCTTCCGTCGTCCTGTCGCCCCATCGCCCCGTCGCCCCGTCGCTCGCCGTCGTCCCGAAATCCCTGGTCTTCAACTGGAAGCAGGAGGCCGCGCGCTTCACGCCGAAGCTGCGCGTGCTCGATCACACCGGGCAACTCAGGGAGAAAGAGAGCCTGGAGCATTTCGACGATTACGATCTGATCCTGACCACTTACGGCACCCTGCGCAACGACGCGGTTCTGTTTAAAGACACGCGATTCGATTACGTCATCCTGGACGAATCGCAGGCGATCAAGAACGCCGACACCGCTTCGGCGAAAGCCGCGCGGTTGCTGAATGGCGATTATCGCCTGACATTGAGCGGAACGCCGGTCGAAAACCATCTGGGCGAGTTGTGGAGCTTGTTTGAATTCCTGAACCCAGGAATGCTCGGCGCGGCTTCGGTTTTCAAACTCACGGGCGGGGTCGCGCGAAATCCTGATGAAGAGACGCGCAAACTCCTCGCTCAGGCCTTGCGCCCGTTTATCCTGCGCCGCACGAAGAGCCAGGTCGCGAAAGACCTACCGGCGAAACAGGAGCAGACCATCTTCTGCGAACTCGAACCGAAGCAGCGCAAGCTTTACAACGAGCTGCGCGACCATTACCGCAACACGCTGCTCGACCGCATCGCCCGCGATGGCATCGCGAAATCGAAGATGCATGTGCTGGAGGCGTTGTTGCGATTGCGCCAGGCCGCGCTCCATCCGGGGTTGATTGACGAGAAGCGCGTCAAAGAGGATTCGGCGAAACTTGATATGCTGCTTCCGCAACTCGTCGAACTGTTCGAAGAAGACCACAAGGTCCTGGTCTTTTCGCAGTTCACCAGCTTCCTTTCGATCCTGCGCGGACAGCTTGATAACGAGAAGGTCGAATACGAGTACCTGGATGGCAAGACGCGCGACCGCCAGGCGCGGGTCGAGAAGTTCCAAAACGATCCCGACTGCAAATTATTCCTGATCAGTTTGAAGGCCGGCGGATTGGGATTGAATCTGACTGCGGCTGAATACGTTTACCTGCTCGACCCGTGGTGGAACCCGGCGGTCGAGTCGCAGGCGATTGACCGCGCGCATCGCATCGGTCAGACGCGACAGGTCTTCGCTTACCGCATCATCGCCCGCGATACCGTCGAAGAGAAAGTCCTGGCGTTGCAGAACACAAAGCGCGATCTCGCCGACGCCATCATCAACGCCGACAACAGCCTGATCCGCAATCTGGCCAAAGAGGATTTAGAATTACTTTTATCCTAAATCAGAGCATGCGACACTGGGACAGCAGGAACCGCGGATTTTCACGGATGCGACGGATTGTTACGGATAATCCGTGTTGATCCATCGCATCCGTGAAAATCCGCGGTTCCTGCTGTCCTGGTGTCCGATGTTTCGATTTAGAATCGCAAACCGGTCTAAACAGAAGAGTGGCGGATTTCATTTTCCAGGTTCCGTTTCAGATGAGCGAAAAGGGTCAAAAGCCACACGAGTATAGTCCTCGGCCACACCTGAGCTGGTCACAAATCCAATTGTTTGAGCGAAGCCCTGCCCTGTATGTCAAAAGGTATATTCACGGTGAAACAGAAGAGACAGAGGCGATGCGGCTCGGCAAACGGCTATCAGAGGCTCTGGAAACACAAGAGAAGACCGGCGATGAGACGCTTGATAACCTCCTCTCCCTTTTCCCCAACTACCCCAAACGCGAGTATGAAATCAAAGCGCCGCTGGACGGCGTAGACGTGCCCCTATTTGGCAGGCTCGATTGCTTCGACCCCAAGAGACTCCGCATAGGGGAGATTAAGAGCGGCCGCTTATGGACTCAGAAGATGGTTGACGAAAGCGGCCAATTAAAGATGTATGCGCTGCTCGTATGGTTGAAGTACAAGCGGATGCCAGCCGAAATAATGCTGCACTGGGCCAGGACTCAGTACAACGATAACGGAGAGCTTGAATTCGCCGGTGAAGTCGAAAGTTTTGAAACTAAAATAACTCTCGAGGATGTTTTGATTTTCTCTGGCAGAGTGCGGGAAGCGTGGGCGGGGATAAAGAACCTATGCAAGGATCAAACTCAAGAAAAAGGGAGTGGGGAGTAGGGAGTGGGGAGTGGGAGAAGTAAGCCGTCAGGCAAAGATTTTGAGGTATTTTCATTTTCCATTTGCCATATTACGTTTGTCATTTGCCATTTTACACATCAAAATTTTTCCGCCAGCGCCTATGACGAAGCGCTCAAGCCGGGTCGGTTGAGCGCTCTGGTGCGCATCGCGCCATCTTTAACGATGAAGACGCCTGGGAAGCTCGCTTCCCAGGGTTTGTTAGCCGCGGGCATATACTGGCGCGAATTGGCTTCGATACCGGCCACGCCCGGCACATGCGTCGCGATGCCGACCGAATGGATCAACGACGCGCCGGGGCAGGTCAGGTCCTGCACAGTCAAAAACATCTTGTACTTCTGGGCCGCCGCCGCCATCAGCATAGCCTGTGATTGGCCCTTGCAGGCCTTCAACGCCACGCCCGTGTAACCCATCTCGCGCGCCAGCAGCAGACTCTCGAGATCAACCAGCGATTCATCCACCACGATGGGCACGATGGGGCGCAGCTTGTTGGCCTCGTGCATTACGTTTTGACGATTGGCCTTCAGATCGCGCGCCGTCGGCTGTTCCAGATAGAGAATACGGTCGAAGCCCTGCGGCATCATCTCCTTCACCTTGCGCAGATATTCGAGCACATACTCGACGTTCGGACATCGCTCGTTGAAATCCACGCAATACTTCCAATCGGTCTTCGGTCGAGTCTCCGAGGTCACGCGATCAATGTTGACCGTACGCTCGATGTCCCATTTCAAATCCTCGCCCTGCAGTTTGATCTTGATGTGGGTCAGACCGTTGAACTTGATCCACTCGGCCAGCGTTTCAGGCAAGCCGTCATTGAGGCGCTCTTTGAGTTCTGATGACAGCACCGCGTCAGCGCCGCCCACTGAATGAAACATCGCGATCCGTGGCTTCGGCTTCGGCAAGATGTAACGATCCAGAAATTCGCCTTTGAAATCGGCGTTGAGATAGTTTGACAGGTCTCGCGGCATTAGGTCGCGACCGTACGTCTGATAACAACTCCGATTGTGAACCTTGCCGAAAGCGTCGTGGAGCGCGGCGTCGAACGGGCTTGCGGTGACCAGCGCGCAGAGTTTCGGGATTGGAGCGACAAGCTTCAATTCTTTCGAGACTTCATCCGCGGCTTTCAGATACTCCGGTTCGAGCGCGACGTTGAGGTCAATTGGGTGGCCGAACTCTTTGTAGCCGGACGTGATCTTCGCGACGCGTTCAGCCAGCGATTTCATCGCGTTCAAAGTAGTGTCATATGACATCTCGCGCGAAGGGAACGACCAGACGTTGCCCATCGGCATCGAGCCAAAACCTTTCGCCGTTTTGCCGTCGCGCGTTCGCACGGTGACGTTAACGTTCAGGATCGTCGCGCGGTTAACGGGCACGCCGCCGAATTTGTAGGGGGCGCGGTAGAGAAACTCCTCGTAGCTGAAGGTGAGGTCTTCGATGCGGATGTCAGTTGGCGTGGGTAGAAATATATGAAAATCGAGCGCGCTGGGCGCCGTTAATCCGGCGGACGCCAACGCGGAGGCGCGAAGAAAACTGCGTCGCGAACTGTTTTTCATTGAATCAATTCCTTCCATAGTTTGAGATGGCGGCAGCCCTTGGAGTGCGGGTGCTTGGAACCGCTTTGGTAGTCATTTCGGCTACTACAGACATTCCAAGGCACATTGGGCATTGATAAGCTGCGCCCTCTTCGTTTCCTCACAAAAACGGGGGCGGATTGCGGAAGGATCTTGTCTTCGGGGAACGGCGAGTTAATCAATTGACTACCAAAGCGGTTCCAAGCACCCCCCTGCACTCTCGGCTCCGCCCTCCAGAGTAGTGTAAGCTAAAAGTCATCGAAGATTTTCAACTGATCTGTCTTGAAACTGTATATCGTCTTGACCATGGCCGGCGCCGCTGTGCGCTCAAACCAGGCGGCGGAGCACCAGTGATACTGATTCGCCATTTTGACAAGCCCGTGTTTGACCGGATTCTGATGCACGTAGTTGAGCCGCGCCAGATGAGATCGCTGATAAGTCAGTTTCGTGTCCCAGAAGTTGTACCAGACTGTGCGCCCTTCGGCCTGATCCAACCGATTCAACTCGCGCGCAGTATTGTCGTGTAACTGCTTCACCATCCGATCCAATTCGAGCGCGCCCTCTTCGCTGCAGGCGACGAAGTGATAGTGATTGGCAAAGACCGCCCACGCTTCCAGTCGCCAGTGATGCTTCTTGGCTAACGAGAGCAGGGTGTTCTCCAACAGCGTTAGCTTCTCCGGCGTCCGAAAGCAATGCTCTTTATAGAGCGTCGCCGCCGTGATCATAAAAACGCCATTCGTGTCGAGCCGGTGCAGGGGGGCATGCGGCCAGTCTTTTTCTACTGCTTCATTTACGTTTTGCTCTGACATCGAAATGTTCCTCCTTTCCCTTGAAGCCTTGGAGATGCGAAGCCCTTGGAGTGCGGGTGCTTGGAACCGCTTTGGTAGTCATTTCGGCTACTACAGACATTCCAAGGCACATTGAGCATTGATAAGCTGCGCCCTCTTCGTTTCCTCACAAAAACGGGGGCGGATTGCGGAAGGATCTTGTCTTCGGGGAACGGCGAGTTAATCAATTGACTACCAAAGCGGTTCCAAGCACCCGCACTCCATAGGCTCCGCCGATCTGAATACTCAGACTCCCTGATAAGCTCCCTGCAACTGCGCCTTCAAAAACTCAAAATCCCGCTGCGCCGCTGCCAGCGTGTTCTCTTCCTGAGCGGCTTTCGTAGCTCCGGGAATTTCGTATTCGAGGTGCAGCGAGATCGGTCCGTGAAAATTGGTCTGTCGCAGAGTCGTGAAATAAGCCTTCCAGTCAACCATCCCCTCGCCGAGTGGGCAGTTGACCTGACGCCAGCCCCGGCTCG
>Ga0187894_10002992_pt1 | contig 19454 bp, 13 predicted proteins | sample GBC1701081metaG_FD_136650 | JGI IMG/M metagenome (GOLD analysis project Ga0187894, IMG submission 136650) | White microbial mat communities from a lava cave in the Kipuka Kanohina Cave System on the Island of Hawaii, USA - GBC170108-1 metaG ...
AAACGCGAGGGGCATAGCCCCGGGAAATAAACCCGAAACTCCCGGAAGGTCAAAGACCTTCCGCACATCGGGCGGCATAGCCGCGAAAACATTGGCTCGAAAAGTTGTGTAGATACCAATGCTGCCGAGGTTGCGCGGCGTACTGAGGAGACGGATTGATCGAAGCTCGCGCCTTGCAATTCGCACAACCGCCGAAAGCTTGTAGATACGCTGAAAGGGTCCGCTGAGTGAGCCGCGCAACCTCGGCGGGTTGCGCTACTGTGAATGCGAATCGAAAGGAGGCCTCTATGACAATGCGAATGATGCGATCGGCAATTTCGCTCCTGCTGCTACACGTGTTTTTTGCCGGCGCATGGTCGGCTGACGACCTGGTTGAGGGCGAACGCCTTTATCAAATCCACTGCGCCGGATGTCACGGGCCGAAGGGGGAAGGCGGGCGCGGAACTGTCCTGGCCGCGACCAACCTCGCGCGCGCTTCGACTGAAGGGGCGCTGATCAACATAATCGCGCGGGGAATCCCCGGAACAGAGATGCTCGGCGCAAGGTTGGAAGCGCAGCAAGTCCGCCAGGTCGCCGCCTGGGTTCGCAAGCTTGGGCAACAGCCGCCTCCGCAAATCGCCGGTGATGCGCGGCGCGGCGAGCAGCTTTACTTCGGCAAAGGCGACTGCGCCTCGTGCCACGCCATCAGTACGCAGGGCGGCGTATCAGGCCCCGACCTCACAGAGATTGGCCTGCGGCGCGGGAGCGAGTATTTGCGCAAAGCGCTGCTCGAGCCGGAGGCTAAAGCAGCGCGTGACCATCGCCGCGGGCAATGCGATTTTTGCTTTCGCGCTGGATAAGAGTCTGATTCAACGTCAAAATAGATGAGGCATGTCAGCAATCATCACACTTCAGAAATGGAAACGCGGCGCGCGCCAAGTAGCGCCAACAAAAAGGAGAGCGCTGATGAAAAGGACCCTGCTAATCCTGACTATTTTAATTGCAGAAGCATCTCTTGCCTTCGGACAATCGGCGGCGCAAACGCCAACCTCGCCCCGTGACGCGCTCATTGCGCGCGCGAAATCGCTGGAACTCAATACGCCGTACACGCCGCCTCCGGGCGACCCGCTCGAACATCACGCCGCGGGCTTTGCCAAGATCATGTGTTCAGCCGTCTTCATCACCGGGCTCGATCCCGACTTCGCCGCCGAGAACGTCGGGTATTTCACCGCCCTTTACGCGGAGCGCGCGAAGATGGGGAAGCCGGTGGTTGATCGCGCCAACAAAGCCGTGCATATCACGCTACCGAACGGTGTGAAGCGGACGGCCAAATACCTGGGGTCGCAGGGATGTGTGACGCTTCCGATCGGAAAGAACTCCGTGAGTTTCAAGCCGGTCAAAGTCAAAAGCCGGCTGCCCGATCCTTCGACTCAGCCGTGGCCGATGGGCGATGTGTTGTCGAGCGCGCCCTTGTCGGAGGAGATCAACGCTAGCAAGGTAAAGCAGGCCGTAGACGCGGCCTTCGAGCCGGCCGCGGCGATGACTGCCGCCTTCGTGGTCACGTGGCGAGGGCGCATCATCGGCGAGCGCTACGGCGAGGGCGTCACGGCGCGCACGCCGCTCGAAAGCTGGTCAATGGGCAAGAGCCTGACGGCCACGCTGATGGGCATTCTCATCAAGCAGGGCGTCTACGATCTATGGCAGTCGGCGCCCCTTCCCGAATGGCAGAATGCGGGTGATCCGCGCGCCAAGATTCGCATCGCCGACATCATGCGCATGTCCAGCGGTTTGCGAATCAGAGCGCCGCAGGACCCCGACTACGATCGCGCAGGCCCGTACCCCGGCGGCCAAACGACGCTGATCATTCCGTCTCATGATCTTGTCGTAGCGCGGTTGGGGCATTTCAAAGGCAGCGCGCCCGGGGAGGAGGCCTTCAAGAAGGCCCTTGCTCTTCTCATGGAAGCAATCCCACAAAGGAAATGAAACGCATCGGCGGTTTATCAGGACGACAAAAGATCATGGCGGGAATCGACCCATGAAGAGACTATTAAAACGATTGCTGGCCGCCCCCTTTGTCTTTATCGCGGCCATTGTTGTTCTGTTTGAGGAATGGCTTTGGGATGACCTTCAGCGTATCGCCGCGGCCATCGGGCGCCTGCCGCTGCTTCATCAGATTGAATCGCTCATCGCCGGTTTGCCGCCTTACGGCGCGCTGGCGATGTTCGGAGCGCCGTCGTTATTGCTCATTCCTGTGAAGTTGGCCGCGCTCTATTTCATCGCCCACGGTCAACCGGCGTTGGGGTTGATAACGGCCATCGGCGCCAAAATCGTCGGAACGGCGTTGGTCGCCCGAATCTTTGTTCTTACCCAGCCCAATCTATTGCGCATCAATTGGTTCGCGTTTCTTTATGCGCGGTTCCTGGCGTTCAAAACTCGCATCCATGAGGCTATCCAATCCACCAGCCTTTATCAGGCGGCGCGGCGACTGGCCTGGAGAATGCGCGCGGCAGCGGCCGAATTCTTGAGCAGACGGCGAACGCTCTGGCGGAGTCGTTGGGAAGCAGCGCTCAAATTGTCGCGCAGGTGGAGACAATCGAAGTAACATAGGAAGACTCAAATGTCTTTTAATATATCCGCGATGTTCAGACGCATGACTCTCCGAGCCGGCATGTAAGTCGACAAGAACACAGCTAATAAAATTACGAGAGCGCATGCCATAGTCGTAGGCGCTTCAATACCGGTTACCCCAAATAGTACCCCGTGTAAGACTTTTAGGAGAGGATATGCGCCGAAAAGCCCGAGCAGGAGCCCGATGGCGGCCAGGATGAATGTATCCTTCAGAATGTCCGCAATTAAGCGCCCGGCGGTAGCTCCGAGGGATAATCGAATGATCATATCGTGACGTCGCTGAACCACGTAGTTGGCGACGACGCCATAGACGCCGCAAGCGGCAAGAATGACTGCGATCAAACTAACAATTCCCATAAGTATTGCTCGGAATCGTTCAAGGGATAAACGCTCATTCACGATAGCCGCTAGTGGACGAATATTCGCTGGCAACGTCGGCGCGTCCCGACGTATCATCTGAGCGAGGATGTTCTTATAATAATCCGGATTGCTATATAAGGCGCCGTCTCTGGTTCTGACAAGGACGCTCATGGAGCCCTGAATAACACCACTGGCCAACTGGTCGAATGGAACATAAATGGCTGGCGCGGGAGAATCCTTGAAGTTGTAAGAAGCTACGTCCCCAACAATACCTACAACCTCGCACGGCTCCATTCCAAGTGGTGTGATCCGATTACCGATCTCCTGCCCTTCTACAAAGTGTTTCTGGGCAAACGTTTCGTTGAGGAGGCAAACAGGTCTATTTCTCGAATTGTCGAAGTCCGAAAACGCTCGGCCTTTTCGAATAGGAATTCCAAGCGTCGAAAAGTAACTTGGACCGACCGCTCGGTATTCCGCTATTCCGGACGTTTTCCGCGCGCCCTTATCCGGGATCTTATAGGAGGTTCGCAAAGACAGAGTAACCGGCGGAGCGACGGCGACCGCCGCCGAAACAATTCCTTCCTGAGTTGCGAGATTATTGACAAGCAGCGTGGCCAACTGTTTCCATCGCTCCCCGGAAGCTGCGTTTTGCGGCAGTTTTAAATCAGCCACAAGAGCGGAATCGGCATCGAAGCCCAATCGCGTCGAATTCAATATACGATAGGCGCGAAATAACGACAGAAACATAACGCCGGCCAATACGGCGCAGGCGATTTGCGCCACTACCAGGATCTTGCGGTTCAGTCTTATCGATCGCCCTTCCGTCGACGATCGGCGCAAAGCTTCCAGAAGGTTGCCGCGGCTCAGCCGAAGTAGACGCAACGCCGGCCACAGAGAAACTCCAAGCCCGCACAAGACACCTCCTGCCAATACGAAGATCAGCGCTCCGGCGCTTGGAACGATATCGCTAAAGGGAAGCATCCCGCTCGGAATGGTCGACTCAAGAGTCTGTAATGTGAATTTCGCCGCCAGGGCGCCTGCCGACGCTGCAGAGAGGGAAATAAGGACGCCCTCCAAAAGTATGCGCGCGACAATCCTTGACTGGCTCTCGCCTAGCGCCAGGCGCACAGAGAAATCGGCGCGTTGAGAGAAAGATCGGGCGAGTAGGAGGCTCGAGGCATTTAAACAAGATATTGCCAGAGTAAGAAGAGCCGCGAGTACAAGCACGTAGATCTCAACACGGTATTTACTTCTGAGTCGTTCCTCGACAGGGATAATCCGAAGATTCATGTTTGGTGAAAAATACATGTCATCTTGAGCCAACAGTTGCAAGGCGGGCGTCTTGATCTGTTCTTCGGCTGCTTTGACGCTCAAGCCACGATGGAGACGAGCCCACAAGGGAGTAATGTAGGCGGCCCTGTCCCAATTGGAAGGCAGCATTTTTTTTAATTGAGCTATAATTGGGTCGGAGCCTAGAGGAATCCAAACGCTCGGAGCGGATGGCAATGGCGGGATTCTGAGACCCGCCTTCAAAACCCCTATGACCGTAAACGGAAGCTCGTTTATCCTTATTGTTTTTCCCAGAATTCCCGGATCACCGCCATACCGGTTCATCCACAATTCCTCGCTGATGAGCGCAACGGGGCCGCCGGCGTTAGAGATCTCCTCCGCCTTATCAAACAGGCGTCCATGTAGCGGTTTGAGATTCAGAACATCGAAGAGCGATGCGGAACAGGCAAGACCTTTGACAGCGACAGGTTCATTATCGCTTTGCAGAATCATATCCGAGTAGCTCAGAGCCCCGATGGATTGGATTCCCGGCAGAGACCGTTGGGCGTCATAGAAGAAGCGATTGGTAAACGCGCCTTGTTGTCCCGAACTACCGTGGATCAAAGAGAGTTCGACGATCTCTCCCGAGGCTGGATAGGGCAGAGGACGCAGAATTGTCGCATCCACGATACTCAACGTCACAGCCGCTGTGGCGAGGCCGACCGCCACACTTAAGAAGGAAAGTACGATTGTCAATATATCCGCCCTGAAAGAACGCCGGACGTCTCGAAAAAAGATTTGCAAGTTATACCGTTTCATGATGAAGTCGGAAACATCCGATGAATAAAGAATCCCCCACCAAAATAGCTTTGCACTTTGGTGGGGGAAGTCCAACAAGCGATTTGTTACTTTGATTCTTGAAAGACTACCTTTCTATTAGTTAAGTTTCTTCAGCCTCCCCACCGCTGGTAATCAGGGTAGTCTGCGGATCTGATTCGCGATCCACTACGGTTATTTCTGTAGCTAGAGTTCTGGCGAGAATGCGATCAGATTGCGTTATATCGGCAGAACCGTTCTCGTAAGTACTATCCATACCATCCATGGCAATCACCTCCTTTCTCGATTCAGCATGATTAGAGCCTGTCAGACATAATCAGGTACACTCATAGGGCTGCTGGCTGGCACATGCTTGCGAGCTTCCTCTCTGAGTCCTCCATTCCAAATTTCTTTGAATTGAAACCAAGTGAATTGGGGCTTATCCGCTTGGGGATGAAAGTCTGTATGGGCTGCGATTAAATAGTCGCTGAATACATTTAGAACAGGCATCTCAGTTCGATCTTCCATCCACAGGAACTGGCCATTCGGATTGGCTTCTAGAAATATATGTTCGCCATCGGGAGTTACAATGAAGTCCAGCGCCGCGAATGTAAACCTTGTCGAGCGAAGAAAGCGACGGATCCCCTGGGCGATGGCCTCGGGCAAGATATATGGCTTCATATCGATGAATCTCTGTCCGGCTCGCCAGTCGATTCGAGCGCGATCGTCGGATTGGGAATCTATTTGAAGAGCCATCAAATATTCCCCGAAACAAGCGACACGCGCCTCAAACTGTTTTTTCAGCAATGGCTGGAAGATTCCCGGCGAGAGCCGAAGGGCCGCGTCTTTCGGCAAATCATCACAAGTTATCGGGGTTGTATAACATCCGAAGGTCTTCTCGTCATTCTTGGACTTCCACACCGCGTTTTGTAAGAGCTTATGGATAGCTTTACCACCGCATCGAGCAATAAACTCCCTGATTTCATCCGGATCGTTGCTGACCAGAGTATCGGGTATTGTCAGTCCGGCTCTCTCCGCGCGCCGTAACTGGTACATCTTTAAATTAGATGTGTTATCGCACTCAAGCGGGTTAACCCAAAATACATCCGGCCCATCCAATCCGGCAATAAGATCACTCAAGCAACGATCGCACTGACGGAGGGCGACTTCACGATCTCCGGGATGCATGGACAATGGTAACTCCGGAATTTGTCGTCGCCTTAGCCATATGGTATCGAATTTGTCGTTTACATTTACGGCATTAAAGCCCTCACCTGTGTAACGAACCACCGATTGGGGAGCGGTTATGTGGTTTGAAGCCTTCAGTGTGATAGTTGCGAGAGTCGGGTAATCAACGCAGTAAAGCTCCTCGCAGATATGACCTTTGGCGCGAATTACATACGCGACGGCTCTTGCATGGACATCGTCCGGAGAAGAGATAACAAGTATTCGTTTCTGCGTCATGACTTATCCCTTTGGCCTGGCTATATTTCAATGACTTCGGATCTAAGCTGTATATTAGAAGACGGCGTCAGTATACGCGTGGTTTGGTAATTGTCAATGAAACCCATTTGAGCGGCGCCTGAAAGATTTTAGCGCCCTGTAGAGACAACCATGAGATGAAGTAGCTCAGGCTCGCTGAAATCCCTTCTCGATCTCCCTCGAAGTGATCCGCAAAATAATCGGTCGCCCGTGGGGGCAGGTGGCGGGGTTTTCCATCTTCAGCAATTCGTCAATCAGCCAGCGCAACTTTTCGGGCGCGAGCGTCATGTTGATTTTGATCGCCGCGCGGCAGGCCAGTCCGGCTGCGATCTCGGCCCTCAATTCATCCAGGGACAATCCCTTTCGATCCTCTTCAATCGCGTCGAGCAGTTCGACGAGCAGCGATTGCGCCGCGCCGGCCGCGAGCATCGCCGGAACCGCCTTGATCGCGACCGTGCGGCCCGACAACCGGCCCAGTTCGAAGCCGTTCTCTTCCAACTCCGGCAGAAGCTGATCGAAGGCCGAAGCCTGAGCCGGCGTCAGATCAATCGTTTCGGGGATCAACATCCGCTGAACCTCGACCCGTTTGCTTCGGAGCGCGCGCCAGTGCTGTTCGAACAGGATGCGCTCGTGCGCCACGTGCTGGTCAATCAGCAGCAGTCCCGCGCGATCCGCCGCGATGATGAAGCTGTTGTGCAACTGGCCGATCGGGTTGATTTCGTCAGCGGCGAGCGTCAGGTTCTGCGCGGGTTTGAGCTGCGAGTTGGAATCAGCTCCGCGCGCTCCCAGACAGCCGATGCGATTTCCGTACCGCGCCGGCTCAAGCGTGACGCCGGTTGACAGGTCAGGCTCGGTCTCCTCGGCCAAAGCCGCCGGAACATCGGGCGCCCGCTCGCTACCGCTCGCGATACTGAACCACTCCGGCTCAGGCTGGATGTTGAAGCCCAAGTCAATCTTCTGTTGTTGAGGTTGTGGTTGAATCGGCGGCGGAGCCTGCAACCGGAAGGCCGAGCTCACTTCTTCGCGCGAAAGCGGCTGCGGTCTCTCCTCGAAGAGATCGTCCGCCGGCGGGCTTGCGGCAGGCTCTGAGACAACCAAAATTTTCTCGATGAAGGGGGTGGCCGCCGCTTTGGCCGAGCCGATTGCGGCGCGCACGGCGTCGCGGATCAGATCGTGAACGACTGTTCCGCGCACGAACCGAACTTCGGTTTTCGCCGGATGGGCATTGACGTCGACTTCGCTCGGAGGCAATTCGACAAACAACATCGCCGAAGGGTAGACGCCCGCCGGGATCATCGCGCGATAGGCTTCGGACAGAGCTTTGCCGATGATCTTGTCGCGCACGTAACGGCCGTTGATGAAGAAGAACTGGCTGTCTCTGGTCGTTCGCGTGGCCGACGGCGACGAGACGAAACCGCGCGCGCGCATCTCGCCCGATTCGGCGAGGACTTCGATCAGGCCGCCGATGAATTCGCCGCCGAAGATCTGGTAGGCGCGTTCGCGCAAATCGGCGGCGGGCGTGACGCGCAGGCTTTCGCGGTTGTTGTTCATCAACGTGAACGACAATTGCGGGTTGGCCAACGCGTAATGCGTGACCAGGTTGGCGATGTGATAACTTTCGGTGGCTTCCGATTTCAGAAATTTGCGGCGCGCGGGGATGTTGAAGAAGAGGTCGCGGATTTCAAATTCGGCGCCGCGCGAGAATGCTATGTCACGCACATTGAGCATCCGCCCGCCGCTGATCTCGACTTCGGTCCCGGCCAGGTCGCCGGTCATCTGCGTGCGCAGCCGGACCTTCGCGACTGAAGCGATTGAGGCCAGAGCCTCGCCGCGAAACCCCAGCGTCATAATCGCCGCCAGGTCTTCGGCGGTTTTGATTTTGCTGGTCGCGTGGCGCTCGAAGGCCAGGATCGCGTCGTCGCGCGACATGCCTTCGCCGTCGTCGCTGACGCGGATCAGACGCCGGCCGCCCGATTCGACCGCAACATCGATCCGTCGCGCCCCGGCGTCAATCGAATTTTCGATCAGCTCTTTAACGATGGACGCGGGCCGCTCAACCACCTCTCCGGCGGCGATCTTGTTGGCTAGACTGTCTGGAAGAACGCGGATTTTTGACATTGCTCAAAGCCGATTCGGCAACCTTGTTTGTTTTATTCGTGACTGCTCGGTGGGGGAGGCAAGCGGATTACGGAACAGACGGAAAAAACGGAATAGACGGAAAGTCTCCTGGCCTGTTTCCGTTTGTTCCGCCTGTTCCGTCTGTTCCGTAATCCTCTCCGCCCCTTCCTGAGTAATCACTTTTATTCAGCGAAAATGACTTCGTAAGTTTAACCCGAACAGGCATAATTTACAGGCCCTCCTAACATAGCAGAACCGATAAAGGAGTATCGTTGTGATCAAGAACAAGAAGAGACTTTGCCTTTTGATATTGCCGCTGGCGCTGGTTGTCTGCGCGCCAGCCGTCTTTGCGCAAGAGCACGAACTGGCCCTGCTGGTCGGGCGTCTAAAAGCCAGTGACCGCTCCTTGGACTCTCTCGCGCCGGTAAAAGCGGCCTTCGACGGAGCGGTGACTTATCAAATCAACTACGCGAACAGGATGGTCAATGGCGAACTCGCCTCACTGCATTGGGAGCTTGCGATCACCGGCGCGCCTCGCACGGGCGTCAAATCGTCCAACCTCCTGTTGCCGCGAACTTACTCCACGTTAATTTTTACGCCCGGATTGAAACTGAAGCTATTTCCGGGCGGCGGGTTTTCGCCCTACCTGGTGGGCGGCGGCGGCGTTGGCCGTTTCTCGCAGAGCGGGACGAATATAAACGGCAGCCCGAACACTGCTGACCGCTCGAACACCACCTGGGTATTCAATTTCGGCGGAGGGGTTGATTTAAATCTGCTCGGCCCGATCTCGGTTCGCGGCGAGGTGCGGGATTTTGTGACGGGGACTCCGAGCTTCCGCACGCCTTTTTTGAATGACAGGCAGCACAATATATTTGTGGGGGGCGGGATTGTTGTGCGGTGGAAATGAAGTTTTAGGAAAGCGGAAAACCGGACGCTCGGGGGATTAGCTTTCCCCTGAGCGTTTACGATGCCTTCTCCTGAATCCACAAATTAACCAGTGTTTCAGAAGAAATCCCCTTAGACTGCGCGATGGAACTCACTTTACGGAAAAGGTCGCTGTCCAGCGAGATCAGAAATTGGTGGTACTTGATCTCTACCTCACATTCGACATCACGCATGTGGTCTTCGTAATCGGCGCTGTCATGTGTATCCCAGAACTCCGCAGCCTCCTCCAAACTGGCGAAATGTTCAGGCAAGGGATCACGCCGCTTTCCGGTTTTAGTTTTACTTCTTGCGCTTGGCATAATTCTTTCTCTCTCCCGCGCTCATATCACGGGCGGAAATGATTCGACAAACCGCGCGAGCCAGATTATGCCAGTTATTTTCACCTGCCGTCGTCTCCTGCCCTTTTGAACGCTAGGCGAGCGTCTTGATCTTCAACTCGGCCAACTGCTCCGGCGCCACGGCGCTCGGAGAGTCGGTCATCAGATCCGAACAGCTCGCGACCTTCGGGAACGCGATCACGTCGCGCAGCGATTTCGCCTTCGCGAAGAGCATCACGGTTCGGTCAAGCCCGATCGCGATGCCGCCATGCGGAGGTGTGCCGTAACCGAGCGCGTCCAGGAAGAAGCCGAACCTCTCTCTGGCCTCTTCCTCGCTCATCCCCAGCGCCTTGAAGACCTTCGCCTGCACATCCGAGCGGTGGATTCGGATCGAGCCGCCGCCCAGCTCGTTCCCGTTGAAGACCAGGTCGTAGGCCTTGGCGCGCACCGAACCCGGATCGCTTTCGAGCTTGCCCAGGTCTTCGTCAACAGGCGAGGTGAATGGGTGGTGCATCGCGTACCAGCGCTTGTCGTCTTCGTGGTATTCGAACATCGGGAAGTCAACAACCCATAGCAGCCGATGCTCGTTCTCGCTGATCAATTTTTCGCGGCGGCCGACTTCCAGCCGCACCTGGCCGAGCGCGTTGCACGCCGCGTCCCATTTGCCGCCGATCATCAGGATCGCGTCGCCCACTTTCGCCCCGGCGGCTTCGACCACGGCGTTGACGCCTTCGGCGTCGAGCGATTTCGTCAACGCCGATTTGCTCTCGCCTTCCAGAACCTGAATGTAGGCCAGCCCGCCCGCGCCGTGTCGCCTCGCGTGTTCGACGATGTCGTCGAACTGTTTGCGCGACCAGTTGGCCGCGCCGGGCGCGACGAGGCCTTTGACCGCGCCACCTTTTTTGATCGCGTCGGCGAAGACGGTGAACGCGCCGCCCTCGAACTGCGCGCTCAGATCAACGAGCTCCAGGCCGAAGCGCAGGTCGGGTTTGTCCGAACCGAAGCGATTCATCGCCTCGCTGTACGCCATCCGCGGAAACGGCGTCGCGGGAGGCTCGACTCCGGCGACTTTGAAGAGCTCGATGATCAGCGGCTCGATCGCGCCGAACACGTCATCCGGCTGGACGAAGCTCATCTCGATGTCAATCTGCGTGAATTCGGGCTGGCGGTCGGCGCGCAAGTCTTCGTCGCGGAAACAACGCGCGATCTGGAAGTACCGGTCGTAACCCGAAATCATCAGCAACTGTTTGAACAGCTGCGGCGATTGAGGCAGCGCGAAGAATTTTCCAGGGAACGTGCGAGACGGCACAAGATAATCGCGCGCGCCTTCGGGCGTTGATTTCGTCAGGATCGGCGTTTCGATCTCGTAAAAGCCCTGGGCGTCGAGCGCGCGCCGCGCGGCCAGCGCCAGATCGTGTCGCAATTTGAAGTTGCGCTGCATCTCGGGCCGGCGCAGATCGAGATAGCGGTATTTCAGCCGCAGGTCTTCAGCCGCTTTGCAGTTGTCTATCTCGAACGGCGGAGTCTGCGAATCGTTGAGGATCTTCAGTTCCGAGGCAAGCACTTCAATCTCGCCCGTGACCATATTCGGGTTGTAGTTTTCCTCGGTGCGCGCGACGCACTCGCCGGTGACGGCCAGCACATACTCGGTGCGCGCCTGCCGGGCGCTGTCGAGAAGCTCGGCGTTGACCTCGTCCCGGAATACGATCTGTGTGATGCCGTCGCGGTCCCGCAGATGAATGAAGAGCAGCGCGCCGTGGTCGCGGTAGCTGTTGACCCAGCCCATCAGCGTGACCGTCTGTCCGACGTGTTCGCGGCGCAACCGGCCGCAGGAGTGAGTGCGTTTCGTTTGTCCTAAATGATCGAGCATTGTGATTTCCTGCTTGCTAAATCTTCGGTACGGTACCGGGAGCGGTAGCGACCGGGTGGACTCGTGAAGTACGCCCCACGGATCACCCGGTCGCTACCGCTTCCGGTACTGTACCGATTGTCAACTAATTAACTTCGAGATGATTTCGTAGAGCGAAAGCTGTTCCTGTTCGCCCGTCGCCAGATTCTTCATACTGTATTTGCCGCTGGCCACTTCGTCTTCGCCGATGATCAGCGCGTAACGGGCGCGCGATTTGTCAGCCGCCGCCATCGCCTTCTTCATCTTGCGATCCTCGAATTCCATCGCGACGGCGATGCCCGCCGCGCGCAACTCGCGGGCGGCCTTGAACGCGCGGCCGCGCGCCGCGTCGCCCAGAAAGACGATGAAGAGATCGGGCGCGTCCGACGCGCGCAACCTTTCCGCTTCGTCTTCCGGCAATGACATCACCATTCGATCAACCCCGAACGCGAAGCCGAAGCCTTTGGTCGGCGGGCCGCCTAGCGTTTCGCTCAGCCCATCGTAACGCCCGCCGCCGACCAGCGTGTTCTGCGCGCCGAGCCCGTCGTGGCCGGCGATTTCGAACGCGGTGCGGGTGTAATAGTCCAGCCCGCGGACCATCCGCGGATTGACCGTGTAGGCGATGCCGCGCGCGTCGAGATGCGCTTTGAACTTCTCGAAATGCTCGCGCGAGGCTTCGTCGAGCGAATCGGTGATCACCGGCAACGTCGCGATCACCGGCTGGCAGCTTTCGATCTTGCAATCGAAGACTCGCAGCGCGTTCGTTTCGTACCGGTGATGACAATCGGCGCAGAGTTTGTCCAGGTTCGGCTTGATCGCCTCGCGCAGTTTTTCCAGATAAACGGCGCGGCTCGCCGGTTCGCCGACCGAATTGATCAACAGGGTCGTGTTGGTGATCTTCAGCTCTTTCAAAAACCACTCGAGCATCTCAATCACTTCGGCCTCGATCGCCGGGTCATCGCTCGACCCCATGACCTCGGCGCCGATCTGATAAAACTGGCGGTAACGGCCGGCCTGCGGCCGCTCGCGGCGGAACATCGGGCCGGCGTAATAGAGCTTCGTCAATTCGCCCGGCGATTTGTCGGCGAAGATTTTGCGCTGGATGTAAGCGCGCACGACCGGCGCGGTGTTTTCGGGCCTCAGCGTCAGCGATTCGCCTTCACTGTCGGCGCGGGCGCGGTCAATGAAGGTGTACATCTCCTTGTAGACGATGTCGGTCGCTTCGCCGACGCCGCGCGCGAACAGCTCAGTCTTTTCGAAGATCGGCGTGCGGATTTCGCGGAATCCGTAACGGCGGAAAACCTCGCGCGCCACGTCTTCGACGCGGCGCCACAGCGGCATGTCTTCGGGCAGAATGTCTCTTGTTCCTCGAACAGTCTGAATCATAAAAAACACTCGTCGTTTCGGTTGTCGTCATTCAGTTGTATCTTGCTGATTTTGGACGACTGTCCCTGAATGGCGCCACAGGCGGGATCGAGCCTGACAGATCAAGTCGCGGATTGTAGCATAGCCGCTTGCTTAGCCAAATCACTCGCTTCGCACAAACTTTTTGTGATCCAGAATCGCGACCAACTCATTCGCCGCGGCTTCGAGCGCGCCGCCGTCCTTCGATTCAAGCGTGACTTTGACGCGGTATTCGGCCGAGGAGAAACTCGGATAGGAGCCGATGGCGACCTGTGGGTGGGCGTCGGCCACTGTGCGCAAGCCTTCGGCAATGTCGAACTCTTCCTGAAGCGTGTAGATGGCGCGGGCGAAAAACGGCGCCACACGGAAGCGTTCGCGGATGGCCATGAACTTTTTGCGGAAGAGTTCGGGTACGCCGGGCAGGATGAAGACGTTTTTGACCGCCAGCATCGGCCATCGCGTCTCTTCGGGAATGAGCAATTCGGCGCCTTCGGGCACGTCGGCCATCCGCAGGCGCGATTCGTCAACGTCGGCGCCGAAATATGTTTTCAATCTCGCTTCCAGATTCGGGTGACGGACGAGCGGCGCGTCGAAAGCGAGCGCGACGCCGGCGAGCGTCACGTCGTCGTGCGTGGGCCCCACGCCTCCGGAAGTGAAGACGTAATCGAACCGCGAGGACAGATCGCGCGCCGCCTTCGCGACCTCTTCCACATCGTCCGGGATGATCACGATCCGGCGCAGCGCCACGCCGAGTTCGCGCAGTTCGCCGATCAGCAGCCGGGCGTTCTGATCCTCGGTCTTGCCGCTCAGAATCTCATCGCCGATCACGATTATCGCAGCCGTTGGTACGTTCATAATCGCAATCATATCCACCGCGCATCGGCGCCAGCAAGCAACAAATGGAACAAAAGTTTATTGGTGAGCGTCAGAAATGCGGCGGCGGTTTTCGCTTCGGGTTTCGGAAGGAGGGCGCCGGCGGGTTTGAGTTCTGATCGCGGGCGGAAACGTTAACGCCTGATTTCCGCCCGGATCAGTGGTGGAGTAAAGGTTCGGAAGAGTTACCGGAGAGTCTGGCTATATGCCTTTAGTCAACGTCGCTATGACCAGGATGACGAACCCGATGGTCAGCAGCCAGAACGAATACGGAGTGACTCCGGAAATCACCACATATTTACTCACAATGCCGAGTCCGCCGAGAATTACGGAAATCAACCAAAGAGTTTGACTCGGGGCATTCAGTTTCAGTTTCATATTAGCTTCTCCTTGTTTGAAGTTCCTTGCGCAGGGAACCGAGTTGAGAGTTGGCGTCCGGTAATGCGTGGGCGCGGTGGGTTGGTAAGGCGGCGCAAGCTTATGCCAGCGCGAAACAAGGTGTCAATTTGTTAAAGGCGCGTATAATCATCCGAAAATGTTCGCAAGAGGCGTGGCGGCGGGCGTTCAGTCGAACGGATAGTGATCTCGGTCATCGCCCCCGTGATCGTTATAACGGCTAGCTAAGAAAGGGAGTGCCTTAGCCAATGAAAATAACAACTGATTACTTCAAAAATTTTCCGACGCGGTTATTCATCGTGTTGTGCTTGGCGGTATTGCTCTTGCCCTTCGCGATCAAATCCGACGCGAGCGGGCAGGCTCGGCGCCCCATCGTCAGAGCTTCCGGCGAAAACGCCGGACTGGTCTTCCGTTTGAGCGAAGCCCGGGACGAGGCGCAACAGCAGGCGCAGCCGCGGATCGCCAGACCGCCGGCCGAACCGCTTTCCGACGAAGCCGTTCAGAACCTGCTCAAACGGTTGCCGCCGATCAAGGTCGAAGGAGATGACGAAAAGGATTTCGCGCTGCGCGACCGCTCGTTGCCGGCTCCGCGCACTGGGCAGACGATCAGCGAGGCTTTTCCGCCCGCGAGCGGCGCAAGCAGGCCGGAACAAGTCGCATCGGGGCCGCTGGAAATCCTGCGCGTCTCGCCCGAAGGCGATGTGCCGATCGCGCCGCATCTGAGCGTCACGTTCTCGCAGCCGATGGTCGCCGTCACATCGAATGAAGATTTGAGCGCCGCGCAGGTTCCGGTCAAAATCTCGCCGCAACCGCAGGGCAAATGGCGCTGGCTTGGGACAAAGACTCTGTTGTTCGATCCGGCGGTTCGCTTCCCGATGGCGACCAGTTACTCGGCCGAAATTCCCGCCGGAACGAAATCGGCCACGGGCGGCGCGCTCGGCGCGGCCAAACGATGGACGTTCTCGACGCCTCCGCTTCAGGTCAAATCCAGCTATCCGACGAATGGCCCGCACTCGCGCAATCCGCTCTTTTTTATCGAATTCGACCAAAGCGTCAACTCCGACGTTCTGCTCAAAAAGATCAGCCTGCGGGCGCAGGATATTACGCATGGGTTGCGTCTCGCGACAGCCGAAGAGATCGCGGCTGATGAAACAGTCAGCCGGATGGTCAAAGCCGCGAACAAGGACTGCTGGATCGCTTTCCGCGCCATTGCGCGTTCGGGCGCCGCCGATCAGCCTCTGCTGACCAGCGCGACGTACACCGTCACGGTTGGATCGGGCGCGCCTTCAGCCGAAGGCCCTCGCGCCACGACGCGCGATCAATCGTTCTCGTTTTCGACCTACGGCCCGCTGCTCGTGAAGAATCATCGCTGCGGATACAACGAAGGCTGCGCGCCCGGAATGCCGTGGACGATTGAATTCAACAACCAACTTGACCTGAAGGCCTTCGACAAAGCGCAAATTCGTGTTACGCCCGAATTGCCAGAGATGAAGGCGAATGTTTATGGTAGTTGGGTGAATATCGAAGGCATGTCGAAGGGGCGCACGGTCTATACCGTCACGCTCGACGCTCCGATCAAAGATGTTTACGGGCAAACGCTCGGCGAGAACAAGACCTTGAGTTTCAGGGTCGGCGACGCGATGCCCAATCTGGCCGCGACCGCCGAAGGCCTGGTGGCGCTCGATCCTTACAGCCAGCCGAAGTTTTCGATCTTCAGCGTCAATCATCAACAACTGAAGGTCAGCCTTTACGCCGTCAGCCCCGAGCACTGGAGCCGATACGTCGCGTTTGCGCGCGAGGAGAGGCAATGGCATGGCGGGCGGGGCGTCAGCCCGGCGCCGCCGTTTGGCAGGCTGATTAAATCGCAGACCGTCAACGTCAACAACAAGCCCGATGAACTGTCCGAAACGCCGGTCGATCTGAAACCGGCTTTGCCTGAAGGTTTCGGCCACGTCGTGTTGATCGCCGAGACGATACAGCCGCCGCGCGCCGCGTATGAGCGCCGCTGGCTGGCCGTCTGGATCCAGGCCACGGGCATCGGCCTCGACGCCTTTGTTGATCAGTCGAACCTGACTGGCTGGGCTTCATCGTTGAAAGATGGAAAGCCTCTCGGCAATGTTGAACTGGCGATTGCGGATTACAAGGCCGTCGAGCAGGCGAACGCCAGGACCGGCGCGAACGGATTGGCGAACATTCCGTTGCCGAACCGGGCGGGCAAGAAGATGCTCATCGCGCGAAACGGCAAGGATGTCGCGTTCCTGCCCGAAGATTGGGGATGGTGGGACGACGGCAATTACAGCGGATGGCAGAAACAAGTTGTTGGCAATGCGTTGAGCTGGCATGTCTTCGATGATCGCGGAATGTATCGCCCGGGCGAAGAGGTTCACGTCAAAGGCTGGCTGCGAAGCGTCGGCATGGGGCCGAAAGGCGATGTGGCGATGGCGGCGGGCGCGACCGGCGTGAGCTACATCTTGAGAGATTCGCGAGGCAACCAAATTTTGAACGGCTCGGCGCGCGTCAACACGTTGGGCGGATTTGACGCCGCCTTCAAACTTCCGCCGACGATGAACCTGGGGCACGCGTATCTGATGTTGAAGGCCGAAGGCGGTTTTGCCGCTGAGCGCAACGAACATAATCACCCGATCCGCGTGCAGGAGTTCCGCCGCCCCGAATACGAAGTCAAAACGACCGCCAGCGAAGGGCCGCATTTCGTCCGCGACCACGCCACGCTGACGGTTGCGGCGAATTATTACGCCGGCGGCGGTCTGGCCGATTCCGAAGTTCAATGGTTTGTAACCGCGACTCCTACCAATTTTACTCCGCCCAACCGCGGTGATTTCACTTTCGGCAAATGGACGCCGTGGTGGGAAACGCGTTACGAAAGCGCCGACGGAAACAGCAAACAGCTCAACGGACGTTCCGACGCTTCGGGCAAGCATCGTCTGCGTATAGATTTCGATTCGGTCAATCCGCCGCGCCCGACCTCAGTCAACGTTTCCGCGCACGTGGTAGACGTCAATCGCCAGAACGTTGCGTCGCAGTCCAACATCCTTGTGCATCCGGCCGACCTCTACGTCGGATTGCGAGCCCCGCGCTGGTTCGTTCAGAAGGGCGAGCCGCTCATCGTCGAATCAATCGTCACCGATCTGGACGGCAAGGCCGTCGCCAGCCGCGAGATCAGAATGCGCGCCGCGTTGATTGACTGGGTCTACGACAAGGGCGAATGGAAAGAGCAGGAGACCAGCCCGCAGGAATGCGTGATCAAATCTGGCGTGAACGCCACGCAATGCCGTTTCGAGACGCGCGAAGGCGGGCGTTACCGCATCATCGCGCGAATCTACGACGACAAGGAGCGCCCGAACGAGACCGAATTGACCTTGTGGGTGGCCGGCGGCAAACAGCCTCCGCAACGCGATCTGGCGCAGGAGAAAGTCGAACTGATCCCCAGCGGCAAAGAATATCAGCCAGGCGATACGGCCGAGATTTTAGTTCAATCGCCGTTCTTCCCGGCGGAAGGTGTTTTGACGTTGCGCCGTTCCGGGCTTGTGACGAGCGAGCGTTTCACGATGAACTCGGCGTCGCATACATTGAAGATTCCGATCAAGGAAGAGTACCTGCCGAACATCCACGTCCAGGTTGATCTGGCCGGCTCGTCATCGCGACCGGACAATGAGGGCAAGCCCGACCCGAAATTACCGAAGCGACCGGCGTTCGCTTCGGGCGCGATCAACCTTTCGATCCCGCCGACAACGCGCAAGCTGACGGTTGCGACAACGCCGCGCGATAAAGAGCTCGAGCCGGGCGGCGAGACTACGGTTGATGTCGAATTGCGCGATGCGGCTGGCAAACCGGGGCGCTCCGCCGAGGTCGCGCTGATTGTGGTTGATGAATCGGTGCTGGCATTGACGGGATATAAGCTCGCCGACCCGCTCTACACTTTTTATTTCCAGCGTGGTGATGATGTCAGGAGCCATCATTTGCGTGAGAGAGTGCAACTTGCCAACGCGGATGCTTTGATCAGTCAGATGAAGCAAGTAGGTGGGACAATCGACAGACTGGGGAGAGCCGATATTGCTTTGGCTGGGGTTGCGGCGCCGGCGCCCATGGCTACGCCATCGGCGCGCGCGCGAAGCGGGAGGGAAATGGAGAACAAGGCGGAAGCTCAAGAGGCTGTGATGATCACGGCTGAACGCGATCAGACTGTGGAAGAGTCAATCCGCGCTCGGATTGACTTCAACGCTCTGGCCTTCTTCGCCGCCTCGCTGCCGACCGACGCCAACGGGCGCGCCAGCGTCAAAATCAAACTGCCCGACAACCTGACGCGCTATCGCGTGATGGCGGTCGCCGTTGCGGGCGAAAAGCAGTTCGGGATCGGCGAGTCCGCGATCACCGCGCGGTTGCCCGTGATGGCCAGGCCTAGCGCGCCGAGGTTCCTCAACTTCGGCGACAAGGTCGAATTGCCAGTCGTTGTGCAGAATCAGACCGATCAACCGTTGCGAGTTGACGTGGCCGTGCGCGCGGCGAACGCTCAGTTTGGAGTACCGCCTTCAGGCGGAATGGCCTCGAAACCTGGAGATTTTCCGCCTAAAGGCGGTACTCCAAACATTTCAGGCCGCCGCGTCACCGTGCCCGCGAACGACCGCGTCGAGGTTCGTTTCCCTGCGACAACGACAAAACCCGGCACGGCTCGATTCCAGATCGCGGCGGCGAGCGGGAAATGGGCCGACGCTGCCGAGGTCAGTCTGCCAGTGTGGACTCCGGCGACGACTGAAGCCTTTGCGACCTACGGCGAAGTTGACGCGGGCGCGATCATTCAACCAATCAAGGCTCCTTCGGACGCGTTCAGACAGTTCGGCGGGTTGGAGGTCACGACCTCGTCAACGCAGCTTCAGGCGTTGACTGACGCGGTGATTTATCTGACTTCGTACCCATTTGAATGCGCCGAGCAGATCGCGTCGCGCGTGCTGGCCATCGCGGCT
>Ga0187894_10002993_pt1 | contig 19446 bp, 16 predicted proteins | sample GBC1701081metaG_FD_136650 | JGI IMG/M metagenome (GOLD analysis project Ga0187894, IMG submission 136650) | White microbial mat communities from a lava cave in the Kipuka Kanohina Cave System on the Island of Hawaii, USA - GBC170108-1 metaG ...
ATTTCTGCCGGTAGTTCGATAGCATCGGCGGCAGGCGATTCACGAAGCGCCAGCGCCGGAGTTGCGGTAGCCATAAACACAATCCTCCTTATGAGCCAAATCTACACCTTTATAGTATCATAGATGTACAGAAAAAGGAAAGTCTGAATCGTCAACCAGAGAGGGAACAAAAAAGGTAGCATAGGCTTTAGCCTGTGTCGTTGCCGACCACACAGACTAAAGTCTATGCTACAAATTCGAGTCCTGAAATTAATTCCACAGGCTAATTACATTGGAACCAAAGTTCATTGAGGTGAGACACCCCTTCACGCCTGAAGGCATAACTCTGAACTTCAATGAACTTTGGTTCCAATGTACTAATGGTCTTTGAAGAAATTAAGGGTACGACCTTCTGCCCGAAGGGACTTGGGAGATTAGCCTGTAGGAATGCCGCCGGGAGAGAGTTGCACGCCGATTTTCCCGCCTTGAAGAGTCGCAGGATGCGCTTGTATGCTTCTTTTCAAACCATAATTGGCGGGTAACAATCAGATAAACCTTCCAAGTCCCGAAGGGACGAATGAATTTTGACGCAAGGATTCAACCGCCGCCGTATTGCACTCTTTTTATTTGCCGAAGCCATTCAGCCGTCCCGATGGGACTTGTGGGGTTGCGGCGTTAGCACCCCCGCCGATAAATCGGGCGGGCTATTCTCGAATGTCCCTACGCGACAGGGGAAGATTATCAGTGTAGCCAATCGCTTTATCTTTGCTGAAGTCGTGCAACGGTTCGTCATTGAAGCCATCGAGCAGAGAATCAAACCTCAGTGTAATCACCCGCGCCAACATTTTTTTACTTCCTTACTCACCTGCCGCAGAGAGTCACACAATCGCCTGGCGGCAGGTGTTAGAGTGCAACCTTCAGGTTGGTCGTAGCTTCAGAAGGCGAACCTTGTGGTTTCCGGCGAACCTCGCGTTACTTTTTTTCTCGTCATCAGCTGTCGTCGTCAGCCGTAAGGGCAATGGCAGTAAGTTAAGAAAAGTAGCGGCGTCCTGGGAGCGCAGGCATCTTGCCTGCCAACCGCCAGCAGGCAAGATGCCTGCGCTCCCAGCCTTACCTTACTGCCATTGAGCCGTAAGGGTCTGCTTTTGAGCCTACGACCAACCTGAAGGTTGAACTCTAACACCCGCTCCCGAAACTTGCCGCGGTTTCCTTATGCTGCCGTCCACGCACACCACAGGCGGGGAAACCGTCGTTCCGCGAGTGCGGGCGGCTCGTGCCTCGCTGCGCCCCGCGACTCGCTCCACGCCGCTTTCCCCGCCTGATGCTATTCTGGTCTGATGTTCTTCCCGTTCTCAGATGCTCGCAACCACAAGTGGTAAAGCCGTAAAGCCGCTCAGTTGTAAGTCCTCACCAGGCGGAAGCCGAGAACGAAGTAGCGAAACGACGGCGTATACCAGTCGCGAACCGCCGCCCGCAAGTTCGCCGCGTTGTTGCTCCAAAAACCGCCGCGACGCACCCGGAGCGAGCCAGTACTGGGTCCTGTTGGATCCGTCTGCGCTCCGTTTGAATAATTCCCGTACCAATCGGCGCACCATTCCCAGACATTGCCGTGCATATCATACAACCCGAAAGTGTTGGGTTGCTTCTGCCCTACTGGATGCGTTTTGTCACCTGCATTGCTGCTGTACCACGCCATCTCATCGAGGTTTCCCGCATACGCCCCCGTTGCCCCTGCCCGACACGCATATTCCCATTCCGCTTCCGTTGGCAAGCGATAGTTCTTGCCGGTGGCTTTCGACAATCGCTCGCAAAACTCTTTCGCTTCCTCCCAACTCACCCTCTCCACTGGCAGAGTATCGCCTTTGAAATTCGACGGGTCGGCGTTCAAGTCAATCTTCACTTTCGGCAATCCGGCGACCGCTTTCCATTGCCCCTGTGTCACTTCATATTTGCCCATCGCAAATGCCGACACGGTGACCTGATGCTGCGGTCCTTCATCAGAATCTCTGCCATATTCATTATCCGGCGACCCCATCTGAAATGTTCCACCCGGTATTTGTACCATCTCTATTGCTATGCCGTTGACCGTCTCCGTGTAGGACTTCCCGGCTGATACCGTAGTTGGCTGATTGCTCGTAGTGTTTGGTTTGCCGGACTGCGTCGCCGTTTCTGTGCCGTTCGTCGTGTTGCCCGACTTATTGACGGCTATCAACACCACAACCAACAACAGCACCGCCAACACCGCAATTCCGGCTAGCAATGGCATACGATTCGGCTTTTGCTCCTGTGGCTTTACCGCCGCAGGCGGTTGCGGCATTGGCACAAACGGATGCGGCTTATTCGGCGCAACTGGCGTCGGGTGAATCGGCATCCGCGCCGGAGTCGCGCCCGTGCTTCCGGCTGCCTCTGCTGCTTTCTCCTTTACGAATACTTCTTTAAGCCTATTAGCCTCTTCAAGCCGCCGCTGCTCTTCCTGCTGCTGTATCGGCGGCAATGGAAGCGGCTGCGGTGGCGGGTTGAAGGGGTACGCCATCGTCACCGCTTGACGTTGTGCTTCCTGCAATGCCTTCCGCATTCCGCTTGACGTTGCATAGCGAGCTTGCGGCTCTTTCATCAACGCCGTTGCCACAAAACCTCTCAGCGATTGCGGAATCGTCGCTGGCAATGCCGCCGGTTCGTTTCTTTCGATGGCGCGAATCAGAGCATAGACATCTGCGCCCTGAAATGGAAAATCGCCGCACAACAGTTGATAGAAAATCACTCCCGCCGACCAGACATCGGTTTGCCGTGTGCGTTCGCCGAGAAATGCTTCAGGAGCCATGTAAATTGGCGTCCCTGCCATATTGTTGGTGCTGTGCTGTGACTTCAATACACGAGCAATACCAAAATCTGCCAGTCTCGGCACATCACCGCGCAGCAGGATGTTCGCCGGTTTCAAATCCCGATGAATGATGCGCTTTTGATGCAGATGTTCAAGTCCGGCAAGAATGCCGTCCAGCATCTGCACGGCTGCTTCAATGGAAGGCGCTTTGCCGCCGTTCGCCTTCAGCCAATCTTCGAGCGACCCGCCCGCCGCATATTCGCTGGCGATAACCACTTGCCCATCGTGAACATCAGCGTCAATCAAGCCAATGATATTCGGATGCCCGCTTGCCTGTATCCACACGGAGGCTTCCTGTTTAACTTCCTCAAGGTCAATATCCTGTCCTAACGGCATCTTCAAAGCGCATTCCGTCGTCGCCACCAACGTGCGTTTTTCCGCCAGCCAGACTTCGCCAAATCCGCCGCGCCCAAGAAAGCGAATTAAAATATAGGGACCGATGCGGTCATTGACATGGAACATAACCGGCTCCCACAATGGAATGTGAACAACAGCGCAAACGATACAAGAGAGCGCCGCGAGTTGTCGAATCTGCGCGTTTGATTTTTATTCTTCTATTGACGAAAAACCAGCAAATTACTTGCTGCCTTCTGCTGGCTGCTTACTGAATCTTCAAGTCTTTCAAGGTCAGTTGTACCGAAGTGCTGCCGTTGTAGGTATTTTCTGAAAGGGTATAAGCAAGGCTGACGACATCGCCCGGATAAACATCCTGAGCTACTTCCGCCGCCCCCCACCAGACGCAATCCATCCAGCGTCCGTCCTGCATCAACTTCAATTTGAGGTGTTTGTCTTTCAAGATGCGGCGTTCAACCACCTTTGCGCCTTTCGTAACAAAGACAGGTTGTGGATTGCCCGCGCCGAACGGTTCTAACCGATTGATCTCTTCCAGCGTTTCCAGCGATGCCTGTTTGAATGAGAGTTCACAGTCAAAATCAATTACCGGAATCAAATCTTCGGGGCGCAAAACACCGCGGGCATGGGCATCAAGCCTTGCCCTGAGTTCGTCAATTTTATCAGCGCGAATCGTCACTCCGGCAGCGTGCGAATGACCGCCGAATTTCTCGAAGACTTCGGCGCAACTCTCCAACCCATTGAGCAGATGAAACGGCGGAATCGAACGCCCGCTGCCGTGTCCGATGCCGTTTTCGACAGAGATGATAATCGTCGGGCGATAAAGTCGCTCCACCACCTTCGAGGCGACGATGCCAATAACGCCCCGGTGCCAGTTCTCTCCTGCTATGACCGCAACATACGAGTTCTTCAGGCGTGAGTCGCTGTCAATCTGCCGGATGGCTGCGGCAAGCGTATCGGCTTCAACCTGTTGCCGCGCCGCGTTCTTGACGTTCATCGCCAGCGCCATCTGTCGCGCCGTTTCGTAATCGGGCGCATCGAAGAGTTCAATCACAGCGCTGGCTTTTTCCATGCGTCCGGCGGCGTTAATTCGCGGTCCGACTTTGAAACCAATATCCATCCCTGACAATGGTTTATTGAGGTTCACGCCTGCCACTTCGAGCAACGCCCGCAAGCCATGATTCACCGGATTGCGAAGTCCGGCAAGCCCGTGCTTGGCAATTACGCGGTTTTCGCCGACAACCGGAACAATGTCGGCGATAGTACCAATCGCCGCGACTTTGACGAATGATTCGACGCGCTTGCTGTCTTTGCCGAGTAATGCTTGCGCCAGTTTGAAAGCGACGCCAACGCCGGCGAGATTCTTCTCCGGGTACGGGCAATCATCACGTTTGGGATTCAAGACTGCGTGAGCGCGAGGCAGTGAACCATCCTCCGGCAGGTGATGGTCGGTAATAATCATATCCAGCCCAAGCGTGCGGGCGTGTTCAACAACTTGTTGAGCGCGAATCCCGGTGTCAACGCTGATGATGAGTTGATAGCCTTCTGCTTTCGCCATGTCCATCGCGTCTTCACGCAAACCATAGCCATCTTTCAGGCGTTCCGGTATGTAATAAGAGACATCTGCGCCGAGCAGTTTCAAGGTCTTCTTCAAGATGATGGTTGAGGTTGTGCCGTCTACATCGTAGTCGCCATAGATGCAGATGCGTTCGCCGCGTTCAATGGCAAGGCGGATGCGCTCAACCGCTGCCTGCATATCTTTCATCAGATATGGGTCGTGCAAATGTTCGAGTTTCGGGTAGAGGAATTTGTCGGCGGCTTCGATGTCGGTGACGCCGCGATTCGCCAGCATCGCGGCGGAGATGTCGGAAATGCGAAGTTCACGCGCCAGCCGCGCGGCTGCCCGTTCGTCATACTGCTTCTTAGCCCACCGTTTTTCTCGCGTCTGACCAGCCATTTTTCGTTTATTGATGCTGCGGTTCCCAGTCCATGATAATTCATTTCACCGCAAGTAGATAGATGTGACAACTGAACGCTTCATACGATAGCACAGGCGCGGGCTTTTCGCACAGGGGGTTACAGGGTAACGTAAACTGTCAGTTTGCGTTCTGGCGCTTGCGTCTAATTGAAGAGAATCAGATACGTTTGCTAAATGGTCTGGCTCTGGCGATTCTTGCTTATTTTCAGCTACGCAAACTGACAGTTTACGCTACCTTAAAAAGATTGACGCGGGCGGGCAATCTCGCGTATAAAAACGATTGCTAGATTTTTACGAAGGTAAGAGCAATATGGCGGATTCAACATTCTCCACAATCAACCCCCTCAATCAAGCGATTGCTATGCTCTGCGTTTGTACCTGTCCTTGTATCTAGGACAGCCTGACCTCTTTCCGCGTCAAGGTTGTCCACAATCCCTCGCTACTTTTTAGATTCAGAAGACCGGTAGAGGTGTGGTTTCTCTCGGTCACTGATTCCATTCAGCCACAATGCAAATCTGTCTGCTTTACGTGCAGACCACACGAGAGGACTATTATGAGCAACATTCTTGAAGAAGTGTTACAGGCTAACGAAGCCTATGCCGAAGCATTTGGCGATAAAGCCAACCTGCAACTGCCACCGGCTCGCCGCTTTGCCATTTTGACCTGTATGGATGCGCGGCTCGACCCAGCGAAGTATGCCGGACTTGCGGAAGGCGATGCCCATATCATTCGCAATGCCGGAGGTCGCGCCAGCGATGATGCCATCCGCTCGCTGGTTATTTCGTATAAACTCTTAGGCACACGCGAGTTCTTTGTCATTCATCACACCGATTGCGGCATGGCGTTATTTACGGATGAGATCATACGCGGCTTGCTGGCAAACAGTCTGCAAACCGCTATTATTGACGAATCGGGATGGCGCGATGTTGGCGAGGGCAGCGGTTCAACCGAAGCGCAATATATTGACTGGCTGACCTTCAAGGACGAAACCAGCAGCGTGGTTGACGATGTGCGGCGCATCCGTAATCATCCCTTAGTGCCGAAAGAGATTCCCGTTTACGGCTATGTCTATGATGTGCGTTCCGGGCGCTTAATAGCCGTACCGGAAGCTACGGAACAACCGCTAACGACAGCAGCGAAGTCTTGAAAGATTGACTGGGAGGCGCAAAGCGCAGCCTGTCTCGATGCGGGGATTTTGCTTCACGCTTTGCGCCTCTTTATCTAACGGAGAAAGCTATGAGGTTACTGAAAAAATTAACTGCGTCCCTGATTATCGCCATGCTGCTTGTCCCAATCTTCAGTACGCCGATTGCCGCGCAAAATTCTTACGAAGCAACCATAAAGGCGTGGCGCGACAAGCGCGAACAAGAGTTGCGAAGCGATACGGGTTGGCTCACCGTCACCGGGCTTTTCTGGTTACAAGAAGGCGCAAATAGCGTCGGCTCCGCACCGGCAAACCATATCCTGCTACCTGCCACTGCACTCGCCAAAGTCGGCGCATTTATCTTCCGCAATGGCAAGACCGTGCTGCGCGTCGAGAAGGGCGTAACGGTACTGGTAAACGACAAACCCGTTACCGAAACGGAACTGAAATTCGGCGGCAAAGACCAGAAGCCCGATATTGTCACCCTCGGCGATTTGAGTCTACAGGTCATCAAACGCGGCGGGCGTTATGGCGTTCGCCTCAAAGATAAGAACAGTCGCGAGCGGCGTGAGTTTACTGGGTTACGCTGGTTTCCGGTGGCAGAAAGCTATCGCCTTACGGCTACCTATGTCGCTTATCCACAGCCGAAAGAGATTGAGATTGTCAACATTCTCGGTCAGGTCGAAAAGATGGCAAGCCCGGGCTATGTGACCTTCACATTGAACGGCAAAGAGCATCGCCTCGAGCCGGTGACGGAAGAGCAGCAATTATTCTTCATCTTCCGCGATTTGACGAGTAATAAGACGACCTATCCGGCAGGGCGTTTCCTCTACAGCGACTTACCGCAGAACGGCAAAGTGATTCTCGACTTCAATCAGGCAATCAATCCGCCCTGCGCTTTCACGGAGTTTGCCACCTGCCCGCTGCCGCCGCCGCAGAATTGGTTAAAGGTGGCGATTGAAGCGGGCGAATTGGCTTATCATACGGAGAAAGCAGCGAAAAATAGACAGGATTAACAGGATTGACAGAAAGAGAAAAGAGATACCCCTGTTAATCTTGTTAATCCTGTCAAAAAGTGTTCAAGCGGAATAGAAAACCGCTCGCCTTTCGTGTATAAATGTGCATAATAACACTGTGAAGTTTGAGTGGGATGAAAACAAAAGAGCGCAAGTCGAAGCGGAGCGCGGCATTACTCAAAAAGATGTTGAGCAAGCCTTTTCTGATGAACGTGCTTTTGATTTCTACGATGAATCGCATTCCATAAACGAAAACCGCTATATTGTTATCGGTCTTTCAAGTAAGGGCTTATTGACCGTTCCCTATACCATTAGAGAAAGAAACGGTGAAGAAATTTATCGTATTATCACTGCTTGGCATTCTACCCGAGAAGAGGAAAAACTTTATGAAGAAGGCTAAAGAAATAGAATTTGAAATTACGCAGGAGCAATACGAACAAAATCTTCGTGACGGCGCTGACCCTGAACACGCGCCGTTGCCGGGTAAATATGTCGGCAGACGAGGCTCTTTTCTTGCCCGTCACCCGGAAATGAAAAGAAAAAAAGTACGAGTCAATATCCATCTCGACGAAGATATCGTGGCGCATTTCAGAAAAGTCGCCAGCCAGCCAAACGCGGCGGCGTATCAAACGCAGATTAACAACGCTCTGCGTGAATTTGTTGACAAAAAAGAGACCGCCGATCCGCTTGAGGCGTTACTGAAAAACAGACCCTTTCTCAAGCGATTAGCTAAAGAAGTAAAAGAGTTGATCTAAATTATTGAGTTTCAATTCCACATTAATTCGATTAAGACGGTAAAAATTGACCACACCAGACAAAATTCAGACAACGGCAAAACAAAAACCGCTTGTATGTCATAAACTTACAAGCGGTTATTCGTTTAATCGGTGATGCCGAAGGGGGGACTCGAACCCCCATGGGTCTCCCCATACGCACCTGAAACGTACGTGTCTGCCAATTTCACCACTTCGGCGACTTCATCTGTCTTCTACATTTTCTATAGTAACACGCCGCTAGTCAAGCCTGTATGCCGGTCATTTTCTCGTTAAAGTAGTTGGCTCACGCTGAGGCTCAACAGTAACAATATCGAATTTCGTCTGACGGGGAAAAACTCGCCACGATGCGTTATGATAAATGGTTTATGCGACCTGAAAAGAGATTGCCGAAACTCCCGCCTATTCTTGCCGTGCTGCTCGCCGTGCTGCTGTGGAGTACCGGCGGGCTGTTTATCAAAATGACAACGCTTGATGCTTTTGCCGTCAACTGCGGGCGGTCGCTGTTTGCTACGATTGTGGTGGCTTTGTTTACGTGGCGCAAAGGGTTGCGACTGACGCCTTTTACATTGCTGCTGTCGTTCCTTTATGCCGGAATTTTGACCTGTTTTGTTTCTGCTACGAAGATGACAACGGCTGCCAACGCCATCTTTCTGCAATACACCGCGCCGATTTACATTCTGATTCTTTCGCCGTTCTTATTGAAAGAGAGATTTCGCGGCGGTGATTTGCTGGCGATGGCGGGTTGTCTGGCGGGGATGAGTCTGTTTTTTCTGGAAACACCAGGCGCGGAAAATCAGCTTGCCAGCAATCCTTTACTCGGCAATCTGACGGCGTTACTATCCGGCGCGTTGTTCGGCGTCTATTTTGTGCTGTTGCGGCATCGGCGCTCACTGGAAAATCCAAATCCGGCAATTTCAGTCTTTTATGGCAATCTGCTTGTCGTGCTGATTATGCTGCCGTTTCTGATGCAGAATCCGCCACAACCGACAGCAAAAGACTGGCTGGCGCTTGGTTATCTGGGAATCTTTCAGATAGGCATTTCCTATATGCTGTTCACCTATGGAATTGTCGGCGGGGTGCGTTCCTTCGATGCCAGCATTATCGGGTTTGTGGAGCCGTTATTGAACCCGTTATGGGTTTTTCTTGTACTACAGGAAACGCCGAGCAAATGGGCGCTCATCGGCGGCGCAATTATCCTCATAACGGTTGCCATGCATACAATTCTTAGCAATCGGAATACCTCAAAACCAGCCGAAATTCAGGCACAGGTATAGATTTCTGACTGAGATCACTTCTTGCGTTCCCGGTTAGGTCGCTTTCTATGGCTTTAGAATCTTTTTCTCTTTGCCTTTTTCTGCAAGGGTCAAAGTGGTCTGGTGATTTTTGACATTCAACCAGATTGCCGGTTCTACGTCTTTATCTACCAGCAACAAGCCTGCGCCGTCTTTTGTGGCTCCAAGTTTAACTCGTATGGTTCCCGTCGCTTCGCGCAACCGGATATTGCCGCCGCCATCTTCTCCCGTATAAAGCTGTGCCACCACCTGTCCTTGTTTATTGACCAGTTCAAAGGCTTCGGCGCGAACCACCGCCGGAACTTGTTCTTTGGTCTGCGCCTGTGCGGAAACCGGCTCCACAGGGCGAAACAGATGGACGAGCAATAATAAAGCAACCATAGCGAGCAAACATTGAGTGGTCTTCTCTTTCATCGTGAGTTCCTTTCATTTTGATTGGCGTACAGCCGCCGGACTTCTCTGCAAATCGTTTGGCTTACCCGAATAAGACGACAGCAGCCGGCATTTTCTTCCCTCAGTTTACAGCATTGGAAATCAAGTCTTCGGAAAACCGAAGACTTGTATTGCGATTGCTGTGAATTGTTGCTATGATTTTGCCCGTGCGATTGTTGACCGATAAAGAATCTTGACAATCGCGTGCTTTCCCAGCCATCGCCTATACCTGCCCAGCCATTATGCATCTCAGCCAAGCATAAACCTATAGACGGATGTATTGCAAAAGGTGATTTTCTGCAATGGTTTCTATTGGAAAAACTGAATTATTTCGCTATTCAATGCCAATAATCGTTGCCTGAGGCAAAGCAAAATTGCAGAAATCAATCTGTATCGGAAGACAAAATAATGGGTAAAGAAGATCGTCGGAAGTTTCTTCAGCAGTCAAGCTGGGGACAGGGTGGCGAACTTTCTGTAAATTCGCCAAGCCTTGATTGATAGCAAAGGACGTAGCCACATTTTTACAGAAAAAGCGATGCCCTATCAGATTGGTTTGGATGAGCCTGTCATGCGCCACCTCAAGCGGTGGCGTTTTCCAGGCAGCGAAGCCTATCGGGACAAAATAACCGTCAGGCATTTATTGAGCCATACGGCAGGCATAGACGATGGCTTTGGCTTCAGTGGCTTTTTACCGGGCGAGGCAATTCAGACGCTGGAAGAATCACTCACCTTTCCCAAAGATACGAATAGCGGTGAAGCCCACGGTGTCACTGTGGCGCGAGAGCCGGGAACATCCATGTCTTATTCAAGCGCCGGCTATACGGTCTTGCAACGGTTGATTGAGGATGTCACCAATCGCCCGTTTGCGGACTATATGAGAGAGGCGGTTTTGCAACCTCTGGGCATGATGAAATCGAGTTTTGATCTGGATGCGATAGTTGCTGAAGGACGCAGCCAAGACCTCGCCGCCAATTATGACAGTGATCTGCAAATTCATCCTCATCGCCGATACACGGCAATGGCTGCGGTTTCGCTGCGTACAACGCCACACGATCTGGGTCAGTTTGTCAGAGCCTTCAACAGAGAGAATGCAGTACTCAAGCAAGAGACACTGAAGGGAATGATGATGCCGCAGCCGGGAACATCGGCGACGTGGGGCTTGGGTCATAGGCTATTCGTTGAGAATGATTCCGGCGGCTATGGAGTAGGGCATTCCGGCGGCGCATTCCCGGCATCGGGCGCTTCGGTGCGGGTGAATCCGGCGACTGGCAATGGTTTTGTCCTAATGAGTTCAGGCGGGCGAGGGGCTACGAATCAACTTGTACCTGACTGGGTTTACTGGGAAACAGGCAAGGTAACATTTGAGGCGCGGCGGCAAATCGTACAAAACCGAATAGTACCAGCGTCAATAGCAATTATGGTGGGAGCAATCGCGCTTGTGCTGCGGCAGTTTCGGCATTTTGTCAGCAAACCGGCAAAGTCAATTGTGAACACAGAAAACGAAAAAGCATTGTGACAATCATTGCCCGCCACCTCTACTACTCATGCGGCGGCGGAAAAATTGCGCTACACTCTACTCTTCAAAGCAGGATCAGAAGTTTACGTTTTGAGGAGAAAAAGAAGCAATTTATGACAAAAAGTTTTGCCTATGCAGCGCAGAATTCCCATTCCCGTCTGACGCCGTTTCCGTTTGAACGCCGCGATATTGGGGCAAACGATATTTTGCTCGATATTCAGTTTTGCGGCATCTGTCATTCAGATATTCATCAGGTTCGCAATGAGTGGGGTGGCTCTATCTATCCGATGGTACCGGGGCATGAAATTGTCGGGCGCGTCGCGCAGGTTGGCGCAGCAGTGACAAAGTTCAAAGTCGGGGACACGGCAGGCGTCGGCTGTATGGTGGATTCGTGTCGCCAATGCGTCCGTTGCCGAGCCGACCTTGAACAGTTTTGCGAAGTCCACACCGCGTTAACTTACAATTCAACGGAGATTGACGAAAAGACCCCAACACGCGGCGGTTATGCCACGAACATCGTGGTTGATGAAGCCTTCGCATTAAAAATCGCGCCAGAGCAAAATCTGGCGGCAGTAGCGCCGCTGCTTTGCGCTGGCATTACTACCTATTCGCCGTTGAAACGCTTCGGAGTAAAAAAAGGCAACAAGGTCGGCATTATTGGTCTCGGCGGACTGGGGCACATGGGCGTAAAGATTGCGTCAGCGATGGGCGCAGAGGTCACGGTTTTCAGCGCTTCGCCAGCAAAAGAAGAAGATGCGAGAAAACTCGGAGCGCATCATTTCGTTATCACCAAAGACCCGAAAAATCTTGAACCTCTGGCAAGGCAATTCGACTTCCTGCTCGATACGGTTTCCGCCCAGCATGATTTGAATATGTATCTTGACCTGCTCGGATTTAGCGGCGTATTGGTACTTGTTGGGCTACCTGAAAAACCCTCTGAACTGGCTTTCGGTTCCCTGCTGGCGCTACAGCGCATCTTAACAGGTTCGGCAATCGGCGGCATCCGCGAAACCCAGGAGATGCTCGATTACTGCGCGGCAAACAACATTGTTTCCGATATAGAGGTCATTCCGATTGATGAGGTAGATGAAGCCTATGACCGCACCGTAAAAGGCGATGTGCGGTATCGCTTTGTCATTGATATGGCATCGCTCAAAGAGCAAGCAAACGGATAAGAAGTGATAAAGGGCAAGGCGAGTTTCGCGGCATTATGCAGCCAGGATAACGCTCAACCAATGAATCGTTTCATTTCATCAGGCTGTCAATTTTTGCGAGAATCGCCTCTTTGCTCGGAGCGACGGCTGGCTTGCCCTTGGCACTATAGATTCGACAAGAAAAACTAAAGCCTTCATCTCTGCCTTCTATGTCCTTGCCGTTAATTCGGACGGAAGGCGACCCTTGAAAGCCTACCTGTTGCGCCTTTGCCTCCGATTCTACGGGAATCAATACCAGATTCGCCTGTAGGCTTTTTTCTTTCAATGCGGCTTTAATGTTTATTAATGCCTGTTTATAAGATGGGCAGTGAGCGAAATATAAAAGCTCAATTTTCATCTTCACATCGCCCTTGGATGCTGGTTTTGCTTTTTGCGCGGCGGCAATCCCACACGCCAGCAAGATACTGACAAGGAAACTACAAAATAGGGTTTTCACTGCTTCACCTTCTTTGAATCTTGAGATTCTACCTTGTTGAGCAAGCCTTTCAATGCTTCTATGAACTTTTCTTCATCTAAGCGCGGCGCAATCGTCACTCCGCCTAATTGATGCATCCAGAAATCCGGCTTGGGCGGTTCTTTCTCCCAGTTTGCATCAGCGCCATAAAGTAAGTACACATCCCAGGCAATCTCGCTTTCGGTTTTTAGCACTTGCTCCCAAAGTGTACCCGCCAGAGACTTAGGGTCTTTGAAATAATGCACTCTCAGGTCTGAAAATCGGTCTGTCATATTTTTCGATGCCCGGTTGAAATTACCGCCGAAAATCGGATCCCAAATCACATAAGCCGCGAGGCGTTTATCAGGTACGGCTTTGAGGACATTTTGCATTTTGGAGAACCCCCAAATGCACATCGGTCAAGTGGGAGAGAGAATGGTTACTAAGCGAACTTTTCCGTGATCTTGTTGAAAGGCTACTTTCAACTGGTCAAGGCTATGCAATTCAATAATACGAGTCGCCTGCTTGGTGACTCGTGGCTTCGTGCGCTTTGTTTGTTTAGGCGGTGCAAAACCATTGACAGAGGACGATGAGAAAAACACAAACGTCAGGATTGCCAATAGCGCAAGAGGGTTGGGTACTCGTTTTTGCATTATTTGCCTTTCCCTTGTGTCATCTGCACAATGACCGGACACATAGCGGTTGCGTCGTGTTGCTGCAATTCATTTTCGCAAGTCACCAGATGATGGGTGAGGGTGCGCTTGAACTCGCGCAGTTTTTTCATCCGTTTATCGAGATCATCAATTTTCTCTTTCAGCAGGTCGCGTACTCGTTGACACTGAGACGCCCCGCCTTCAGCGGTGAACAGTTCTCTAATTTCAGCGAGGGAAAGCCCCATCTCCTGTGCTTGTTTTATGAAGTGAATACGTGCAACCGCCTCAGACGTAAACAGACGAAAGTTACCCGACGAACGAGGCGCACGCTGTAAGAGTTTGCGCTTTTCGTAATACCGCACCGCATCAACGCTAACATTAGCTAACGCGGCAACTTCGCCAATTTGCAATTGAACGTCTGCCACACCAGAGAGTGTACACCCTAGAGCTAAGTCCAGAGTCAAGAGGATAATAGATTTTTGAGATTTGCTTCACATTAGATAGAGAGGGTGTTGGGTCTATTTCATCTGACTTCTAAAAGAGCCGACCCATTGCTGGAATCGGCTCTTTGTTTTGGCAAGTTGCCCGGCGCTTCTCATTCACTGCATCAGAAGTTGAATCTTGCTCCGAATTGTAACTGGCGGGCGGGCGCTGACGACGTAAAAGCGAATGGCGTGGTCGGCGGTAAGCCCTTGATGCCGCGAGCAACGCCTTCCGGGTTAAGGTTAATCAACGGCGTTGTGCCGATGATGTTGTTGATGCCGGTGTAGTTGACGCGATTGAAGAGGTTGAATGCCTCTGCCGTAAACTCGAAGTATTTGCCTTCCGAGATGGGTATGCGCCGCGCCAACCGGATATCGAAGTTGTAGAACGGTTCGCCCTGTCCAGTATTCCGGGCAATGTTGGAACCCGGAATGCAAGGCTGTCCGGCAGCGATTCGCAGACAGGGACGGTCACGGGTTGAAACGCCATCGCCATTGGCATCAATGCCGAGCAGAATGTTGAACGGTCTGCCGCTACCGGCAATGAAGATCGGTGATACCACCCAATCGGCAAAGAGTCGCTTGACGGCGCTATCGCTTTTTACAGGACTGTTGAAGACGCCGCTCAATACCACGCGGTGACGCTGATCGAATGCCGACAGAGCGCGGTCGGTGCGAATCGAAATCGGATTCTGCGCCGAAAAATCGCTGTTGAAGTCAGTCACTTCATCAATCGTCTTTGCATAAGTGTAGTTGGCGGTGATGGCGTAGTTGTTGGCAAAGCGTTTATTTACCTGAAGCGTGCCTGCATGATAAAAGGAATTGGCGGTGGATTCGTAGTTGTTATCCTGCAAGATTAGCGGATTGCGGAAATCGCTGGTGAGTCCGGCGGCAACCTGCGCGGCAGACGGGAAACGAATAAAGGTCGGCGTCCCTGAAAGGGCGCTGAGGGGTCCGGTCTGCTTGAACGGGTTGGTGTCGTGATTACGCGGTAGGTGAGCGCCGCGACTGAAAAGATAGCTGACTTCGGCGCCGAAACCGCCGCCGAGGTCGCGCTGAACCGCTAAACTCGCCTGCTGGGTGTACGGATTTTCATAATTCGGACCGACGCGGAAGCGCACTTCCAATGGACGACCCGGACCCGGAATGATACCGAATTGCGTCAAATCGGATTGCTGAATGGTACGTCTACCGATAATGCCCTGCGCCAGCAAGGTCTGGTAAATCTGAATCGAAGTCGGCACCCCCAAAGCGTTTGAGGTTGCCGTCGCCAGGACGATATTGATATTGCTGGGGTCACCCGATCCGCTCAATTCATTGACGACGTTGACAATCTGATTGTCTACCTGTCCGGTGAAGATGCCGTAACCGCCGCGAATCACCGTCTTGCCGTCACTACCCGGATTCCAGGCGAAGCCGAGACGCGGCTGGACGTTATTTTTATCGGTTGGCATTGGGTCAACATTGTTTTCGATGTAGTAGCGCACACCGTAGTTTAAGGTGAAACTCGGATGAATCTTCCAGGTGTCCTGCCCGTAAAAAGCCGTGCGATGGCTGAAGCCAGCGAAATGCGATTCGCCAAAGCCTTGCTGATAGACGATAGGCGCATTGGCGTTGAATGCCTGCAAAGCAGAAATCGGCGTATTCAGCACGGTGATTAAATCGGCGCGACTGGCTTGCGTCAGGAAGGTTACGAGAGGCGTTCTTGCGGCTGCCGGAACAAAGGAGATAATCGGCAATGCCGCGCCGAAATTGAAGCGCCCGCCAAAGAACGTCTGTGAATCGCTGGAGTTGTTGACCGCCTGATACTGTCCGCCGAATTTGTAGGTGTGCGAGCCGCTGACGATACCGAGATTATCGCTGATTTCGTAACGGCGCTCGATGGCAAACGACGGCAGGAAGATGTCGCGTCCGAAGTTGCCGAAACCGTCAATGTTGATTTCCGGTCCGACAAGGTCGTTGGAGATGACATCACCATTGGTGTAGCTGTATTGCGCTTTCACCTCATTGATGGTGGTTGGCGAAAAGAAATGCGTTTCGGAGAGCAGAGCGCCGCCGGAAAAAGTGTTAAAAGTGCGCCCGCGAGAGACTGCCGTGAGCGCCCCTGCCGCCTGATTTTCAGCGTGGGAACTGGCGACATTAAAGCGCAGATAGCCGCTGTCGGCGCTATTGAAGGTGTGATCCACCCGCAGTGAGCCAACCGTATCATAGCCGTCAAAGGGGAACTGCCCGGATTCGCGGTTGAAAAGATCGCGGGTCGCTTGTTTCGTCGAGATGGCAGCGCGAACACCGGCAGAGATTGCCCGGAAATCGGCGACCGGCGCGACATCAAGAAAGTTAAACAACGCCGTCTGCCCCGCTGTCAAATTAAAGATAGTCGGGTCATTGACTAAATTGACGAAGCTGGTCTGATCCTGAGTTAAACCTTCAAACGCCATAAAGTAGAAGGTCTTTTCTTTCCGCAAAGGACCGCCAAACGAACCGCCAAATTGCTGACGATTGAACGTCGCTTTGCCGTTGGGCGTGAAGTCAAAAGCATTACGAGCATCAAAGACATCATCGCGGAAATAGCCGAAGATGCTGCCGTGTATATCGTTGCTGCCGGTCTTGGAGACGATATTGACGACGCCGCCCGACGCGCCGCCATATTCGGCGCTGTAACTGTTACGGTTGACCTGAAACTCCTGCACGCCTTCCTGTCCCAGCACCGTGCGGACGCCGCCGGAGTTGGTATCGGTGGATGCGCCATCAACCATGACGGAATTGCCGCGCCCGTTATTGCCGCCGAACGACAGACCGGATTGCGGCGTTTGCGCGACGCGAAAATCGGATGAATCGTTGATATTGTCGGCATCAGAAACCCCCGGCGTGAGCAACACGAAATCGAGATAATTGCGGCGGTTAATCGGCAGATTCATAATCTGTTGTGTGCCGATTACCGTAGATTGCTGGGTGCGTTCGACTTCGACAACTTGCCCGCCCGCTTCGACGCTGATGGACGCTTGTACGCCTCCGGCGCTCATTTGCACCGGCAAGCTGGCAAGCTGTCCGACATCGAGGCGTAAATTGTTGAGGGTCTGGGTAGCAAAGCCAGTGGCTTCGACCTTAACCGTGTAGGTGCTTGGCAACAGCGATAAAACGACATAAGAACCGTTTTCATCGGACGTGACCGAACGGGTTGTGCCTTTCGTCACATCAGTGACAGTGATTGTGGCTCCGGCAATTGCCGCGCCTGCTTCGTCGGTGATCTGCCCGCGCAATTCGGCATTGGAAACCGACGCTTGCGAAAAGACAAAATCAACCCGGACGGAGAGGAGGAGCATGAGTAGAAAAGCCGTTTTTTTCATACTTCGCATAACGGAATCCCCTTGATGTGTATTGTTCCAGTCAGGCTGGATACGCACAAACAGCTTATTTCTTTTATTTTCATAAGTCAAACAAAGGGTTTACATTGCTGTAACAGTAGAGAAAAGACTTATCCTGAGGCGAAAGTGACTGAAGGTGCTCCTGGTAGTTATTTCTGGTCGCGATAACTGCCAGCACAGACTTCGCAGTGATGCTGTGCCTCTGTCAGAAAATTTATTCTGTAATGTTTTAGCTGAAAATGTCATTAGCAGATAGAGAGCAAGATAGGATAAGAAATTCTCGCTCTTCAGGTCATTAAAGCAAACAACGATGAGGCAGTTATTTGTCTGACAGTAAAATCTGCTGTTTCGCTTTCACGGAACTCACCTATAACTGCCAGATGTCCAGCAAAATGGCAAGGTATAACGAAAAGGAAAAAATTAATTATGACAACCAAAAAGAATGATTCCTCTGATAGTAAAAAAGGCACGGCTGAATCGGCATACGCCGCCGACCGCATGATGTCACTAGAAGGTCTGGATGTGGGCGCCTTTATTGTTCTGAACGGCAAGTCATTACGACTGGAGCAGCACCCAACCGATTTTTCTATGATTGGCGCTTCTCCCACGCTTAGCGAACTTGCCTCAAGGCGTTCTACAGACGACTCGCCGGCGGCAGAAGCGACGGTTGCGCCACCGCTTGCAATGGCGCCACTCACAACCAATCTCACGCGGGTTCGCACAGCGGGTGAGGATGAGCGTAACCAACTGATGGATGAGGTGCGAAAAGAGACGGTCGCCCATCATATTTATCAGGTTGCCGATACCAAAGAAGAGATTGTTATTGATGACCGCATCTTCTTAACCTTACGCAATGAAAATCCTGAGCAGGTAGAAGCCATCATAGAGGAGTTCAAGTTAGTGCCGGAAGGGCGTATGGGGAATGCTTATGTGCTGCGGGTTACGGAAGCCACCGGGCAAAATCCGTTGAAGACTGCCAATGCCATCGCCCAGCGACCGGAAGTAGCTTCCTGTACGCCGCAGATTATGGTGCCGATGCAACTGTTTCAACACTCTTTAGCCGATACGCACCGCTTATTCAGAAGGCAGTGGTATTTAACTGCCGACTTGCTTACGCATACCGATTTAGACCCAACGGCTGGCATTAACGCGCCGGAAGCCTGGCAGCGCACTTTGGGCAGCCCTGACATCGTGATTGCGGTAATTGATGATGGCTTCGATTTGACGCATCCGGCATTTACCAATAAGCGACTGCATCCGGCAGAACGCGATTTTGCCGTCAGCGGCGCAGACCCAGACCCATCTTCGGAAGGCGCTGATTATCACGGCACTTGTGTCGCCAGCATCGCCACCGGCTCGGTAGATGGCGACGGCATGGTAGGCATCGCGCCGGGATGTACGTTTTTGCCGATACGCCTTGGCTTCGGACCTATGGCGGCTCCCGTAGATATTCTTGAAGTATTTCGTTATGTTTCGCAATTTGCCGATGTGGTGAATTGCAGCTTTGGCACTTCGCCGGCTTCTTTTGATCGCTTTGCGCCGGAATTTCGTAATGCCATCACGGAACTGACACGCAGCGGCGGCAGACGCGGCAAAGGATTAGTGATGGTCTTTGCCGCAGGCAACGATGATGCGCCAACCTATTTATCAGCAGCCGATAATCGTAATGGCGTCACGTTCGTAGGACAAACAAACTTCGGACCAGACCTTCGACAAATCCCGGCTCAACAGGAAGTCTTTTCCGGCTATCCGATGACCCGCGGCGTGATTGTCGCGGGCGCGATGTCCTCGCTCAAACGCAAGTCCGGGTTTTCCAACTGGGGACCGCACATTACGATTACTGCGCCTTCCAACAATATGCACTACATCACCAGTTTCATTGCGGCTGGCGTCAACGATGCGGTGCGTAATCAATTTGTTGCCAATTATCGCGG
>Ga0187894_10002994_pt1 | contig 19441 bp, 7 predicted proteins | sample GBC1701081metaG_FD_136650 | JGI IMG/M metagenome (GOLD analysis project Ga0187894, IMG submission 136650) | White microbial mat communities from a lava cave in the Kipuka Kanohina Cave System on the Island of Hawaii, USA - GBC170108-1 metaG ...
CCAGGTGGTTAACTCCACTGACGGTGTCAGGCGGTTACTAGGGTGAGGAAGGTAGCCGCCAAATTTCAGGCGCTTGCAGTTATCCCACGGCTGCAAGCGCCTTTTCTATTTTGAGCCTTGGCGTGTTCGCTCCGACTACTGGCCGTAGCTGACGCATCAAGTCACAAGTGAATGATCCCGCACTTGAGCGCAGCGCGGCAATGTCCGCGCCCAGACCGTTTTCGAGTGATCCGGCGAAAAATTTGAAGCGGGCCGCGTCGGCAATGCCGGGCGCAAACATCGCCGCGCCAACCGGAATCCATTGATCGCCGATCCGTATTACGGGGGAGAACCACCTCTATCTTTGATATCTTGTGGCCGGAAAGACGCTCAGGCAGTTCCGCCTATATGCTTACAAATCAAGTTCGGTTACAATGCCATCCGCGAGAGAAGTTCAAACAAATCCAGACAATTTACAGTTTGCGGTGGGTTTCAATCGAAGAGACAGGATTGCCTGTTGAATCGTGGGATAAGACGGCATCTTGTCTCATGATCAATCTATCTACCTTGACGTACTAGGAGAGGTCATGGGCGGTATTCTGTTGGTTCCCATTCACCTGGACGCCCTATGCCTTGAAACGGATTTATCCGTCGTGGAGGCAAAATGCGATTTCACCCGTCTCCCTTATTGGGACGGCGAGCGAGAGGTCAACCCCGACATCGCAAACATCAGTGAAGAGTTGCTCTCCCGCCCTTTCCAGGATCGCGGGATGCAACTCAGGGCCGGCGTCCACCTGCATTGGGCGCTGCCCGACGCCCTGACCAAAGGGACAAACACACCTGGGGAAACTGCGGCGGCGCGCAAGCTCACGTTTCCCGCGGTTCCCAATCGCTGGCTGGTGACCCGAAGCAGAAAGGGCGGCGACGGGAAACTGAGCATTGAGCGGCAATGGGTGGTGGAGAGCGATTTCCTTTACCCCGACGCCACCGGCGACGTTCAAGGAGGCATTGCCGTCCCCTTTCCCAGCGATCCCGCGAATGGGAAATACCGTCCGTATCGGTATCTGGGCCGCAGACGGACTTTCAACGCTCAGTGGACGGAAGACCCGACGGCTGAATCGCTGGCGAAGTCAGGCTATCAACTGACCGCGGTCGGATACGAGCCGCGGCCCAGCGCCACTGCGGGGAAAACGGCCAGGAAGAATGGCGGATACGGCGAGCCGACCTTTGCCGCCTTCTATCCGAACTGCCAGGGCGTTTTTGGCTTTCACGATTCTCTTTCCCCGGCGACGTTGATGGGGACGCAATACGAGGTGATCGGTTGGTACAACGATCTCGCATTGGACTGCTTGCGCGCTGATCCGTTTTTACAGGCGATCGAGGCCGTCAGGAAGACAATGCCGGCCGCGACGGACGCTGCGGTGAAAAGCGAGGCGCTCAAAGAGGCTTTCAAATGGCAGGTGTCCGTGACCGGGGATTTCCCTGATCGGACCGTATGTTACGCCCGTCTCGACATCGCCGCGGCAAAGGCGCCCGATCCTACAATGCCGGAAAAGGCGGTGACGGTCGCCGTCGGAAACACCGGTACGGAAGCGTTGTCCGCCTACCTGGCTGTCGCGCTCGGCGGCGGCGCGCCGCTGGAAGAGCAGTTGGAATCTCTGAGCCTGAGTTCCCGGCTGGAGGGCAAAGAGTTGGACGTCGGCCTGAAGTTCCGGGAAGCGCGGCACGAGAAAGGCTTCACGGCCGTACCCGGCGGAACGTTGTGGAGCATTCGACAGGAAAGCGCCGCGCTGCCATCCTCCGATAAGACGGCCAATGAGACGGAGGAAGAAACGCTGCCGGACGAACTGGCCCATCTGCTGAACCGGCTCAATCTGCGGCAGCAGGACTGCGACCGCGCGGCCCAGGAGCTGGAGTCGCTGCAGAAACAGCTCTTCGCCGACTGGTACAAATACATGCTGTGCGCGTATCCGCCGGACGACACCCGCGACGATTACCCGGACGTGGATGAAGTACGGCACTTCATCGAAAAGAACGGCCTGCTGCCCATCAAACGTCAACAGGCCAGGCTGAAGGCGCTCGATTTCCAATGCAGGCAATCCCTGTCGGAGCTGTCGAACGGGGTCGCCGATTTCCGGCGGCGCACAAACAAGTCATACGCAATCCGGTCGCGCCCGGCCCCCCGTTACTGGCGGCCCAACGAACCGGCGCTGCTCATCGTTGACGAAACCATGGAGCCGACCGAACGACACGGCCAGGACGGCAGGTTGCATCCGGACGGGCTGCTCGCGTGCCAGGTCCTCACGGTCGCGAACGCCGCGGTCGAGAACAATTTCCCCGCGATACGAGACGAGATCAGCAAATACCAGCCAGGTCCAAATCAGGAGCGGATCGGGTTCGACACATGGACCGAGCAGCCCTGGAATCCCTTCTCGCTGGAATGGAGCGTCGAGTTGTTTCCACGCCAGGAGCAGAACAACCTCGATCCGGAAGACAGGGATTATCATCCCGATTTCATCACCACGAACTACCGGTTGGCCGAAGACGCCGTGGATCTGACGCTGCAACCCGGCCAGGAAGAATATGAGAAAGCGGCGAGCATTTACTCCGGCGGCAGCCTCCTCACGCCGCACGCGAAACTGCAATTGCAGAACCAGATCAAGGCTTTTCTGGAGAAACGGCAGCCGCTCAAACCAAATGAAAAAGACGAGGTGGCCGATGCGATCCGGAAAGTTTCCGGGAAGCTCAACGATCCCGGCTTTCACGCGATGGCGCAAACGCTCAACGGTTTCAACGAAGCGTTGCTGATGAGCAAACAGACGCTGCAATTGCCGGTCGCCGACCCGCTGGGATTTGACGACGCCAGGCCGTTCACCGAGGCCGTGCGCGCCGCCGCCGGCAATCAAAACCGCGGCGCGCCGCAACCGCTCGACGATTTCAATCCGATTCGCGCCGGAGTACTGAAGGTCCTCGATCTGCGGCTGGTGGACACTTTCGGCCGGACGCAAACCCTGGCGCTGAAAGACGAGCGGGTGATCGCCACGGAGGTGATGAACGCGCCGGACGCTCCGCATCTGATTTCGCTGCCGCCGCGTCTGGTCCAACCCGCAAGGCTCGATTTCCGCTGGCTCTCGGCGGACCGCGGCGACGCGGCAAACGCGGATGAAGCGGAGATGAACGCGCATCCGGCCACCACACCGGTCTGCGGCTGGCTGATTCCGAACAACCTGGACGACAGCCTGGCGGTGTATGACAACGCAGGCCGGCCATTGGGTTCGATCAACCAGCGGGGCCAATGGGCGCCCGCGCCGGGCGCCCGCCCGATCACTGCTGCGGAGATTGAGAACCTTCATTTGAAAACGCTGGTCAACCATTTGATCAATCAGGGGCAGGATTATTTCGACGATTTTCTGACCGCCATGGAGGGCGCGCTGGAAAACATAGACCCTGAAAGTTTCGCCCAACACGAAGCGCTGGCGCTTTTGATGGGACGGCCCATTGCGGTCGTTCGCGCGACGCTCGATCTGGAGCTGCGCGGGCGGCCCGCGATCAATCAGGATTGGAATGTCTTCCGGCTGGACATCGAGCGCGATCTGCAATCGGAAGCCAACCCCGGCGCCCGCCCGGCCTCGCGACACACAGACGAGTTTACGAAAGTCCGGTTCCCGGTTCGGCTGGGCGACGAGCGGCAGTTGAACGACGGGCTGGTCGGGTATTGGAAAGAGGTCTGGCCGGCCGACGGCAAGACATACGTCTACGAGAACAACCGATTTTACGTACACGCCTGCGATACGGCTCGCGTGCTCAAGACCGACCTCGGCGCCGTACCAATAGCCGCCGCGCAAAAAACGGCGCTTGCCGGGTTGTTGCAAAACAGCGGGGGCGTCGTCAAAAGGCACAGCTTCCTGGCCCGGTTCGCCGACGGCGACGCCTTATGGCAATTGCTCTGCGACAAGGGCGTGATCGCCGAACTGGAACGCGATCAGCGCATCCGCTACGCCGCCGACGAGCCGGAACTGTTCCAGGCCATTGATAGTCCGCCACTAAAACTGACGATGCTGGTTGATCCGCGTGGCAGTGTGCATGCGACCACCGGCGTTCTGCCCACAAAAGCGATCCATATTCCGCCCGATCAATACGCCGAGGCGTTGCGGAGCCTGGCGATCACTTTCCTCTCCGCACCCATCGTGACCGCGCAGGGGAAGATCAACCTGCCGCTGCCCGCGGAACCGGGCTACGCATGGTCGTGGCTGGCCAAGTCCGGCGACGAATGGGCTTCATCGGAAATCGGGCCGGCGAATTTGCAAGCGACCTGGAGCGGACAGCAGGAGATTCGCGAAGGCTGGCTCAGGCTGACCAATACGCCTGAAAAATAACATCGAACTTTTCCATTAGACGTTATCGGGATTAGTTATACAGCACATAGACCAACCACGGGGAACACGGGGAACACGGGGAAACTGAGAGGGAAAAATTGCGAAAAAACTATGCGAGTTCCCATTTCAACGCCTTTTTCTGGTTCCCCGTGTTCCCCGTGCTCCCCGTGGTTTTGTTTTGCCTAGAATCGATAATGTCTATTACAGGGGCAAAATATGAGTAACATTGATGCTGATTTGGTCGTTCACCTGACACTGGATGAAATCCGGGAGGGCAAGTTTCTCGACGCCTCCGGCCGCGGGCGCGATGGCGTCATCAAAGGGAATGTGACGCTCGTCCCCGATGACGTGTTTGGCGCCTGCGCCAGCTTTCCCGGCGATGCCAGCAGTTTCATCGCAGTTCCCGACAGCGGCGATCTGCGGATTGCGGGCGACATCACCGTGGAAGCCTGGGTGTACCTGGCCGGCGCCCCCGCGGAATGGGTGAGGATCATTGGGAAGGGAGCGTCCGCCATTCGAAATTACGGTTTGTGGTACTACGCCGCAAACTGGTTATTCCAACGGCATTCCGGATCAACAGCCCAGAATTGTCAGACTCCAACGTCCGGGCCGCCGTTACAACTGAATACCTGGTACCACATGGCGGCGGTCTTACAGGGAAACGCCGCCTCTCTGTACATTCACGATTTGCAGGGGCGGTCCCTGCTTCCGCAACCCGTAAAGGCCGCGTGGGCCGGTCCATCAGCGACCTCGGCGGATCCCCTGACGATCGGATACGCGGGGTACCACAGCAGCCACAAAGGCAAGATCGCCAACGTCCGCGTTTACAAACGGGCCTTGTCCCAGGCGGAGATCGAACAAGACATCCGCGTTGATTGCATGAGCCTGGTCGCGTTCCGCAAAAGCCATCCGATAGATTTCCGCATGTACGACGACGACGAACAGGCCGTGCTATACATCAGCGATGACTCGGCCGGGCGCAACCTGAACCTGGAGTTGCACAATACCTCGGCGCAGACAATTCAGTTGAGCGACGGCCAGAGCGCCGCGGCCTCGGACGCCAACTACCATTTCGCCCTGCGATTCCGCCCCGGAACCTTGTCCGACGGCACGCTCAAATTATTGATCAATCCCCAGGAGCGGGCGAAAATCCTGAAACAAGCCGATCAATGGGATTTGTACTTCCCTTCCAAACAGCCGGCGGCGAACGAGACCGCCTCGCTTTATCTGCTATACAAAGGCCCGTCGAAAAGCTTCCAGCCGGACGAGCGCCGCGCCTTGACGCTTCAGCGGATGAGCGCCGCCCCGGGGAGCGGCGCGCGCGGAACGCAGGTGGAACTCATCCCGCGCCAATTAACGGCGGCGGGCGGCGGCGCCACGCCGATTACCGGCAGCCGCACTCAATACGTTCACGTCACCAATCATCGCGGCAAGAAAAACATCCCGCTGCACGTCGGATTCGTCAGCGGAAATACCGCGCTCAACGACGGCAAATCGCCGAACACGCTCCAGTTGCGAATCACCAATGTCTCGAAGGACGGCGAAATCGCGCTGAATGCGAAGGCCAGCAGCGAGCCTTCCAAATTCATCGTTTCGTTCGACGCCCAGAAACAAGGGCAGACCAAGGAATGGGCCCTGGTTACGACGGGCGATTCCAAGAACGTGAAGGTGCGTGTTGACGGGCGCGAAATCAAACCCGAAGGAATCGAAGGCGAAACGCCCGAATGGCCCATCACCTTCGACGCCGCGCCTCGTCTTGCCGCCGGCAAGCATCTTCAGATCGAGATCGCCGGGATTGTTTCGTCGCTCCCTGCCGGCCACGCCAACCTATACGTGCGTTATGAAAACATCCCCGGTTACTGGGACGGGCAGTTTGTGTGCGCGGTCGAAAAAGGGCCGATTGTGTGTGACAAGGGGAACGTGGGCGTCGGAACGGCGACGCCCAACGCCAAGGTCGAGGTAGCGGGCGACGTCGTCGCCGAAAGGCTATCGGTCGCCCGTGTGAACGAACGTCGCGGCGGATTGTTTTTCGCCATGGCGGGCGATTTCAATCATGCCATCTACAACAACTTGTCGAATATCGACGGAGGAGGGATCTGGGACGGCGCGAACTGGAACACCGGCAACGGCCTGCGTGTCAGGGTCGGGCATACGTCCCAGAAAAAACTCGCCCTCGCGATCAATGAAAGCGGCAATGTCGGAATTGGCAAGCCAAGTTCGGATAAGGCGCTGGACGTCAGTGGAAACGCTTCCGTCAGCGGTCAACTGCTTGCCGGCAACGCCATCGTCAGCGGTCAACTGCTTGCCGGCAATGTCGCGGCGAACAACCTGTCGGTCGCCCAAACAAATGAAAAGAGAGGCGGGCTGTTTTTGGCTATGACGGGGGATTTCAATCATGCCCTCTATAACAACTACTCAAATCTGGATGGAGAAGGATCGTGGGATGGCGCGAAGTGGAATGTGCACGCCGGGTTGAATATCAGGACTGGATTCGGAAATACCAAGCGATCGGCGCTCCTTATTGATGGGGCAGGTAACTTGACCGTGGCCGGACATATGACCGTAGCCGGCCAGAATTCGGGTACCTTTATTCGAGGTTCCGCGCACTGCGATTTCCCAGCGGAAAGTTATGAGACCGCGTCCAGGGGAAACCACTCGCGATGGCTTGTGCCTGTTAGCGGGGCATGTATTTTCGGCGCGACCGGCGGCGTATTGGGCACTACGCATGGCGGAGAGAAAATCACGCTCTTCTGGAACTCCGAAGGGAACGTACGTGTCAGAGGCTACATCGCCGCGAAAACGAAATACTTCAGCATTGACCATCCCACGAAAGCGGATCATCAATTGGTGCACTCTTGTCTGGAAGGACCGGAAAACAGCGTGTATTACCGCGGCAGCGCGCGGCTCCGAAACGGCGCCGCGACCATTACGCTCCCGGAATATTTCGAGGCCCTGACCCGAAAAGAAGGTAGGACCGTGCTGCTCACCGCGAAGGGCAAAGAGCCATTTCGATTGAGTTACGAAGATGTCAAAGACGGCCGGTTTAAAGTGTACGGAACCAACCACAGCGGAGAATTCTGCTGGGAAGTCAAAGCCGTCAGGGCGGACGTCGAGGAATTGAGAACCGAAGTCCCGAACTAAGGGCGCGTAAATCAGTACCGCGAGCGGTAGCGAGCGTGGCTTCCCTTGCAAGCCACGCTCGCTACCGCTCGCAGTACTGATCCGGGAAGGAAGATCGTATGAACGAAACAACGTTGAAGGCGAAGCTCGGTAAGTTCAAAGTAAATCCGCCAGATCTCTTCAGGGCAGCCTTGTACCTTGCTCAACTTGAACATGCCGCCCCCGTCTTTGACGAAGATCTTCGCGCGGACAAAGCAGAAGGAGGTTTTGGCGGAGACTATGGGAGAGTTGAGCCAGCGCTCACCAATCCGGTGTTACTCACACAGCTCGCCGAGATGCTCGATGAGTATGTTCTATACGCGGTGATAGCCGATCTGATCAGCGGGGGAAAAATTCAAAAAGGGAAAGATGAGAAGGAGACAGTACAAAATTTCATCGCTTTTCAACAGGATCAGAACGCCTATCGCCAGTATTTCCAGGAGCGGATTTTCGGAGTCAGCGAATCTCACTTCCAACGTAAACTGACCGAGTTTTACGATGGATACCCGCGGACAAAGTACGCCATCGAAAAGATAACAGCCAACTTTATAAACAATATCACACTGGCCTGTAAACGAATCCTCAAGGACTGGTATAGCATCGACATGGTCTTTGCCCGTGTACAGAACTACGAACTCCGCAAGGTATTGGAGCTCAAATCATCCGGCAGTGACTTTCATAAAGGCGGGCAACAGGTTTTGTTTCTCACCTTTAAGGCTTTTGAACGACAAAAGATACGATACATGCCGCTAAAGCTTATTTACAAGCCCGCGGACGTGGAAGCCGATTGCCTGATCATTGGAGACAGCGCCGCAGTCAACAGTGTGCATAAAAACTTCATGGGCAAAAGCCTGATGGAGATTTTCAATGCGCTGATCGAGCTTGACCGGAAAAGTAACCCGAACCCGATGCTCATAAATCTTCCCACGTACAAGATACTCCCATACACCTTCGGCTCCACCGATCCGTCTCCTGCCATCAAGGAATCCTACGGGTACCTCGAGTTTTTGCACCACGAGGAGTTGAAACACGATCCCGGCACGTCCTTATTCCCTGCCACCACGGGCCCCGGAGACTTTGTGATTTATCCCGACCAAGATGAAGGAAAAATTTGTGGTGAATTCTACAGGCTCGTCGGGCAACTTTCCGCCCTCGCTTGCACATTCTCATTCGGCGACGTCCACCACGAAAATCTTATCGTTCATCAATTCAAGCCCTATTTGATCGACCTGGAGAACTGCCTGATAAAGCCGATGGCAACCATTAAGACGACGGGGCTGCTGATGGAGAAGAAGAGCCGGGATTACGCCGCCATCACGGGAATCCACGGACAAACCCGTCTCTTTGTGGAGGGAAAACCCCGGAGACGTGTTGAACCCGAAAACTATGTTAAGTCGATAATTATCGGACTTCAGCAGATGATGGAGTTAATGCGGGTGAATGTGAACCATGGCGATTTGGCCGGTTGGTTCACCCGCATAAAGAAAGTAATAGTTCGGCAAGTTCCTATTTCGACAATTCCGCTGGCGAATATGTTGAAGTCGCTTTTCGACTATCAAAAATGTAGCGAACCGATGGAAAACTTTGACGCCGATATAACGGCGTTATTTCAACCATTCGAACAAAGCGCTTATAAATACTGGCTGGGTAAGCTGAACGCGCTCTTCGACGGAACGAGCTTTGATCTACAAAGCTTTAAGACCATTGGAGCCGCGCGTCAGCAAGCGTTTTGGAAGACCAAGATTTTTCCCGACCCGATCTTCTTCGCGTTACAAGAAACGTACCTTAAGGATAATTACCAGAATTTGGATGTCCCAGTGTATTACCACAGAATCGGAGGAAACGATCTGCTCAATTACAACGGCGCAAAGATCACGATCGGCGCTCAGCTATATGTTCCCGCGGCGCACTACCAGAATTTCCTGATCTGTTGTGGAGACAATAATGGAGACCGGAACTTCTACTTTCCGTTGTCGTTCAGTTTCCCGGGAAAGTCTTCGAGCTATCCAACCGAGCGATATATTCAAGAGTGGCAGTTCGCCAAACTTGCTGATCTGACTTACTTCAATGGCCGGGTCAAGGCTTTAACAGATGAGATTTTGGCGGAGCTTCAACCGTCTTCCACTGCGAATACTACAACGGTCCTCCAGCAACTGAATGTAAAAACGGCCAATCAATAGCCACGGCGATCTTTTCAACCATAAGACCAAAAGAATTTCGTCGCGAAAGGGGTATTCGGGATGAGCGCAATTAACGACATTAAAGAGCGGCTTCAAAATCCGGGCGATCAACTGCGGCTTGCGGCGGCTGACTATTCCGATATGGAAGAAGTGAAACGTTTTTTTGAACGAGCGCTCTCGGATAACGTTATTCTGGTGCGGAAAAAAGATGGAATTCCATTGGTGACTTCCACGGAGAAGACGGTTTCCATCGTCGGAAAAACGACGACTCTCGGATTCTCGGAGCTCGATGTCACGCTGGTTTTCGAAGAGAAGGACGGATGGCTGGATATTCGCATGGACGGGTCGCTTCCGCTCGATAATATAATCCATCTTCCGATTGTTTCGTGGATTACAATCGTTGAACCGGGGCTCTCGTTGGCCCTGGAAGGTAGTCTCGGCCTAATCACATGGACCGTTCATGGCGCTCTGAAGATCGGAGACGAAACTCGTGTTCCCATCGCTGTGACAAAGCTCAATGGAGACAGTTGGAGACTGGACGCGGCTATCGTGGGCGGTGCGCTCCAACTTCCCGACATCGCGAGCGTCGCGAATTTAACTGGAGGCCGGAATCTCGATTCGTTTGTGCCGAATGAATTGGCGACCTCCATCAAGGGGCTTGCGCTCACGGGGATCAGCGCCACTTTCGATCCCGTCGCCGGATCGTTGTCGTACTTTTCTTTGGGCCTGAAGTACTCGCATCAATCAAACCAATCGGCGGACCAATCGGGCCAGTGGGAGATCGCTCCCAAGGTCCAATTGCAGGATCTGGCGTTTGCGCTGATTCTCATTAACCCGATCACTCCAACCAATCAGACAGAACCTTCGGAAGACGAACTTGCTTTTTATGACGTAGATCTGCCGAGTAACCTGCCCGGATACGACAAACTTGTTATTGGCGTTGTCTCAGGAGCGGTGATCATTGGCGGGACGCGTATACCGATGTATGTCCGAGCCAGCGTCGGGAGCAGCGCGACATGGGCAATCGGCATTTTGCCGGGAAACGATGTTACTCTTCCGAATCTTGCGGATATTCTCACGCTCGCCGGCGATGATGAATTGCTGAAAACCTTGCCGGACGGTTTGAGGGCGCTGCCGCGAATCGTTATCCACAATTTGGAAATAACTTTCACTCCGTCCCGGAAGGCGCTCGACCTCATCTCGTTTCACATAAGCTCGGAGGCGAGTTGGCCGATCATCGAGGGATACTTTGCGATAGACCATCTGGATGTCCAGCTCAATCTTACAGACCTGACAGACGCCGCCCGAAGGAATGTCACAGGGGTGGTTGATAGTATCTTTCAGATTGGCGACTGTTACCTGCAGATCAGCGCCCAGCGTGATGTGGGCGACGAAGACTGGTCGATTACCGGAGGTCTGCCGCCGGGCGAATCCGTCAGCCTGACAGAAATCGCCGCAAAATTGCTGGGGGAGCATGTAGCCATCCCCGCCGAGGTTCCAGATATAAGGTTTTCGCAGGTCAGCATAACCGTCGTCCCCAAGACAAAACAATTCACGTTTGCCGCAGGCTCAACCTATCGCTGGTCGATCACGCCGAAGTTCGCGGTCGAAAACTTCAACCTGGATTTCAACTATCAGGCGCAACGCGCCTCCAATCCGGTGTCGGGCGCGATAGGTGGGGTCTTACAGATCGCGGGCGTGGAACTGCGCCTGGCCGCGGCTCTGAATAAGTCCGCCGCGGGCGGCTGGGACTTCAGTGGCAGCTCCGGAGACGGCCAGAAGATTCATTTAGGCAGCCTGGTGGAGGAAATCCTCGAAAAATTCGTGGTTGCGGGACGACCTCTCCTGCCTGCCGCGATCAGAGAGTTAACGGTAGAGAACCTGGCGGTAACGTTTAACACAAGCGCGAAAGATTTTACTTTCAGGTGTAAGTCTCATTTCCCGATGAGCGACGATGGGAAAGAGACAGGAGCGATTACGATCGCTCTCGCATTGCTGCATACCAGTGGCGGTTATCGCATGGAGTGCCACCTGGAGGTTAATGTCGCGAATTTGGCCGCGCCGCTCAAATTCGATCTTACGTTACTCAGCGAAGAAGCTCAGGGCAAAACCTCCGACCTCTTCGTGGCCACTTACAATCATGCCGGAGGGGAACAAAAGCTTAACATCGGCGCTCTCATCAGAAGCATCGCGCAGGGCAGCCCGGATTGGATCTCGGCTCTGGACGGTTTCGAAATCGATCTGAAAGACGCCATATTGGCCTTCATCAAGACTGCCACGGACAAAAAGTTCCTCTTCGGCCTAGACATCGGCGCGGAAATCAGCCTCGCCCAACTGCCGCTGGTCGGGAAAGAGTTCCCGACGGATCGAAAGGTTGGAATAGATGATCTGCGAATCCTCGTGGCTTCAAAACCCTTCAGTGTGGCGGAGGTCAAAAAGCTGAACGGCCTGATTCCAACCGGCGTCGCCAAACTCCCCGACGTATCGCAAAATGCCGGCGCCCAGAATGCGAGCTCGGACGACGCAAATACGATTGCGTTGAAGCAGGGATTGAATGTCAGCGCCACGTTGAAACTCGGCGACCTGACGCGGAATCTGTCGCTTCCGGTTGTCGCAGGCGGCTCGCCCCAAACGACCGGGTCGCCGGCCACGACCTCGACCACGCAGGCGGCGACCACCACCGACAACGCGTCGTGGCTCAAGATTCAAAAATCGCTCGGCCCTGTTCATTTCGAACGCGTCGGCGCGCATTACAAAGACGCCGCCGTCTGGTTCCTGCTCGACGCGGCGCTAGCCGCGGCGGGGCTGACGCTTTCGCTCGACGGACTGTCCATCGGCTCGCCCCTCAGCAAATTCGAGCCGCGATTCGAGCTGCGAGGCCTCGGCATTGATTACCGGAACGATGCGTTGGAGATCGGCGGGGCGTTCCTGAAGATCGCCGACAAGGAGTATGCCGGCGCCGCCGTCATCAAGGCCAAGCAACTGACGCTATCGGCGCTCGGCATGTACAAGGAAATGGCCGATGGGCATCCCTCCGTGTTCGTCTATGCCGTGCTCGATTACCCGATCGGAGGGCCGTCTTTCTTCTTCGTCACAGGGCTGGCCGCCGGGTTCGGTTACAGTCGCGCTCTTAAAATCCCCACGATTGATAAAGTCGCGAGTTTCTCGCTGGTCGAGAATGCGCGCAAAGGCGCTGGCATGCCGAAAGACATCGGCGCGGAATTGCAGAAACTGCGAGACGATATCACGCCAGCGGCGGGAGAGAATTTCCTGGCGATCGGGGTGAAATTCACCTCGTTCAAGATAGTGGACTCGTTCGCCCTGTTAACCGTCTCGTTCGGCAGCCATTTCGAGTTGAATCTGCTGGGCCTTTCCAACTTGGTCGCGCCAGCGAATGCAGGTCCCAACGTCCCGCCGGTGGCCGAAGCGCAACTGGCGTTGAAGGCCAGCTTCCTGCCGGACAGGGGTTTCCTCGGAGTGCAGGCGCAATTGACGCCGAATTCCTATCTGTTGTCGAAGGCCTGTCACCTGACGGGCGGCTTCGCTTTTTACAGTTGGTTTGCCGGCAGTGAGCACGACGGCGATTTCGTGCTCACGCTGGGCGGATATCATCCGCATTTCCGCGCGCCGGAGCATTATCCGAACGTTCCGCGTCTGGGATTCAACTGGCAGGTCAGCCCCGAACTCAGTCTCAAAGGCGACGCCTATTTCGCGCTGACGGCGTCGGCGCTGATGGCCGGCGGGCATCTCGAAGCCAACTGGCGGAGCGGTTCGGTACACGCATGGTTCAAGCTCGGCGCCGACTTCCTGATCGCCTGGAAGCCGTACCATTACGAGATCACCGTGTACGTTGATATGGGCGTGGAGGTGACGTTTGAATTCTTCGGCACGCAGCACATTTCGATTGATGTCGGGGCCGACCTCAGCATCTGGGGGCCAGAATTCAGCGGTGAGGCCACTATTCATTTGTGGGTCATTTCTTTCACGGTGAAGTTCGGCGCCGCCGCCTCTCACAGTCCGTCCCCGATAGATTGGCCGGTGTTCAAATCATCGTTCCTCCCCGCCGACAAAGACGTCTGCTCCATCGCCGTTACCGGCGGCGTGATCGGCAAAGACTCGCAAGACGCGTCGGACCTGGGCGTCATCAATCCCAAACATTTCTCGCTGGCGACCAACTCCGTCGTTCCTTCGACCACGGCTCAGTATGCGCTGAAAGACGCAAAGCGGACGATCGCATTGAGCCGGCCGCCCGGACAGTTTGGGATCGGTTCGATGGCGGTCGCGGCCGCCGACCTGACTTCGACGCAAACGATCACGATCAAACGCGAGGGAGACTTCGCCGGAGGCGATTTTGAGTACACGCCGATCTTCAAGAACGTTCCGACTGGACTGTGGGGCGAATCCCTGACGCCCGAGGTGAACGGGAAACAGTTCGTCGAGAACGCCCTGTCGGGGTTCGAAATCCACCCCAAAACCAAGTCGAAGCTTCAACCTGGGGGCGAGACGGCGGCCATCGAACGCCGCAAATTGCAAGACAGCGGTTTCAGCGGCACGGGCGAATATCGATGGGAGAGCGTCAAGACCTTTGCCGCGGCGCCGTTCGACAGCGAGCAGAAGAGAAGAGACGAGCTGCGAAAGACCCTTGTGGCGGGCGCGGCCAGCAGGAATGCGATCCTGGCTGCGCTCGGTTTCACGCCGGACGATTTGGGCAAGATTACCCTGAGCGCCGCGCAGGCGGATGATTTCCTGATCGCTCCGCAGATTGAGCAAAGTGTGAGGTCGTGACGCCATTATGATTGATGAAATCCGCTTTCTTCAAAATCACCTTCCGGGGCTGACCGCCGGGGAGTATGAGATCACCGTCGAACAGGAAGTGAAAAGCTCGAAGATCACTTCTCAGAACCCCTTCACTGCAACCAGAAAGTTTTCGGTGCGCGGCGATCGTTTTGCGCTCAAGCCCACGGACGCGCAAGCGGTCTTTCCGCCCGCCGGCAGCCTGGGCGACCATGCCAACGTCCTGCCGCACATCCTGCTTCGCCGAAGCACGCTACCGTGGGAGCGGCGCGCGGATCCGAACAGCCCCGAAACGCCCTGGCTCGCGCTGTTGCTGTTTTACGAGGAAGAAGTCCCCAACCCTGAAATCGTCAGCCTGAAAGACCTCGGCGGCGGCGCCGCCAAATTTCCCCCGTTCATCAAGGAACGAGGGCAAAGCGATAACGACAAGGTCGCCGTCATCAACGTCTCGCGAAAGGTCCTGGCGGGGATATTGCCCGGCAAAGAGGAACTGGCCTTGCTCGCGCACGTCCGCGAGGCCACCGATTACATCATCACGGACCAAACGCTGGTCGCGCTCAAGACCGAAGCGATCCCCGACGCTGTCCTGTTGAAACTGGCGAGCATCAAGGAGCAGGAGTTCATCGGGGCGGAGGAGTTTCTCGCAGCCCTGAAAAATGCGATCGGCGACCAGCAGACTGTTGCGCACCAAGAGGCGATTGCCAGACACGCCGCCGATCGCATCGAATTGGCGGTCATCATCGGCAACCGTCTGCCGCGGCCCAAAGGCGTCAGCGCGGCGCATCTGGTATCGGTCGAAGACCGCTACGACGCAAACGGTTTCGATTACCAGGGCGCCGGAGAGAACGACCTCATCCGTCTGGTGAGCCTGCAAAGTTGGAGTTTCGCCTGCATTGACCACCAACAAAGCTTCACGGGATTGCTGACGCGGCTCAATCGCGCGCCGAGCGCTTTACGGCTGCCAAATGGCAGCGTGGCCGCGGCGAACGAATACCTGGCCCTGGGCTCCCTGCCGCTGTGGCACGGGTTGCGGCAGGGCGGCAAGACCGTTTCGTGGTATCACGGCCCACTAGCGCCGGCGGAAAACCTGCTGACTGAAGAGGCCCCCTCGGCGCCCGATCTTCCGGCGCGCGCGGCGGATGAGCTGATTCGCTACAACCCGGCGACCGGCATGTTCGACGTTTCGTACGCCGCCGCGTGGGAGCTGGGGCGCCTGCTGACTTTGCAAAGCAAAAACTTCTCAGTGAGTCTCTACAACTGGAAGCGCGCGCACGCCCAACAACTCCGGCAGATCGAAGAAGAGCTGCTGCACGCTTCACCGCTCGATGGCGGATCGGGGCGGGAACCGGGACCGATTCCGATCCCGGCGGAGATCGCCGGTTGGTTCAGGCGCCTGAGCCTGTTGGAAGGCGCGCCGTTCAATTACCTGGTTCCCGACGAGCGGTTGCTGCCCCTGGAATCCATCCGTTTCTTCCAACTGGACTGGCTATGGATCGAATGCCTGTTGGATGGAGCCTTCAGCATCGGCCGCGTGACCGCCGCGGATCACCAACGAGACGCCGCGCACGTCAAAAACCCTGCCGCCAGTCCGCACGCAAAAGTCAGCGGCATGCTGATGCGGTCGGAAGTCGTGGCGGGCTGGCCTGGCTTGCTGGTGGACGGGTTCAACGGCGAAAAGAAATTGAAACTACTGCGGATGGACCGCCTGTCGTCCAACGTTCTGCTTTGCCTGTTCGACGGCGCCGTGACCGCGGTGGATCTGCGCCTGCGGCCGGAAACGGCGCATTTCGGGCTGGACCAAAAAGAAGGAGGCTCTTCCGGCTTCTACAAAAAACTGCGTGATCAAAAGGGAGATGAAAGCGGCCAGCAGATCGAGACGATTCCCTGGCGGCAGACGCTTCCGGGAGTCCTCGACGTTTCGGCGCTGGCCGCGGCCATCAAAGGCAATGTCTCGCCCTTCACTTCCGTGCAATTCGCGCTGCAGATGATCGAAACCTCCGAAAGGGTGAGGTTTCAGCTTGAGAGTTAAGGATATTGATGCGAAGGCAATGAAGAAGTCCGGGCGGCGCTTGACGGCGACCGCAATCGCCCCGTTGTCGCCGTCCTGCGCTTCGCCGGTTTGAGTTCATAAACGTCTTCATCAGCTGGCTATTGATAAAGTGTCGCCCCCTTGTCGAAGTGTCGTTCTTTGAAAAAGCTGACCCTTGACCTCGGCGGTGATCCATCGCGTAGAAGATCTTTGTGATCAGGCGATAGTCGTTGCCTTTGATACGGATTTTCACGGATGCGACGGTTCGGCGCGGATTATCCGTGTTAATCCGTCGCATCCGCGAAAATCCGTTTCGTGAGGTGGCTGTGGATGCGCCGAGTGAAGCTGAAGCGTGAACGATCAGGCTAACGGGGAGGAGGCAAAGCATCTGACGGCGCTCTCCGGCAAAAACAGTTTTATTTCATCGCCGGCGCGCGGATAGCATTCGTCCGGCCCGCGCTCCTGCTCGGCTTCCAGGACCTCGCCGCCGGGCAGGCGCACGCGCCATTGCCAGCGCGCGCCATAATCAATCAAGGATTCGAGCCTGCCCGTCAGATTTCCGCCATGTTCCTTGCATGCGCAAAGCCGGACGTTTTCAGGCCGGAAGGCCACGTGACATCGCCCGGCTTCGCCCGTGTGCGGCAGTTTCAAATCGCCCGCGGCGGTGCTCACCGTCCGCCCGCTCCGCTCGCCCGCCAAGAGCTTCCAACCGAAAAACCGGGCGGCGCGCGCGCTGCGCGGGTTGAGCAGCAGTTCACGCGGCTCGCCGGACTGCTCTATCCGCCCGTCGAGCAGGAGAGCGATCCGGTCGGCGACGGCCAGCGCCTCGCGCTGGTCGTGCGTGACGAAGATGGTCGTGATACGCAATCGCTGTTGCAGTTCGCGCACGAGCAATCGCATCTCGCCGCGCAGGTTTTCGTCAAGCGCCGAAAACGGCTCGTCGAGCAGCAGCACGCGCGGTTCGGTAACCAGGGCGCGCGCAAGCGTGACGCGCTGTTCCTGTCCGCCGGACAGTTCGTGCGGTTTGCGCCGCTCGTACCCTTCCAGCCGTACCAATTGCAACGCCTGCGCGACGCGGGCGGCGATTTCATCTTTCTTCATTCGCCGCATCTTCAACCCGAAGCCGACGTTTTCCGCGACAGTCAGGTGCGGAAAGAGTAGCGGCTTTTGAAAGACCATCGTCGCGCCGCTCCGCTCCGCCGGAATTGGCAGGACGGAAACGCCGTCGAACCACACGTCGCCGCTCGTTGGGGTGAGCAGCCCCGCGACGACTTTCAGCACGGTCGTCTTGCCGCAGCCTGAAGGGCCGAGCAGCGCGACCAACTCGGCGTGATTGATTGTCAACGTGAGATCGCGTAGCGCCCGTGTCGCGCCGTAATTGACCGACATGCGATCGAGCTTCAGTTCCGTCATTGCCGCAGCACCTTTTCACGCCAGTCTTTTTCCAGCCGCTCCAGATATTGGGTGTCAGGTTCGGGTAATTGACGCCGCGCCAATTCGGCGACCGGCAAGGTCGCCGGGCCGAGCGGCAAAGCTTCGGCGGCGGCGCGGTCGGCGGGCATCAGGCTTTCGAGCGACATCGGAAAGAGCGACCCCAATGCCCTGCCCTGCTCCAGCGCATGGGCCGGCGACATCAGATGATTGATGACGACCAGCGCGCCCGCCGTGGCGTCGGCGTTGAACGGGATCGCCAGATAACTGTAATTGCCAATCGTGCCTTCGTCGAAGACGAACGTGCGCGTTGTGGGCGGGTATTCGCCGCGCGCGATGCGTTCGGAGGCGAAGCTCGGCCCGTAGTTCATCGTGAGATCAATCTCGCTGTTGGCGAACAACCGGTCGGCCTCTTTCGGCGACGTCGGATAGGTTTCGCCCTTGCGCCACAAATAAGGTTTGATCTCGTTCAGGTAAGCGGTGGTCGCTTCGGCGGCGCGTTGATAAAGCTGCTCGTCGAACCTGCCGTCGAAGGCCGCGCCACCCAAATTCCGCTTCAGGTAAAACAGCAGAATGTGGCGGATGAAGGCTGAGCCGGTGAAATCAGGCGGGGCCAGATAAGTGAAGCGGCCCGGATGCGATTTGATCCACTCGCGCAGCTTTTCGATGGAGCGCGGCGGATCGGGCACGCGCGCGGTGTCATAGGCGATCACAAACTGCGCGCGCTGATACGGCGCTTCATAGCCTTCGACGGGTGTTCCAAAATCGCGCTGGCGAGCGTCTTCGGCAAAGTATTTGATGTTCGGCAACGCTTCGGCAAACGGCCCCCACAACACGCCGCCCTGTTTGGCGGCGCCGAAGTTTTCGCCGTTGATCCAGACCAGATCAATCGTTCCGCCCGCGGTTTTGCCCGCGCCCTTTTCGTTGAGCAGTTTGTTGACGATGTCGGCCACGTCGCTCGTGGGCACAAAACGCAGCGTGACGCCGTATTGTTGTTGCGCCGTCGCGGCGACCACGCTCTGATAATACCTGTTGCGCGCTTCGTCGCCCGACCACATTGCGAAGTTGACCTCGCTTCCTTTGGCTTGAACGACGATCTCTTCCCAGCGGGCGCGGCTGAATTGCTCGGCGGTCAGCGCCGGGCGCGCGGATGACCTGGTCTTCACGCATGCGGCAAGCATTTGGGAAAGTAATAGCGCGCCGACCGCTGAAAATAGAAGTTGGCCAATCAGGTTGTTCTTCTTGATCGTCTTCACGTCGTACCTCTCGGCTCCTCCGAAAATCTCTAGGCGTCGCTCACTGCGACCTGAACTACTCCTTCAAAAAGCGCGCGACTGAAAAGGCGACTGCCGCCGTCGGCGCAAGAAAGACCAATGATAACGCCGCCGCAATCGCTTCGTCGCCGCCCCGTTGAAACGCCACCAGCGTCAGCGGCAATGTGACGACGCGTCCGCCGCCGATCAACAGAGTTGTCAGGTACTGGCTCCACGAAA
>Ga0187894_10002995_pt1 | contig 19440 bp, 15 predicted proteins | sample GBC1701081metaG_FD_136650 | JGI IMG/M metagenome (GOLD analysis project Ga0187894, IMG submission 136650) | White microbial mat communities from a lava cave in the Kipuka Kanohina Cave System on the Island of Hawaii, USA - GBC170108-1 metaG ...
AGATCGTGCTCCTGCCGGAGAACCCCGATCGCTCTGCGGCGCAGCTTCGCACGGAGATCCACCGGGCGACTGGCCGGCACATCGCCGTCATCGTGAGCGACAGCATCGGCCGCGCGTGGCGCAACGGAACCGTCGGACATGCGCTCGGCGTCGCCGGTCTCAGCCCCGTCCTGGACCTGCGCGGCACCGCTGATCTGTTCGAGCGGCCATTGCAGGTCACCGAAGTCGCAATCGCCGACGAGATCGCCGCCGCCGCCTCACTTCTCATGGGTCAGGCGCGAGAGGGCAAGCCGGTCGTGATCGTCCGCGGCTTCAGCAACAGACAAGCTTTGAGCGGCAAGGGACCGGCGTTGCTGCGGGACAAAGCGATGGACCTGTTCAGATGAGCTCGCCACGCGCAGTTGCATTGTCGGGCGGCGTCGGCGGCGCCAAGCTGGCGCTGGGGCTGGATCGCGTTCTGTCGCCGGGCGAGCTGACGGTGGTCGCCAACACCGGCGATGATTTCGAACATCTCGGCCTGCACATCTCGCCGGACATCGACACGTTGCTGTACACGCTTGCGGCGCGCGCCAACCTGGACACTGGCTGGGGTCGCGCCGGCGAGAGCTGGTCGTTCATGTCTGCGTTGGCCGAGCTGGGCCAACCCGTCTGGTTTCGCCTTGGCGACAAGGACCTCGCAGCCCATGTCCTGCGAACTCACCGTCTGCGTCAGGGTAGTTCACTGTCGCAAGTGACGCGCGAGCTCGCCGGCCACTACGGCCTTGCGACAGCTGTGCTGCCAATGAGCGACGACGTCGTGCGCACGCGTGTGCGCACCGACGCGGGTTGGCTCGACTTTCAGAACTACTTCGTCGAGCAGCAATGCAGCCCCGCTGTGCATGAGCTGTGCTACGTCGGTGCAGATGCCGCGAATCCCGCCCCAGGGGTGACGAGTGCACTGCACGCACGCGGCCTCGAAGTGATTTGCATTTGCCCGTCCAATCCCTACCTGAGCATCGATCCCATTCTCGCCGTCGCCGGCATCCGCTGCGCACTCGAGCAGGCGGCCGCACCGATCATCGCAGTCTCGCCGATCGTCGGCGGACGGGCACTCAAGGGGCCGACCGCCCGGATCATGAGCGAGCTCGGGCATCGCAACAGCGTCGTGTCGATCGCACTTCACTACCGAGACGTGATCGACGGCCTGGTGATCGATGAAGTCGATCGCGTGTATGCCAGGTCGATAGAGAAGCTGGGAATCGAAGTGCACGTCGCACAAACGATCATGAAGTCGCTGGAGGATCGCTGCAGTCTGGCAGCCCAAGTATTGGAATTCGCCGCGCAGCTGCGCGGGCCGCGAAAGGAGCAACGGTCGCATGTGGGCGTTGGTACCAGTTAAACGTCTTGCCGCGAGCAAGTCACGCCTGGCGTCTGTGCTGTCGCAGAGCGAACGCGCAGAGCTGACCTGCCGCATGCTGGAGGACGTGCTGCACGCCCTGCGCTGCGCACCCTCGGTCAAGAAGATCGTGGTATTGAGCAACGAGCGCTGCATCGACGGTGCGCTCGCTGGTGTCGAGCGCTATCCGGAAGCAGAGGAGGGCGACGTCAATCGAAGCCTCGCAGCTGCCATCGAGAGCATGCCGCAGTCGACGCAGCGCGTGCTGATTCTGCCAGCCGACGTTCCGAGCGTTCGAGCTGACGATATCGAGGCGCTGGCAAAGGCGCATCAGGAAGGTGTGCTGGTGTGTCCGGCGGTCGTCGATGGCGGAACCAACGCGCTGTTGAGCTCGCTGCCGCTGCCAATCACGTTGCAGTTCGGCGAGCGCAGCTGCGCGCGTCATGTGCACGCTGCCCGCGTGCACGGGGTCGCCGTACAGACGATGCTGCGGCCGGCGCTGGCGCGTGATGTCGATCGGCCTGCAGATCTCGATTGGCTGACGGACGTCCTCCATCCGGGTCGCGCGACGACTTACATCAGGTCGCTGCGCGGCGAGCTAGCGGAGCGCGAAGCAGGATGAGCGATCAGACAGACCCGCCGGAGCGGCGGCTGAATGGCGCGCCCCTTGAAGAGCTGATGCGCGAGGCGGCGGCAGTGCGTGATGAACGCTTCGGCCGGATCGTCACATACTCGCGCAAGGTTTTCATTCCGCTGACGCAGTTGTGTCGCGACGTTTGTCACTACTGCACGTTTGCGCAAACGCCGCGTCGGCTCGCGAGTGCGTATCTTTCGCCGCACGAGGTTGTCGAGATTGCCAGGCGCGGAGTGGCGCAGGGCTGCCGCGAGGCGCTGTTCACGCTCGGAGATCGGCCCGAGCTCCGCTATCGAGTTGCGCGCGAAGCGCTACAGTCTCTCGGCTACGAAAGCACGATCGGCTACCTGGGTGCGATGGCGCAGCTGGTCCTGCAGGAGACGGGGCTGCTGCCTCATCTCAATCCCGGCATTCTGAGCTTCGACGACTATGTGCGCCTCCGGGAAGTCGCACCGTCGATGGGACTGATGCTCGAATCTTCTTCGAGTCGCTTGGGCGAGCGCGGCGGCCCGCACTACGGCTCACCCGACAAGCAGCCGGCGATCCGCTTGCAGAGCATTCGCGATGCGGGCAAGGCCGGGGTGCCGCTGACGAGCGGGATTCTCATAGGTATCGGCGAGACCCGCGAGGAGCGTTTGCAGAGTCTCTGCGCGCTGGCCGAGTGTCATGCAGCGCACGGACATCTTCAGGAGGTCATCGTGCAAAACTTCGTGCCGAAGCGGGGCACGAAGATGCGCGCGGTCGTGCCACCGCCGTTCGAGGAGCTGCTCTGGACCGTCGCAGTGGCGCGCATCGTCCTGCCGCCTGAAGTGAGTGTTCAGGTGCCGCCGAATCTCAATGAAGGTCGACTGGCGGAACTGATCGCGGCGGGTGTCAACGACTGGGGCGGCGTCTCGCCGGTCACGCCGGATCACGTGAATCCGGAATCGCCGTGGCCGCAGCTGGAGCGATTGGAGCGTGAAACCCGCGATGCGGGTGCTGTGCTGATCCAGCGCCTCACCGTCTATCCGCAGTTCGTCCGGGAGCGCGACACCTGGATCGCGTCGCAGCTGCATGGTCGTGTCTTGCGTCACGCCGACAGTGACGGCTTTGCACGCGAAGACGATTGGGCTGTGGGGCTCGATCGCGAGCCACCGCAGCAATCGATGCTGCGACCAGCCCTCCCTCGCTCGTCGCGGGGGAAGTCAGAGAGTGGGCCGCTCGACGAGCTGCTGCAGCAAGCCCGCGAAGGAGTCGCGCTGTCGCAGGCGCAGATTGTGCGGCTGTTTCGCGCACGAGGCGAGGAGCAGCGGAGCGTCGAGGAGGCCGCCGACGCTTTGCGTGCCGCTACGTGCGGCGATGAGGTGACCTACGTCGTCAACCGCAATATCAACTACACGAACGTCTGTACATATAAATGTACCTTCTGCGCCTTCTCCAAGGGCAAGGCGACGGAGGATCTGCGCGGACGGCCGTATGTCGTCGACCTCGCTGAAATCCGCCGGCGCACGCGCGAGGCCTGGGAGCGCGGTGCCACGGAAGTGTGCATGCAAGGCGGCATTCATCCAGCGTTTACCGGGGCGACTTACCTCGACATCTGTCGCGCTGTGAAGCAAGCGGTGCCCGAGATGCATGTGCACGCATTCTCACCGCTGGAAGTGAGCCAGGGTGCGCGGACGCTCGGCCTGACAGTCGAACGGTTCCTGGAGCACCTCAAAGACGCGGGCCTTGGGTCGCTGCCGGGCACTGCGGCCGAGATTCTCGACGATGCCGTCCGCGCACGCTTGTGTCCGGACAAGCTCACGACTGGAGAGTGGCTCGCCGTGGTCGAAGCTGCCCATCGCGTCGGTCTGCACACGACTTCGACGATCATGTTCGGGCATCTCGAGACGCTGCAGAGCTGGGCGCGGCATCTTCTGGCGATCCGGCAGTTGCAACAGCGCACCGGCGGCATCACCGAGTTCGTGCCACTGCCGTTCGTGCACATGGAAGCGCCGCTGTTCCGCCGCGGCGGTGCCCGACCTGGCCCGACGCTGCGTGAAGTGATCCTGATGCACGCCATCGCTCGACTGGCGCTGCATCCGCTCATCCCCAACATCCAGCTCTCATGGACGAAGCTCGGACCCGAGGTTGCGGCTCGCGTGCTGCAGGCAGGTGCGAACGATCTGGGCGGCACGCTCATGAACGAATCCATTTCGCGCGCCGCGGGCGCTGCACACGGCCAGGAGTTCTCTCCGCAGCAGATGCATGCGCTGATTCGCGCGGCCGGTCGCGTACCGCGACAGCGCACCACGCTGTATGGCGCAGTGGCGCCGGAGCGTGGGGAAGTCGCGTGGTCACCCGCGCCTCTGCAGCCACCCATCAATCGAACTGCACGCGGTTACAAACAGGAGGCCTTGTTGTCATGATCGATCCCGTCGCACGCGCCGCCGAGAAGCAGCGGCTCGACACGGCCAGGCGCCACATCTTCCTATGCACCGGCGGCAAGTGCGCGCCGCCCGAACGACAGCTGGAGTCGTGGGAGTTCCTCAAAACGCGGCTGGTGGAGCTCGGGCTCAGCAACGTGCCGTGCGGTGTGCTGCGTACCAAGGCGAGCTGCCTGCGGATCTGCTGCGGCGGACCGATTGCGGTCGTCTACCCGGAAGGAACGTGGTATCGCGACTGCACGCCGGAGAATCTCGAGAAGATCGTCCAGAGCCACCTGATCCGCGGCACACCCGTGGCAGAGCTCGCGTTTGCCAACAGTCCGCTCACCTGAAAGGTACGACAATGCAAAGAATCCAAGCGTGGCTGTCTTGTCTGCTGCTCGCGCCAGCTCTGCTCGCGGCGCAGCCGGCTACGGAATCGCAGCCGGTTGCCAAATCGCAGCCGGTTGTCTTCACGCACGTCACGATCGTCGACACGGCACGCGGCACGTCGAAGGCTGACATGAGCGTGCTGGTCGCGGACGGACGGATCGCGGCAGTAGGCCGATCGGTCAAAGTGCCGGACGGCGCCCGCGTGTTGGACTCCAGAGGAAAATTCCTGATCCCCGGACTGTGGGACATGCACAGTCACCTCGGACGAAAGGAGTACCTGCCGCTGTTCATCGCCAACGGCGTGACCGGCGTGCGCTTCATGAACAGCGATCCCGAATATCTGCAATGGCGCAAGGACATCGAGAGCGGCACCTTGCTTGGTCCCCGCATGATCATCGGCGTAATGGTCGACGGGCCGAAGCCCGTCAATCCGACGGCTACGGCGGTCGCAAACGCCGCGGAAGCGCGCCAGGTCGTTATCGACGTGAAGCGGTCCGGCGCGGATTTCATCAAGGTCTACAGCCTGCTGCCCAAGGATGCGTTCTACGCGATCGCGGATGAGACCAGGAAGCAGGGAATGGTGTTCGGCGGCCACGTGCCGCGCTCGGTCACGCCGGCGGAAGCTTCGGATGCCGGGCAGAAGAGCATCGAACACCTCAGCGGGATCGCGTTCTCCTGCTCGAAACTCGAAGCGCAGTATCCGGCAGACATGGAGCAGCTGCAGGCGGACCTGGCGCGAGTCGGGCCTCGCTCGAACTATCTGGTGTTGCTGCGGCGGCTCGAAGGCAAGTACCTCGATGCGTACGACGCCGACAAGTGCGCCCGCCTGTTTGCGCGCTTCAAGCGGAACGGGACCTGGCAGGTGCCGACGTTCGCAGTCACGCAGAGCGGTGCGCAACTCGGCGATCCGGCGTACGTGAATCCCAGGAGCGACTACCTGTCCGCGGGGGACCCGCGTAAGACCAGCATGTACCGCAACTTCACGGCGGCGGACTACGCGACGATGGACCGGATCCTCGCCCGCAATCTCGAGATCGTCCGACAGATGCTGCGCGTGGGTGTGCCGATCATGGCCGGAACTGACACGCCTCCCGTGGGATTCACCCTGCACGATGAGCTTGCGCTGCTAGTGCGTGCGGGCATGACACCGATGCAGGCGCTGCAGGCCGCGACGCTGAAGCCGGCTCAATACCTGGGGCGAGACCGCGAACTGGGTACGATCGAGCGCGGCAAGCTAGCCGACCTGGTGTTGCTCTCCGCAGATCCCGTGGCCGACATTCGCAACACGCAGAAGATCGACGCCGTGGTCAGCGGCGGCCGGCTGTACGAACGCAATGACCTCGATCGGCTGCTGGCCGAGGCACGTGAGCACCGCGGCGCCGAGAACGCTCGCAGGTCGGTCGCGCTGATTCACACGTCGCTCGTCGACGTGGCCGCAGGCGAAGTGCGGCCGGACATGACCGTGCTCATCCAGGGCGATCGGATCGTAGCGACCGGTCCGAGCGATCAGCTGGCGGCGCCGAAGGAAGCTGAGGTGGTCGATGCCGCCGGAAAGTTCCTGATCCCGGGTCTGTGGGACATGCATGTGCACTGGTATGAGAAGGACTACCTGCCTCTGTTCATAGCGAATGGCGTGACCGGCGTCCGAATGATGTGGGGCATGCCGCTACACCATAAGTGGCGCAAGGAGATTGCGGCCGGCACGCTGCTCGGACCGCGCCTGAACATCGCGAGCCCGATCATCGACGGACCGAAGCCTATCTGGCGGGGTTCGGTGGGCGTCGGCAACGCCGCTGAAGCGCGGGCGGCCGTCAGCAAGGCAAAGGACGATGGCGCTGACTTCATCAAGGTGTACTCGCTGCTGCCGCGCGACGCCTACTTTGCGATCGCCGACGAAACGAAGAAGCTGGGCATTCCGTTCGCAGGGCACGTGCCGGAGGCGATCAACGCTCGTGAGGCATCGAACGCCGGACAGAAGAGCATCGAGCATCTGACGGGCGCGCTGCTGGCGAGTTCCAGCCGCGAGCAGGAGCTGCGCGAGCAGATGCTCGGGAAGCTCAAGTCGTCGACGGACGAATCGTCCGGCACTCGCTTTCGGCGCCTCACTGTCAATGTGCAGGCGATGGAGAGCTACGATCCGCAGAAGGCGGCCGCGCTGTTCGCTGCGTTTCGGCAGAACCACACCTGGCAGGTGCCGACGCTGACCGTGTTGCGTTCGATCACGCACCTGGATGATCCGGACTTCACGAACGATCCGCGACTGAAGTACATGCCGGCGCGCATGCGCAGCTACTGGGACCCGTCCAAGGACGCGCGCTTCAAGATGTACAGCGCGGACGACTGGGTCCAGTCACGCAAGGTCTATGCAAAGTATCTGGAGCTGGTCGGCACGATGCGACGAGCTGGCGTCGAGTTCCTGGCGGGCACTGACGTCTCCAACCCCTATTGTTTCCCAGGCTTCAGCATGCACGACGAGCTGTCGCTGCTGGTCGAGGCGGGATTCACGCCCGCGCAGGCATTGCAGGCTGCGACGCTCAATCCAGCCAAATACCTTGGCCAGCTGGACTCGTTAGGCACGGTGGAGCAGGGCAAGCTCGCCGACCTGGTGCTGCTGCAGGCGAATCCGCTGACGGATATTGGCAACACGCGCAAGATCGATGCGGTGATCGTCGGCGGCAAGGTCATTTCGCGCGCGGAGCTCGATGGCATGCTCTCACGAATCGAGGCGTTGGAAGGTGCTGTGGCAGCGCCTGCGCAATAGACGGTAGAGTCGTCCCTCCTGTCGGGAGCGCGACTTGATGCGTAGCCACGAGCAGGGCTCAGCGGTCGGCGCTCGCGGTCTCGACGGCGCTGCGCGCGAAGGAGCGTGAGACTCGCCGCAACGATCGACCTCGCATCGTTTTCATCCTCGCCGATGACCTGGGATACGGCGATCTCGGCTGCTTCGGCCGCCCGGATTTCGCGACGCCCAACATCGATCGACTCTGCGGGCAAGGGATCAGGCTCACGCAGGCCTACGCGAATTCCTGCACGTGCTCGTCAACGCGCGTCGCGCTGCTCTCTGGCCGTTACCAGAACCGCCTGGCGGCGTCGGGCGCGTGCTTGAAGCATTGCGCGGTGCCGGTCTGGAGGGAAATACGATCGTCGTCTTCACCAGCGATAACGGCGGCGAGCGGTTCTCCTATCAATGGCCGCTGCGCGGCGCCAAGTTCGAACTGTGGGAAGGTGGCATTCGCGTACCCACCATCGTTCGCTGGCCCGCGCGCATCGCCGCCGGCTCGACGCCGGATCAACTGGTGATGACGATGGATTGGCTGCCTACGCTGCTGGCTGCAGCCGGGTACGCGCCCGACCCTGAGTTCCCATCAGACGGCTTGGAGGTGCTGAACATCCTGACCGGCGCTCGCGCGCCGCGGGAGCGCGCCGTTTTCTGGCGCACTCACCGGGGACATGCCGTGCGCTCGGGCGCCTGGAAGTACGTCTGGGATGACGGTCATGAGTACCTGCTTAGTCATGATCTGCCGCAAGCGACCTGCGGCAGATCCGGCAACGTCCTGCCATATCAGAAGCGCGCCGACACGCGCAGCCCGTACATGCGCGGCGTGCCGAGAGTCACCTCGGCAGGGAACACCAGGTCGGGCAGCGTCCCGCCCGTCAGGTACTCCTCGTCCAACACATTGTCGGCGTAGACGCCGATCTCGTAGTGCTGGTTCTGGAAGCCGGCGTACACGTTGGCCAGCCAGTAGGCGTCGGCTTCCATCAGGTTGACCGGTTCTAAGAAACGCGAACCCATGTAGCGCGTGTCGGTGCGCAAGCGTAGCTCCCAGTCCCCGGAGCCGATCGGCACGAGGTATTGCGCGCTGACCTTGCCGGAAACCTTCGGAGCGTACGGCAGCTCGTTGCCGGATTGATCGACGCTCAGGCCGAAGCGCGGCGCGACGATCGGGTCCTGGAACTGCTTCAGCTCGGAGTCCATGAGCGAGACTGCGGTGCTCAGTAGCCAGCGATCGCTCGGCGACCACTGCAGCGCAGCCTCCAGGCCGGAGATCTCCGACTTGCCGGCGTTGGCGATGAAGGTCACGCTGTTGCCGCCGGGAGTGTTGGAAGTCTGATTGATCTGCTGATCGTCCCAGCCGATGTAGAAAGCGGTCAGCTGCGTCTGCATGCGATTGTCGAGCAGCCCCGCCTTCAGTCCGATCTCGTAATTCCAGACATATTCGGAGTCGAAGCGGGGGCGAGGGGCGCGAGGATCGTTGAAACCGCCGGCGTGATAACCGCGCGATGCAGTCGCATACAGATGCATCCGGTCGCTGGGCTTGTAGGAAACCGACAGCCGCGGCAGCAGCTCCTTCGCGTCCCGGGTCGTTTCGATGCGGCTGAGCTTGTTCAAGAATTCCTGTTTTTCGTAGTCGTAGCGCAGGCCCGCAGCCAGCGAAAACGTGTCCGTCAAGGCCCATTCGCCATTGGCGAAGCCCGCGTAGTTCGTGATCGTCCGCTTGCCGCTGGAGAGAAAGACGGGACCGAAGTTCAGTGCGCTGTCGGCCGTGCTGCGATACGCGTACAGGCCCGTGAGCCACGTGAACCGGTGCTCACCGTTGGAGGCGATGCGCAGTTCCTCGCTCCAGCCTTCGATGTCGACCGGCACCGTGTAGCCGAGCACGCCCGGCACGAACGATCCGACGCCCGGACCGTTACTGTCACCGTTCAGTGTAGTCTCGATGCGGCCGTAGCCCGCGATACTGGTCACCACGAAGGCGGGCTGCGTGTAGCTGGCAGTGAGCACTGAGGTCAGATCCTCACGGTCATAACTGCCGGGGAAGCTCATGTTCGTCGTCAGCTCGGTGTCGTTGAAATCGAGCTCGCCGCGGCCGATCCGCACGAAGCGATCGGGCGCGAGACGGTCGTAGGTGCGCGGGATGTGCGAGCAATCGCCGCAATCGTCATCACCCTTGCCATATGTGGTGGCGAGATCGAATTCGAGGCTGTCGCTGGCCAGCCACCGCAAGCTGCCGCGCACGCTCAGGTCGCGCTCGGAGTTCACGTCCTTGGCGCCGTCGAACACATTGTCGACGTAGCCGCCCATGCTGCGCGTGCCGACCGTGATCCGTCCGAACAGGCGATCCGCAACCAGCGGCCCGGTGATCGACCCCGAGACCTGGTAGGACTCATACGAGCCGTACTCGGCACTGATCGAGCCGCCGGGTGTTTCGGACGGCTTCTTCGTCACGTAGTTGATGACGCCGCCTAGCGCATTACGTCCATACAGCGTTGCCTGCGGGCCCTTCAGCACCTCGATGCGCGCGAGATCCGACAGCAACGCATTGTTCACCAGGCGCGTAAAGCCTAGCGAGAAACCATCTGTGAACACGACGACGGTCGGGTCGGTGAGGAACGTCGGCGCGACGCCACGGATCAGCGGCGTCGTGTTCTGCCGCCCGAGCGTCTGCGAGAAGTCGAGGCCCGGCGTCAGCATCACGACGTCGTCGACTTCGCTCACGCCGGCATCGCTGATGGTCGACTCATCGACCACCGACAGACTCAGCGCTACATCCTGCAGCCGCTGCTCGCGCTTCTGCGCGGTGACGATCACTTCCTCGAGTGTCGCGGTTTGCTGCGCACCCGCGACGAGCGGCAGCAAAGCTCCAGCGAGCATGCCGCAGCATGCCGTGGTCGTGTGTCGATGCTTTTTCATCGCAGTCCCCCATTCTGATGAGCAGTCATGCCGCGACACATGATTGCCCGAAGGGGAGCCGCCACTTCTAATGGTAGGAGCAGCAATACTAATGCTAGGAGCACGCGGTTGTCCGCGGCGCGCTAGTGTTGCTTCTTCCACGCCCGCGGCAGGCAACCGAAGCGCTTCTTGAACGCATAAGTGAAATTCGTCGGGTACTCGTAGCCCACGCGATAGGCGATCTCGGTAACGTTGTAGTCGCGCTCGCGCAGCAACTCGGATGCCACGGTCATGCGGCGCTCAAGGATGTATTGATAGATCGTCAGCCCCAGCACCTGCTTGAAGCCGGCTTTGAGCTTTGTCTGATTGATTCCTACCATGCGCGCCAGCTGCGGAATGGTGGGCGGCGCGATGAAGTGCTGCGCGAGGTAGTCACGAGCTTCATAGATGCGATTCAGGTCGCGCGCCTGCCAGGCCGACCGTCGCGCCTGGTCCTGATTGGAGAGCTCGCCGAGCACCTCGCAGAGTATCGTCGTGGCGACCGAATCGAGATAGGCCGGGCGCAAAGCGCTCGGGATGCCATGTCTGGAATCGAGGATTCGCTGCGCGGCATGCAGCACTTCTGCGCTGAAGCCGATTCGATGCGTTGCGCTGGCAGATCCGTCGCGCAGCATTGCGTCGACGGGCGGAGGCAGCTCGCTGCAGTTGAGGTGCAAGGTATCCTCCAGAAACTCGACCGCGCAATGCAGGACGATCAGCCTGGTCTCCGTGCCGCCGGCGACGAAGTAGCCCTCGGCGTTCTCTCCCGAGGACAGGTGCAGATGGGCCTGCGGGCCGGACAGGATCGTCTCGCGATTCGGTCCCAGGAGCTGTCCGTTGAGCAGCAGGCGCAGTTTTATCAGTCGCGCGCGTGGAATCTCGATCCACTGCGTTCGCCGGTAGGTCGCGTCGGTGACCGAGAGCAAGAGGTGCTCGGCAGGCTTGAAGTACTCCCAGTAGCCTGCTCCATCGCTTTCGCTGAGGAAGTGCCTGACGCCGAGCGCCAGCGGTTGATTGCGCGTCGACGTCAGCTCGAGCGGCGAGATCCGCTCGCTGCGTTCCGACAAGCGCTCGAATGCGCGTGCCGTCTCGTCCGTGCTGGCGGCCACCGTGGCGGAATTGGCTCGCAGTGCGCGATCGGGAATGCTGCCGGCTTCGCGGCGCGAGGTGCCGCCGGCGTGTGTAGTGGTCATGGGCCGCCTCTTCTTCACTGCTGCGCGCGGCGTCGGCTCAGCGCTCGTTGGCGACGGCTTCGACAGTCTGCAGCATGCTGTTCAGCTGCGCCCTGTCGAGCAATCGTCCAGCGACGACGACAGCTCCAATGCGCTGCGTGTTGTGAATATCGACGAGCGGATCGGCGTCGAGCAGCACCAGATCGGCCAGCTTGCCCACGCCGATAGTCCCCAGCTCGCTGGTTTTTCCGAGGTAGCGGGCGGGATTGGCCGTGGCAGTCTGCAACGCCTGCAGCGGCGTCAATCCTGCTTCGACCAGCAGCGCCAGCTCATCGTGCAAGCTGAAGCCGGGAAACACATAGGGATTGGTCATGTCGGTTCCGGCCAGGATGCCAACACCGGCGCGTTGCATCGCACCGACGAGCCCGAGCCGCTTCGGATAGAGCGCTCGGTCGACGGCACTGGCCTGAGCGCTGACGTCGAGGTCAGGATCCCCTTGCGCATTCCAGCGTTGGCGCGCGGCGGACGTCATGTACTTGAGACGCGGATCGTTGCTGAAATCGCGATCATGCATGAATGCCATGGACCGCAGCACGACCAGTGTCGGACAGTGCCAGGTCTGATTTCCGACGAGACGCGCAAACAGTTGTTCAGCCTTTGCGGCGCTGTAGCTGTCGATGCTTTGAAGCTCCATGCGCTCGAAAGCATTTCGTGCCGCGAAGATGTCTGCGCCGGCCATCGCGAAGTTCTTGCGCAGCGCGTCTTCATCGCTCGACACTGCCAGCAGCATTCCGGTCATGTGCTCGATACTGCTTTGTCCTGCATCGGAAGCTTCTGGCACGGTCACCGTCAAAGGCACGTGACCCGCGAAGGGAAGGCCCTGGCGCTTCGACTCGGCGACGATCGCAAAATAGCCTGCGCGCGGCAGCACAGAATAGACCTTGACGAAGTCCGAACCGGCCGCCTTGACCTTGGCGACTGCGGCACGCGCGTCGGCTTGATTGCGCACGACGGTGTAGCTGCGCGTTCCCGGACCGTCGAGGATATCGCTCGTGCCGACGATGCGGGGACCCAGCAGGCTGCCGGCGGCGATCTCGGCACGCCATGCGTTGAGAGTCGGCATGTCGCTGTACATATCGCGCACACCGGTGACGCCATTAGCGATCAGCAGCGGCAGATAGAGGCGCTTGTTGATCTCCTTGTTCGCCTGTGGAACGGCCAAGTGCACATGCATGTCCCACAACCCGGGAATCAGGAACTTGCCGCGCCCGTCGATAACGCGGGCACCGGCAGGGACAGCAATCTGCTGCGACGCGCCCAACGCATTGATGCGCCCACTGCCGATGAGTACCGTCATGTCAGGTCTTGCAGCAGCGCCTGTGCCGTCGATGACCGTGACGTGAGTGAGCGCGATGGCATCTCCCGGGCGTGCCGGGGCAGACGCGCACAGGCAACCCAAAGGCCATAGGAGCAACAGCGAAGCGACGTATCGCATGCGTGTCCCTGGAAGGACCGAAGGTATTGGCTCAGTCTATGCGCGGTGACGCAGGCCTGCAGTGGGCATGCACCGCGGGCGTCGGATTCAATTCTTTTTAGATCAGATTGCATACTGGCGGGCGTACGTTTCTCGGTCGCTTCGCAGTAGTTACACTTCGGTGTGCAGCATCGTCGCAGGCGGCTCGCTTGCTAGCGTCGTGCGGCCACGTGTACGTCGACGCAAAGTCATGATTCGAGGTCAGAGAATGAGAGTCCCTCCCCTGAAGCTGGTTGCGATGCTGCTGCTAAGCACGATGAGCGCGGCGAGTGCGCAAGATCTGCTTCTCAAAGGCGTGAACATCGTGGACGTGGATCTTGGCGACATCGTCGCCGGCCGCAACGTGCTGGTGAGCGAGGGACGCATCAAGCAGATCACTTCGGATGCTGCGATTGCGGTGTCGCCCGGCGCAAAGGTCATCGACGCCGGCGGTCGCTATCTGATGCCGGCGCTGTGGGACATGCATACGCACCCCATGTATGAGGACGACATGGCATTGTTCGTTGCCAATGGCGTCGGCGGTGCGCGCATCATGGCTGGCACGCCGCAACACCTGCGTTGGCGCGCATCGATCGAGCTGGGCGAGAAGGTCGGTCCGCGACTGCTGGTGGCAGGACCGATCGTGGAAGGCTTGCCGCCGCCGGAGCTCGCCAGCGTGGTCGCTACCGAGGATCGCCGTCTGATCAGAACGGCCGCGGAGGGTGCAACGGAGGTTCGACGGCAGAAGGCAGCAGGCTTCGACTACATCAAGGTGTACAACAACATTCCGCTAGACGCTTACCGCGGATTGGTCGCGGAAGCGGCGCTGCTGGACATCCCGGTAGTCGGACACGTGCCGTTCGCAGTGGGAATCACAGGCGTGCTCGATGCGCACCAGGCTTCAATCGAGCATTTGCGCGGCTACGTCGAGAAGCTCGTACCGGCTGGCGCGCCCGTGCAGCCCGGCATCGACCTGCGGTCCCGAACGCTGGCCTGGGAATATGCAGACTCGGCGCGGATGGCGGAGCTCGTCCGTGCCACGCGTGCCGCCGGATCGTGGCAGTGCCCGACGCTGAGCACGCGTATTTATCATGAGCCGACGCGCGCGATCGAGCGCTACCTTGCCAGCCCGGAAGCGGAGTTTCTGGACGCATCATCCCGCTGGTCATTGCGCCATCGTGAGCGAACCAAGTGGCTCAGCAACTTCAGCGAAGCAGATTTCGAGCGAGCCAATCGCGGCAATGAGAAGCAGAACGAGCTGTTGCGTGCCATGCACGCTGCTGGGGTGCCGTTGCTTGCAGGGACGGACACCATGGCCTACGGATTCGCGTTGCATGGAGAGCTCGAGCGGCTGGTTGCGGCCGGATTGACGGGCCGCGACGTATTGCAGATGGCTACGATCAACCCAGCGCGATTCGCGGGGCTCGCGACAGAGTTCGGCCGGGTCGCTGTCGGCTACTCGGCCGATCTGGTTCTCCTGGAGGCCAATCCGCTGCAGGACATCCGCAACACGCGCAAGATCAACTCAGTGATGTTGCGCGGACAGCTGTTCGATCGCGCCGCGCTGGACGGGATGCTGGCGAAGGTCAAGGCGCAGCATGCGGCGCGGAGCGAGGCAAAGGGCAGAGAATAGCGGCCGCGGCACGGCCAGACGGTCACTGCTGCTGTTGGAGCGTTGCGCTGGCGAATCTTGCGCGGGCGATTACGTAGACGCCGCTCGCGACGATGATGGACGCGCCGGTGAGCATGCGCAGGCCCGGTGACGTGGCCCATAGCAGCCAGTCGAAGAACATGCCCCATGCCAGTGCCGTGTATTCGAGGGGCGCGACAACCGGCGGCGGCGCGAGTCGGAACGCTTCCGTCATGAAGTAGTGGCTCACGGCACCGGTAAGGCCAAGCCCGCCGATCAAGTACCAGTGCTCCCATTGCACTGGTACCCACCGTGTGCTGGCCGCAACGCCGCTGATCAGCGTCAGGCAGACCAACGACCAGAACACGATCGCGGCGCTGGTATCGGTCCGCGTCAGAATGCGGACCGTGATCGCATTCAGCGCGTAGCTCATCGCCGAGGCCAACGCTGCAAGGCCACCGATCGTCGCGAAGCCGACACCGGTCGGCTTGAGCACGATGATCACTCCTGCGAGGCCGACAAATACCGCGAGCCATTGGCGCACGCCGACACGCTCACCCAGCATCGGCACCGACAGCGCCGTAATGAGCAGCGGTGCGGACATGAAGATGGCGTATGCGTTTGCGAGCGACAATTGGCTCAGCGCGTAGACGAAACACCACAGCAGCGCGAGGCTCAGGAAGCCGCGCAGCATGTGCAGGGACCAGCGTTTGGGGACGAGATCGGCCCAGCGGCCAAACACTGCATTCGCTGCTAGCAGCAGCGGCAGCGAGGCAGCGCCGCGCAAGAACGCCACCTGCATCGCAGGGTATTGCTCCACTAGTGTCTTCAGCAGGACATCCATCACCGCGAACGTGGTGACGGCCGCGAGCATCGAGAGGATGCCGCGCAGATTCGTCGTGGGCATGCCGCATGCTACGGACGGCGCGCCTGGACTGTCCACTCGCGCAGGAAATTTTCCATTACTTGCGGTAGTCCCATGGATCGACGCAAGTGTCGTAAGTCGCTCTGTCGATCTTGATCCAGTCGGTGCGGTTTATCCCTCTCTGGTTCCTACTGGCCGCACTGACCGGAAAGGCGCTGGCAATCTTGATCCAACGCTCATGCTCGGCTGCCACGAGGCGTAGCTCGTCCGCCGCTTCGGAAAGGTCTTGGTCTTGGCTGAATACGAGCGCAACGTCGTAGTCGCCACGAATCGCGCATGCAAGGATGTCAATGGCAATGCGAACGTCGATGCCTTTCTCTTCGCCGACGAGCACGGGCACACCCGTTGGAGACAGCTTGTTTTCTGGAGTGTCCAGCCGTGACTCTGACATACGGCCGCGGCGAGCTTTCGGGGGTCGTAGTTCGGAAATGTGTAGCCGAACGAGGCTTTCACGCCATGGAAGAGGTTTTGCCCGTCAAAGAAGGCTACGGCGCGCTTTACTCGCGGCTCTTGAAGCATGGAGGGTCATCCTTGAGTTCTTCCGGCCCCCAGAAACGATAACCCCGTCGGGGCCTTTCGGCTTGTCCGACGGGGAGGAAGTAACCGCAACTGATGGCGCGAACTATAGCGGGCATAACCCGGCCGTTGCCACCGTTTCCTACGCATGCTGCGAACTGGCTCTCCGACCTCCACACCAGGGGTTTCGTAACACTAAATCTTCGATTCCGAGTAGGACGCTTCCGACTGCCCGCGGAGTGTCCAAGTAGTTCGCCCACCCCGGCATCATCCTCTCGCGCGGCTGCCTTGCTCGCCTCGTGCAGCTCGCGAGCCCGAGTGTGCGCCTGTTCCCTCTTCTTCAGCGCTTCGATCAGCTGCGGCGTCGCCGCGATGCGCTTCGCATCCGCCTCCTTGCCGATTGCTCGCGAAGCGAGTGCGTAAGCCCCCCTGAGCCGATTGACCCTGAGGCTGAACAGTTCTCAGGCCCCTCCTGCCGCTGTCTGGCAGGGAGGGGGGCCAAGTGCGGCGTTTCTCCGTCTACAGTAGTCAAGGACGGTCGCCCTGTTCGCGGCCCACACCGAATGTCGAACACGACGCTTCTCGAAGGCTGGCGCGAGCGCTGGAACCGAAGCCTGCTTCAGTTCCTGGGCCGCCGCGTGCGCGCCAAGATCGACATCGAAGACCTCGCGCAGGAGACTTATTTGCGCCTGCTGCGGGCGCGCGATCTGCGCGAGATTCGTAATCCTCGAGCATACGTCCTGAAAGTGGCCGCGCACGTCATTGCCGAATGGCGTCATGGCCAGCCGACTGCAGCTGCGCAGATCCCGGTCGAGGACGATCTTCTGGTGGAGGCCTCGACACCCGAGTTCGATCTCGAGGCCTGCATCCGTCAGGACCGTCTGAGCGAAACGCTCGCCGAACTCTCGCCGAGGGTGCGGGCAGTACTGCTGCTGCGTTTGCGAGACGCGTTGACCTACAAGGAGATCGCGGATGGCCTGAGGCTCACGGAGCGGCAGGTCAAACGGTGTCTGGAACGCGGCTACGAGCAGTTGCGCGCCGCGCTGACGGATTGAAGGAACGATCATGAGCGGCACCCTTGGCGACAATCACCGCCCAGACAGGCAGACAGCGGAGCAGGCAGCGCACTGGTGGGTGGCCCTGCATGGTGATGAAGTGTCCGCAGCCGAAGAGCTGGCGTTCGGCGAATGGATCTCCCGCTCTCCGGAGCGCGTCGCGGCTTATCTGCGGCTCGAGTTGTTGTTGCGCGAGCTGAGCTCCAAGGATGTGCGATGGCCAGCGGTCAGTGCGGAAGAACTGGCTCGGGAAGCGAGCCTCGCACCTTCAGAACCAGCGCTGCTGCCGACCGAGGCGTCCCGCGCCGGTCCAAGCCGCGTTCGAAATGCGAGGAAGCGGAGCTTCGTGCAATTGGGCCTCGCAGCCGCAATCATCCTCGCTGTCACCGCGGCGTGGTTGTTCATTGCAGGGCCGCAGCGCTATGAAACAGCCATTGGGGAGCAGCGCTCCGTAGTCCTCGCCGACGGATCGCTGATCACGCTGAATACCGCATCCCGGATTGAAGTCGATTTCGGCGCAGGTCAGCGCCTGATTCGCCTGATCAGGGGCGAAGCCCTGTTCGATGTGGCACGCGATCCGACTCGGCCGTTTGATGTCGACACGGGCAACGCAACCTTTCGCGCGGTCGGCACGCAGTTCAACGTCGATCGCCGCTCGTCCGGGACGACGATCACGGTTGTGGAAGGCAAGGTTGCGGTCATCCCGAAACGAGTCGGTGCGGGGACCGTGCGCATCGTCGCGGCTCAGCGCATGACCGTGACCGGTGCTCGCCTGGGCGCTCTGCAAGACGTCGCGAACATAGCGGCTGCGACCGTATGGACGCAGCGAAGACTGATCTTCGAGCGTCGTCCGCTCGCCGAAGTCGCGGCTGAGTTCAATCGCTACAACCGCGAGACCATCGTTATCGAGGACGAAAGGCTGCGGGACGAAGAGGTTACTGCCGTGTTCCAGGTCAACGACACGGCGGCATTCGTTACGTTCCTGGCACAGATTCCAGGCGTCACGATTCACCATGAATCCGACGGCCAGCGCATCGTGGTCGCGCACGAAGCATCTGCAGGAGTTGCGACGAGATGAAGAGACCCAAGCTTTGGATCGCGATCGGCATTGCTGCCGCGTCGGTCGCTGCGATCGGTGTATGGATAGCACGCCCAGGTCCCGCGTATCTGATCGCAAGAAACTGGGCCGTCAGACAGCACGACGCAGGAAAGCCGGTCGATCTCACAGGACTCAGGGCGAAGTTGCTGACCTACCTCGCAACGCGACCGGAGCCGGAGGAAGCATATTGGCGCGCCTATAGCTATTTCTACCTGCTTGGCAGTGTCGACAGTAGTGAAGCCGATCTGCAGCCTTTCCTCGACAGCCCCTACGAGAAGATCGCCGCGCTGGCGCAGGCGCAGCTCAACAAGTCCGAGGCGATCAAGGCGCCGATACAATTGCAGTTCACGGCACTCGACGGTCGACCTGTGGATCTGGAAAAGCTGCGAGGCAAGGTCGTGCTGCTGGATTTCTGGGCCACCTGGTGCACGCCCTGCCGCAAAGAGTTGCCAAACGTTCAGGCCGTTTACGACAAGTACCACGATCAGGGCTTCGAGATCATCGGCGTCTCGCTCGACAGCGCCGAGAACCGGCAGCAGCTCGTCGATTTTCTCGCGGCGAACCACGTCCCGTGGCCACAACACTTCGCGGGAGAGCCTGATCCTGCGAGAAACGAGGTCGCGCATCGCTTCGGCGTGCGTGGGATACCGAGCACTTTCCTGCTCGACAGGCGCGGCCAGGCGTCGTCTGCCACCGTCGGCGTGTTCGGCGGCGAGCTCGAACCGAAGGTGCGAGAGCTCCTCGGCCTGGGCAGTGGCGACGCAGGCTGAGACTCCCTGCGCCGCAGCGTTAGAAAAAAACAGCCGCAGACTCGGGAGGCCATGCGCGAGCAGCGAGGCTCTATCTGTGTGGGAGCCACGCTTTAGCTCAAAACACTATGGGGACAACGACTCATGCGCGCAATGAATCCAATCCGCCTTTTCGTCGCTACGTCCTGTGCAATTGCGCTCGCCAGCGCGGCGAGCGCCGAGGAGCCGGCGCGCTACGAGCTGCGCATTCAGCAGCAATCGCTCAGCGGCGCCTTGCAGGAGTTC
>Ga0187894_10002996_pt1 | contig 19437 bp, 17 predicted proteins | sample GBC1701081metaG_FD_136650 | JGI IMG/M metagenome (GOLD analysis project Ga0187894, IMG submission 136650) | White microbial mat communities from a lava cave in the Kipuka Kanohina Cave System on the Island of Hawaii, USA - GBC170108-1 metaG ...
ACGAATTGTGGTTTTTAGCCCGTGAATACGGGCGATAGCACCCCGCTTCGCGGGTTAAATCAAATAAGTTCAGTAATATCAGAAATTACGGTGAAATTTTAATCTAACAAAGTAGAATTAGCTTCTCCTGTTTTTTTTCGGAACTTTCTCAAATCTTTCGCGTGCAAACATCAGAAATCTTTCCTTTGGAGGTCTCCGAAAAATATGAGAATCAATAAATTTTTACTTGGAATAGTTTTGTTTTTAAGCGGAGTTACTGTCTTTGCACAACAGACTCCCGCGTCGGCAACTTCGCCAAAAGCACCCGAACCTTTTCTTTGGTCATTCGATGATGGCAGTTATCTTGGCATATATCCCGAAGATATAACGCACGAAAATATGAGCCAATTCAAGCTCAATGAACCGCGTGGTGTTGCCGTTGAAAAAGTTGTTGAAAACAGCCCTGCGGCAAAAGCGGGTTTGCAAAACGGCGATGTGATTTTGCGTTTTAACGGTGAAGAAGTAACAAGCGTTCGCAAGCTCAATCGCTTGATTAGTGAGGTCGCGCCCGACCACAAAGTTAAACTAACAATAAGCCGTGGCGGTGACGAAAAAGACGTAACCGTCACTCTAGGTAAGCGCACGGAGTTAAATGGGAAAATGTTTGAGCCGCTACTTCGTTCAAGTCAAAATATAAAGATTGAAGGTTTGGACAAACTCAAGGGCATGGACAAACTTGGTAACCTTGCTCAGGTTTATAGTTTTGGTTCATCGCGCCGCATCGGTGTCAGTACAATGCAGATGAATAAACAGCTTGCTGATTATTTCGGTGTTGCAGATGGCAAAGGCGTTTTGATAACGGAAGTACGCGAAAACAGCCCCGCCGCAAAAGCAGGGCTAAAAGCGGGCGACGTAATAATTGCAGTTGATGGTGAGAACATCGAACGAACCGGCGATTTGAGCCGCGCCTTTATGAAAAAGAAAGAAGGCGACGTTACTTTGACAATTATTCGTAACAGAAGCCAGCAACAAATCCGTGTTACGCCCGAAGAAGTAAAAGGCATGATTGAAATGCCGGATTGGGATGATGGTTTCGGGCGCGTTGTTATGCCGCGTGTTGCTATCACACCGCCACAAGTCAGAGTAACTACTCTGCCGCAGGTAAAAGTAACAATGCCTAGCGTCAATATCGTTCCAAACATCGTTTATCCGCGCCTTCTAAAATCGAAGCGAATTTTGTAAAGACCGATTTCTTTCGACTTACTTAATAAACAAAAATGCGGTGCGTAAGCTTTCATAGCCAGGCACCGCATTTTCTTGCTCAAATTATTTTTTAACGGCGAGTCAAATAATCGCTCATTGTGAATGCGAACAAAATTATCAGCCACAGGATGCTCGACACAACAAACAAACCAATCAGCCGCGAACTATATTTAACGTGCATAAACCACAACACAACACACGTAGCTTTTGCAAACGCAATAGTTAGAGCAACCAAAGTGTTCGCGCCTGTAAATATCCTATCTAAATCCACAAGTGCGAAAATATAAGTCAAAACAGTACCGACAATAAGAACGCCGAAAATTGCAAAATAAGTTGGTTTTTGAACTATATGCTCTGACATAAGTATTAAGTCTCAAGTCTCAAGTCTCAAGTCTCAAGTTGTCTTAACTCAGGTACTTTGAACCTAGGACTCTTTCTAATGTGCCCCGAAGTGTCTTCCCAATAAATAAAGCAGAGGGAAAAGGAAAATCCAAACGATGTCAACAAAGTGCCAATACAGACCCGAAATTTCAACGGGCGAATGATATTCAGGACCATAACGACCTTTCCAAGCTGTCCACAACAACCAAGCCATAATGCCCAGACCGACAATCATATGTAGTGCGTGCAAGCCCGTCATCGCAAAATAAATCCAGTAGAAAAGCTGAACTTTTTTCCCCCAGATTGTGGGGTCTTTGAAATAGAGTTCCTTTTCTGTGGCTGTTGCGTGTTTCTCAATTAACTCTTTATCGCCGTCCTTGCCATTTGAGTAAATAGGAAGTTTGTAATTCTTATCCAAATGGTGTGCGCCTTCTTCTGTATGAGCGACATCGGCTGAATCCGCAGCACCATGCGCTTCATGTTGCTTTAAGTAGGCTTCTACTTCAGCAGGTATTTTCTCTCCACGATTCTTTGCCTCGTGCCACTGCATTTCGTTCCATTTGAACTGAAGACCGCCGATTTCAAACGGAATCAAATTGTGTTGAAACTTATCGTTGTATTCGATTGCCTTCACGCCCAAAAAGACCGAACCGAAAATCATCGTCAACACAATAAACCCGCAGAGTGCCTTACGATTTCCAAGTTGCGAATAGTAAACCGCCAGAGCCATCGTAAGACTGCTGACAATAAGCACAACCGTATTGACCGCACCCATCACAACGTCCAAGTGATTACTACCGGCGGCAAAAGCCATCGGATACTTTGAGCGATATAGCAAATACGCCATGAACAGACCGCCAAAGAACATGACTTCTTGGACAAGAAACGCCCACATTCCAATAGCACCAGCTTCGCGCTGTTGCTCCATGTTATCGAATTGATGCTGTAAACCCGGATGATGTACAGCGTGTTCAGAGTGTGCAGACATATTTTTACGAGTTCTAAGTTCTAAGTTCTAAGTTTTGAGTTCTAAGGGCAAATTAAATTTACTTTCAATTCAAAATTTAGAACCGTTATTAAGCTACTTTTTCTCTTTCCTTCGCTTCTTCCATCTTTTCTCCGATGTGGTCGAAGTCGTAAGCTTCAAAATCAACAGTCGGTGTTACATGAAAGTTTTCTGTCGGTGGCGGCGATGATGTTTGCCATTCCAGTCCCGGCAACATCCATGGATTCGCAGGTGCTTTTTCGCCGGCGATGAAAGACCATGTCAGATAAATAACAGGCAGAAACATTCCTGAACCTAAAATAGACGCGCCCGCAGTTGAAAGGATATTCAAAACCTGAAGGCTTTCGTCATACGCCGCATAACGTCGCGGCATTCCCATATAACCAAGTATGAACTGCGGGAAGAATGTTAAGTTGAACCCTACAAAGACCAGCAACGCGGAAAGTTTTCCGAAACCTTCGGGGTACATCTTGCCCGAAATTTTTGGCCACCATAAATGCAGACCACCCAGGTAACCCAGCACAGTTCCGCCGACCATAACGTAGTGAAAGTGTGCAACGACAAAATATGTGTCGGTCAAATGAACGACCAAACCCATCGCTCCCAAGAATAATCCCGTCAGACCTCCAATCAGGAAAAGCCCTATAAAACCGAGCGCGTAAAGCATCGGCGTATCGTAAGAGATTGAACCTTGATAAAGTGTAGCCGCCCAGTTGAAAACTTTAATTGCCGATGGCACTGCAACAACCATAGTCAAAAACGAGAATACCATTCCTGCGTACATTGACTGTCCGCTTACAAACATATGGTGTCCCCAAACAAGGAACCCAAAGACAGCAATGGCGAGGCTCGAAAACGCTACGAATGAATAACCGAACACGGGCTTACGCGAAAAGTTTGCAATCAATTCGCTGATAACACCCATCGCCGGAAGAACCATGATGTAAACCGCCGGATGCGAATAGAACCAGAATAAATGCTGGAATAAAATCGGGTCGCCGCCAAGTGCGGGGTCAAAAATCCCAACCTTAGCCGCACGTTCCAAAGCCAGCAACAAAACAGTAATAGCGATGACAGGTGTGCCCAAAATCATCACGAGGCTTGTCGCGTAGTTTGCCCAGACAAATAACGGCATTCTGAACCAAGTCATTCCGGGCGCACGCATCGTGTGAACCGTCACGATAAAATTCAGCCCCGTCAGGATTGATGAAAATCCGTTGATAAAAATTCCGAGCCCTGCAAGCATGACGTAGGAATTTGAAAATGTGGAGCTGTATGGAACATAGAATGTCCAGCCCGTATCAACACCGCCAGCCGCCAATGCCCACAACGTCAAAGTCCCGCCAAGAATATAAATGTACCAGCTCAAAAGGTTGATGCGCGGAAAAGCCAGGTCTTTCGCGCCAATCATTACAGGCAGGATAAAGTTTCCTAAAATCGCAGGAACAACGGGAATCAAAAAGAAGAAGACCATGATGATTCCGTGTTGTGTGAACACTTTGTTGTATGTTCCCGTGTTCATCAAATCGCTCTTGGGCGTCAACAGTTCAAGACGAATCATCATTGCGAACAAGCCGCCCAACAAGAAGAACGCGCTAACAGTCAGAAGATAAAGAATAGCTATCCGCTTGTGGTCTCTTGTTAAAAGCCAAGACTTTAAGCTGAAACCATTGTTCAAATAGTTCAGTTCAGGCGTTTTTGCTTCTCCAACTGTTTCAATCGCTGTAATGCTTTCGGTGTTCATACTTTGCTAACCCTTGCTTTTATTACCTGTTTGGCGGTTGATTGCCGCGTTGATTATTGTTTGGCGTCGTCGTAGTTGCGGGCGTAGGTGTCGGGGTCGGTCTTGTATTTTGATTTGTTGAACCGCCACTGCTACCCGCAACAGGCGGGCTTAAAGTCTTTATGTAAGCCACAAGCTGGTTCATCTGTTCCGCGCTAATCTGCCCTTTGAACGTAGGCATGATTGCCTGATGTCCGGCAACAATTTTCGCGCTCGGATATTCGATTGATTCGCGTATGTAATTTTCGTCCGCAACAATCTTGGAATTGTCAGCCAGCATTACTTCTTTGCCGAAAACATCTTTCATTGTCGGACCACGCCCGCCCGCGCTTCCGTCAACAGTGTGACACGAAGCACATCCATAAGTGTTTTTGAAAAGCTGTTCTCCGGCTTGTTCGGGTGGTAATCCGGCATTACCGCTCAGCCATTTGTCATAATCGGCTTGCGTCATGACATATACCCAACCGCCCATTCCCGAATGGTTCAAACCACAATACTCGGCGCAGTAAATCGGATATTTGCCGGGTAGCGTCGCTTCAAACCAAAGATATGTGTAACGTCCCGGAACTACGTCCGCTTTTGTTCTGAATGAAGGAAAGAAAAGGTCGTGGAGTACGTCTTCCGTCGTCATCGTTAATCTGATTTTGCGTCCGATAGGAACGTGCAGTTCGTTTATTTCGCGTTGCCCCGTGGGATGTTGAAACTTCCACATCCATTGTTTACCGACGGCGTAAAATTCCATCGTGTCGGTTGGCATTCGATAGAGTTGGAAATAAAGGTAAGCACCCCAACCGAAAATACTCATTGAAATCAAGAACGGTATGAAAGACCAAGAGAGTTCCAACTTCAATGAACCTTCAATTCGTTTGGGCGTCGCAAACTTTTCCGTTTCACGATACCGAACTGCAAAATAGATGATAGCGGCGACAATCAATACCGTAAAAAAGAGCGTAATGGCTATCAAGTAGAAATAGAGCAAGTCAACTTGCAAAGCCATTGTGGAAGCTTGCTCAGGAAATAATTTAATGTACCACTGCTGTTGTTGCATAACTTTATGCGTTCTCTCCTGCTTTGCGGGTTTCCCTGCTCATCTCTTTTTGTCGTTTTCGGGTTTGCTGTCTAAGTAAAATCAGCATTCCCGCAATTCCGATGACAGTCAAAACGCCTCCAAAGCGGACGATATTCATAATTACCAGACCATACTTTCCGCTTGACGGGTCATAGTGAAAACAATAAAGCAAAAGCGTGTCTGCCACTGTCCCGATTTTATTTTCAGAGGCTTCAACCAAGCCCAGACGCAACTCTTTCGGCGCATATTGAAGACCGAAATAATAACGATATAGCTTTCCTTCGGGCGTCAAAATCATTATCACGCTTGCGTGCACAAACTGTTTCGACTCTTTATCCCAAGCGTAACGAAAGCCCGCGCTTTGTGTGAGCGCGTCAATCGAAGATTGTTCCCCTGTCAAAAAGTGCCAGCCTTTTTCCGCCCCTTCGCGCCCGTAACTTTTCAAATAGGTCTCTTTTTTCTTCTTGGCTAAATCAGGTTTCTCACGTGCGTCAAAACTTACCGTAATGACTTCAAACTCTTTGCCTGCCGATAATGTCATCGCCTTCATAGCCCCGAGCAAATCGGTCAAGACCTGATTACAAAGCATCGGGCATTCGTAATAAACGAGCGTTAAAATAACGGGCTTGCCCTTTTGAAAGTAATTTTGCAGTTTTATTTCGTTTCCGTCTTCGTCACGAAAGACCGCGTTCAGCGGAATTTGATCGTTGATTTTTTGGTCAACGCCTGCATCTTTCAAAACTTTCGGCAATCCGCTTTCCTGCTGTTTCAAATCGGGGCGCGGTCCGTAAAGCGGACCCTGCATTTCGCGTCCGGGTTGTGCCGCGATTGAAAAACAAAAGGCAAAAAGCAAAAGGCAAAAGGCAAAAGTTTGAAGACTTAGCTTTATTGCGCCCGACAACTTTTCAAAAATTACTTCTGACAACTTAAAACTTCCTTGATATGAATTACTAAACTCCATTGATTGAAAATTTCACTCTCTGCGTTCTCTGTGTCTGTCTGGTTAATTTGTTAATTTTCAATCTATTGAAACTGTTAATCTCGTTAAGACTAAAAACGTCAGACATCAACAACTCTCTCCATTTTTACCTTTCGCCTTTTGACCTTTGCCTTTTGATTATCTTATTGCTGACGTATCTCGGCTTTGCGCCCTGAACTTGAGGACGAAGGAATCATCAATGATTCTTCCATCATCTCTTTGGTCGCGCCCGCTCTTACTTTGAAAAAGCCTCCTTTCAAAGCTTCTTTTTCGACTTCTTCAAGAGGCTTGACCATAACCGTGCCTTGTTTATCCTTGTAACCTTTCTCCAAAATCTCTTCGTGCTCTTTTTTGTACTCAAACCATTCGCCCTGCCATGCGGTGAGTTCAAGGTTCACAACTGTTCCGTCTTTTTTGACATAACGAAAACCGGGCGCGGCTTGTACGCGAGGTTCGGGCGGCAAAACGGCGTTCATATCTTTGCTACCATCCGGCATCCTTACTTCCATTGGGTGCTTCGCAGGGTCTGTCTGCATAGCGTAATAATCAAATCCCCATATCATTCCGTACATCAACACAAAACAAATAACGGTTGCACCAAAAAGTGCTAAGCCAAATTTTGCGATTTGAAAAACATCCACATCGCTCTCTTCGTGAAATGTGCCTTCGTTGTGTATGTGCGAAACATCAGGTGTTTCATGTATGTTGTCATGCTTACTCATAAAAACAATCTCTTTTCTGCCTACTGCCTGCTACTTCCTGCGTTAGTGTCCGCCTTTGTGTGCGTGTGCGATTGCGCGTTCCAGACGATATTCATTCACGGGTAAAAGCGGGCGTTTTTTCAAGTGCCATATAAAAGCCGCAATCCAAATTCCGCCAAAAGCGACAAGTGCCGCAAAGTCCATCCAGCTAATCTTAAAATACGGCAGATGATGAACCCCTGCGACTCCACCAGAAGCACGCGGCGCGGGTCCGACCAGCCAGTAAATATCAACCATGCGAACAAAGAATAAGCCTATTGCAACGGGAATAAGCGTCTTCCAACTTCGTTTCAAATCACGCGACAAGAGCAGGAAGAAAGGTAAAGCGAACATGAAAATCCCCAAGAAGAAACCAAACCATCTCCAATTTCCCGTCGTGCGTCCGATGTACCACTTTGTTTCTTCGGGTAGGTTTGCAGACCAAATCAAAAGATATTGTGAGATATTGAAGTAAGCCCACACCATCACCATAGCCAGCATCAATTTGCCCCAATCGTGAAAGTGCGGAGGACCAAGCAAACCTTCAAGCGGTTTGCGGGTTGACAGAAATGCCATTGTACAAACCACAAAGGTCAGAGACAGCAATACCCACCCTATAAGGAAAATCAGACCGAAGATTGTTGAACCCCAGTACGGATCAAGCGACATTACCCAATCAAACGAAGCAAAAGAAACTGCTATGCAAAAGAAAACGATTCCGGGTCCCGAAAGTTTTCGCATCTTGCTCGCTTCATCTCTGCTGTTGCTTGATGTGTCTTGGTCATTTGACCACTTACTGAGAAGAACAGTTAAAAGTACCCAAAAGGCGAAATAAAGAGCTGTGCGCCCGATGAAAAATCCGCTGTTCAGATATTTCGCTTTGTGCGCCATGAAGTCCTTAAAAACTTCGTTTGAGGGATAAGCCGCCCATACATAAATATGCTTTAATCCCAAAGCTATCGGTATAAAGGCGAGAATCAACAACCAGAAAGTTTTTGTTCCTGCTTCGAGTACGCGGCGAATCATCACGCCCCACGAACCGCTGATTAAATGTTGAAGCAGTAACAATCCCAGGCAACCGATTGGCAGACCCACCCAAACTGTAAATCCAAATAGGTAAGAACGGAAAAATTGCTCTTTGTCCATTCCAAACCCTACAACCATTGCGACTACTCCGGCAACGCCTAGAACGAGCGCAATCATTTGAATACGGTTTACTTCCGGTGGAGTTTGATAAGCTGAATCCATTTTTTACTTATGCCCTCCGCTTTGTTGTCCGGCTTGATTTGTGTTCTGGTTTGCGGGTGGTCTGTTTGCCTCGCCTCTATTTCCTTCGGCGTTGTTGGCATTGCCTTCTTTCTTCTCTTCCATGTTTTGAGCCGCTTGTAAAACGCGAATGTAAGAGATAATTGCCCAACGGTCTGCCGGTGTAAGTTGCGCCGAATAACCTTTCATTACGCCCCAACCGTTTGTAACAACGTCAAAGAAATGTCCGACGGGTGCTTGGCGCAAATCTTCTATGTGATATGAAGGCGGCTGTTTGAATCCGCGCCTTACAATCATGCCATCACCGTTGCCCGTCAATCCGTGACAAACAGAACAAAAAATCTGGAAACGCTCTTTGCCGCGTGCAAGAACTTCTTCGTTAATCGGAAACGGAAATTCCGTCACATCGTTCGGATATTTTGCCTCGCCGATTACGTTTGGGTCAGACGAAGGCTGTTGCGCCGGTCCTTCTTTCTTGCCTGTGTACAGGGCTTTGTCCTCGCGCAAAAGACCACGCGCCACAGTTCCCGCAACTTTTGGTCTGACAGACGCACCGTCTTTGAAGAAATCTGTTCCGCGATAGCCTCTGTATTTTGGCTGGTCTTGCATATCCATGCGACAGCCGATTGTCAGTAAGCAGTAAGCAGTAAGCAGTAAGCAGTAAAAAGGGCGAACTCCGAACTTTAGCCCTCCGACTTTGGACTTTGGACTTTGGACTTTAGACTTTGAACTACTCTTGGACATCGAACACCTCATTTGGGTTCAAACTCTTTAAGAAACTCTTTGTTTCTTCGTACTCAAACTTCTCGTCATCGGTTTTGATTGCCAGATAGAAATGGTCACGAGAAGCAAGTGCGAAACGTTCAACATTAAAAACAGGATGATAGGGTTGGGGCAGTTTGTTCAAAAAAATCATTCCGACAACAGCCGAGATAGATGCAGCTAAAATTACGCATTCAAACGTAATCGGAACCCACGCGGGCCAGCTCATAATGTTTGAGGGTTTGCCGCCGACATTTATCGGATAATCAATTGTCAACAGATACCACTGCATCAAAAATCCGCCGATGCCGCCGAGTAATCCGCCTCCCAAAATGATATAAGGCAGAATAGATTTATGAACCCCGATTGCGTGCCAGAGTTCGTGAATCGGATATGGCGAATAAGCATTAAGATTACGATAGCCCGCCGCGTAAGTTTTCTTAGCGGCTTCGACAGCCTCTGTCGGCGTCTCAAATTCAGCCATCAAACCGTAAAGTCCTGATGATTCTTTTTTCTCTTCCATAACACTTTTGAGTCCGGCGAGTCCGGCGAGTCCGGCGAGTCCGGCGAGTCACAAGGACTCTCAAGACTTTCAAACTCTCAAGACTCGAATTTATGCGTGTGCTGTGTGTGCTTCTTTCTCTTCAACCTGTGCCGCAGGCAGTAATGTCTTGACTTCAAAAATCGGAATCATCGGCAAGAAGCGAACGAACAAGAACATCATAGTCAAAAAGAACCCGATAGTTCCGATGAACATTGACAAATCGAATATTGTCGGTTTGTACATTGCCCACTGCCCCGGAATGAAATCGCGGTAAAGGCTGGTAACGATAATTACGAAACGCTCAAGCCACATGCCGACATTGACGAAGTTACAAATTACAAAGAGCCAGATTTTGTTTTCGCGGAAATACTTAATCCACAAGAGTTGCGGCACAATAAGATTACAAAGCAGGAGCAGCCAATACATATACCAGAAGGGTCCGCCCCAGACGCGGTTGAAAATCATAAACTGCTCGTATTGACTGCCGGAATACCAACCGAAGAAGGCTTCCATCGCGTAGCCGTAAGTGACAATCAACCCTGTTGCCAGCATAACCTTTGCCATGTTGTCCATATGTCTTTCGGTCACCATGTCCTCAAGACCATAAACAACCCGCATCGGTATCATCAATGTCAATACCATTGCGAAACCCGCGTAAATAGCACCTGCCACAAAATAGGGCGGAAAAATTGTTGCGTGCCAGCCCGGAACCTGTGCAACAGCGAAGTCAAAGCTAACGATTGTGTGAACCGAAAGAACAAGCGGCGTCGAAAGCCCTGCCAGTATTAAGTAAGCGGTTTCATATCTCAGCCAATGTCTTGCAGAACCCCGCCATCCCATTGAAAGAACAGCGTAAACGTATTTGAAAAATGTATTCTTTGCTCTGTCGCGCAAGGTTGCGAAATCGGGAATCAAACCGACATACCAGAACAATGCCGATACCGTAAAATAAGTAGAAACCGCGAAAACGTCCCACATCAACGGGCTACGAAATTGGGGCCACATTCCCATCGTGTTCGGATACGGGAAAAGCCAGTAAGCAAGCCAAGGACGCCCCGTGTGCAATAGCGGAAAAAGACCCGCGCACATAACCGCGAAAATCGTCATCGCCTCGGCGAAACGGTTGATTGAATTACGCCACTGCTGACGCATCAGCAAAAGAATCGCAGAGATGAGCGTTCCCGCATGACCGATACCAATCCACCACACGAAGTTGATAATGTCGAAAGCCCAACCGACAGGCTGATTGTTTCCCCAAATTCCGATACCGTTTAGCAAAAGCCAGAGGATTGTCATCGGAAGCAACTGCGCCAGCATGAATGAAATTGCCAGACCGATAAACCACACAAACGGCGTGCGTTTTTTTAAGACAATCGCTGAAACTTTGTCGGTCAAAGAGCCGAGCGAATGTTCGCCTCTAACAAAAGGCGTCGTAAGATGAATGTCTTCGTTTGGACGCTTAACTTCTTGCATAAATTTTAGTTTCGACTTTTGAATTTGGAATCTGAAATTCCAAAATTATCTATCTGATATTGCTTATCGCTACTGTCGCTGTTACTGCTTCTGCCGGTGCTTTCAGTGTCCGCCTTCTTTTTTCTCGCCTGCTTCGTGTCCGTCTTCTTTTGTCGTACTAAGTTTGTATCTTTCCTTTATTTCAGGATTCGGGTTGCGAACGCCTGCCAGATAAGAAGTGCGTGGTTGTGTGTTCAAATCAGCCAGGATTGTGTAATTGCGTTTTTCCGCCTTCAGTTTTGAAACTTGGCTTGTCACATCATTCATATCGCCAAACGTAATCGCGTTCGCGGGACATACAGCCTGACACGCAGTTACGACTTCTCCGTCTTGAATTAATCGGTTTGATTTTTCCGCTTCGATTTTTGCGTTTTGAATGCGCTGCACACAATAAGTGCATTTTTCCATGACGCCGCGGCTGCGAACAGAGACTTCGGGGTTACGCATCAGTTTGTACTGTGGCGTATTGAAGTCTTGATAAAGCAGGAAGTTGAAACGGCGCACTTTGTACGGACAGTTGTTCGAGCAGTAGCGTGTTCCTACGCAACGGTTGTAAACCATGTCGTTTAAGCCTTCTGCGCTGTGAACGGTTGCGTGAACCGGACAAACAGGTTCGCATGGTGCCTGTTCGCATTGCTGACACAGTACAGGCATGAAATAAGGACCGAAAGGCTCGTTTTCGTTCTGCCCGAAATAGGCATCAACTCTAAGCCAGTGCATTTCGCGGCTACGCGCAACCTGCTCTTTGCCAACGACGGGAATGTTATTTTCCGATTGGCAGGCGACAATACAAGTATTGCATCCCATACAAGAGTTCATGTCTATTGTCATGCCCCACTTGTATTCTTTGCTGTAATCACGTTGCTCATACATCGAGTCCCCTTTGAAATGAGGACTTTCATCACCATGACCTGCTGGATTATGCAGATATTCTTCTTTGTCACGAATGCGAATCAGGTCGCGGTTCTCCATAAAGAAATGAAGTTGTGTAGAAGCAAGTTCATATGTACTACCTGTTTTTGTAGCAGTTGCTCCGCCAAACCAAGGCGTGCTTGAATTTCTGATTGTATAAGCGTTGTAGCCAATGCCACTTCCGACGCTTCCCGCCTTTTTTCTGCCGTAACCCAATGTGACCATCAATACATCGTTTGGCATTCCGGGAAGAATCCAGACAGGCACATTACTAATACTTGCGCCTTGATAGGTTATGTTGATTGTTCCAACGAAATTCTGGCCACCTTTATTGATTGAACCTTCATACCTGGATACGCCTAGTTTTTTCGCTGTTTCCGGACTCACCATCACAGCGTTATCCCATGTCAACGAGGTCAAAGGTTTTGGCAATTCCTGAAGCCATCCGTTATTCGCAAAGCTCCCGTCGTAAATATTCGGGTCGGGACGGAAAGCGATTTCATATCCTGTTCCTGTTTGCGTTGGCGCCTGGTTAGTCCAATCAGTTTTTAGTGCAAATGTCTTAGCCGGCGAAGCCGTCCCTGTAATAAAACCATCGTGAATAACCCGTTTCCAATTTGTCTCAAAATCAGAGGCAGAAGCGGGCGATGAAGATGCGGTTGGTGTTGCTGTCGGCGTTGCTGACAGCGTTACTTTTGGTCGGGGCGCAGGTGTTGGTGTCTGCGTTGCCGCAGGTTTAGTTTCAGGCGATGGCAACGGTTTAGCTTCTGCTTTATCACCCTCGCCGTGTTCGCCGTGTCCTGCTGTTCCTTCGGCTTTTTTCTCTCCTTCTTTCTTTCCGCTCATTGCGGCGATTGCCGCGGCTTGTGCCTTTGATGCCGGAAGGGTCTGCGTTTGCCAGAAGGCTTTCAAAATATCTAAGCCTTTGGTGTTTTGCGTGTCTGTGAATGCGCCCAAGAGTTCGATTGCGGATTTTCCGCCATAAAGCGGTTCAATCAAAGGTTGTATGAACGTAACCGTTCCGTCGTAAGCACGCGCATCACCCCATGCTTCGAGATAATGCGCTTCGTTTATGTGCCAGTGACAGTGTTCGGATGTTTCGTTGTTGTAAAGACTAAGGTGTGCGCGGAAAGCAACTTTGTTCATTGCTTCTGTAAATTTCAAATCAGCGGGAGCGTTATAAACGGGATTGCCGCCTAGAATCGCAAGAACTTCGACTTTACCCGCATTCATCTCGCCAACGAGTTCAGCCAAACCCTCAAGTTGCGTCTTGTTTGTGTCTTGCCTGATTTCAATCGGGTCTGCGTAAATAACCGTTTTTCCGGCACTACCCAGTATGTCGTTCATCGCATGAACAAGAGCATGAACAAGAGCCGGTTGTGATTCGCCCGCGATGACGATTGATTTACCGTTATGTTCTTTAAGGTCTTTTGCAACGGCTTTAATCCAGTCTCCCTTGTCGCCGCTGTAATTTGACTGCACCCCGCCAACGCCCAATTCTTTTGCAATAGCACGTGCAAAGCCTTCAATTTCGCTTGGACGAAGCGCAAGGCGATGGTCTGCTTTTGCGCCCGTCAGAGAAAGAACGCTCTCAACAACATAAAGCCTATTCATCTCCTCGCCCGGTTCACGATGCTTCATAAAGTCTCGTGTGTAGCGAAGGCTTCCTGCTTGGTCATTAAAGAAATCCGCGTCAAAAGAAAGAACACGCACCGCTTCATCAAATTTATAAACGGTATTTACAGCTTGACCGAAAGCCATAACCGAGCCTTTGTGCGCGTTGTTACTTCCTGTCGGTTCATAACTGTAAAACTTAGCCTGCGGATATTTTTTTACAATCTCTTGAAGGAGGTTTGCAGCCGTAGGCGACGTGATAGTTTCGGTTAAAATTCTTAACCCTGCCCCTTTTTTCAGGAACTGATCGGATAAGACTTTTTTAAGACCTACTTTTTCAGGTTGTGTGCTATTCAAAAACGCATCCCAAGTGCTTGTGACCCCTCGATAGCTCGCCATCTGCGAACGGTCAGGGTCATACATCGTGAGCAAAGATGCCTGTGCGAATTTATCTGTCGCGCCCATGCTTGCAGGATGTTCGGGATTGCCTTCAACCTTTGTCGGACGCCCTTCGTTGCTACGCGCGAGCAGTGCCTGTGCCACACCATTCATCACCATCGCGGTTGCAAAATAATTCGGCTTACCCGGAACAAATTCGTCCGGCTGGTTAACGTAAGGCACGATGTATTCGGGCGGCTGATAGACGCAACCGCTCAAACCTGCAAGGGCAAGCGATGCTCCCATCAATTTCAAGAACGTGCGACGCTCTACAGGGTCGTTCCACTCTTCCGCGTGTTGCGGAAATTCACGACTCACAAACTCTTGAAATTCGTCTGAATCCTTTAACTCTTCCAAACTCCGCCAGAACTCTTTCCCGTTTTGCCCGGAAAGAACTCTGTTACGCATTAGCTCAAAATTTATATGACGGTCTTTGCTAGACATCTTTAATTGTCCGTTTCCATTGCCCGTTGTCCGTTGTCCTCTTTCGGTCTTCGGTTTCGGTTTTTGGTCTTGGTGTATTTTTATTCTCAACTCAAACTATATATCTTGAATCTTGAATCTTATCTGTGACAGGTCGAACAGCTTGTCATTACTTCTGTTGACTTAATTTTGTAATCAGCCTTCAGTTTCTTACCCGCTTCTATATCTTTTGAAGAAACCCTTTGTGCATCAGTCACGGCGTTCCATTCCATGTTATAGATTTCGCTGTTGTCTTTCTTAATATCTCGTAGAAAGCGTTCCGGTTCGCGGTGACATTCCAAACACCATTGCATTTGAAGCGGTGCTTTTTGATAAACGACGGGCATCTGGTCAATGCGACCGTGACAGGTCGAACAACCGACTCCTTTTGTGACGTGAATGCTGTGATTGAAATAAACGTAATCCGGCAAATCGTGTACTCTGCGCCATTCGATTGGTTTGTTGTTCGCAAAGCTTTCACGAACAGGTGCAAGATAAGGGCTGTCAGACCAAATCTGCGAGTGGCAGTTCATACAGGTTTGTGTCGGAGGCATTCCCGCCGATGCGGAAGTTTCAACTGATGTGTGACAGTAACGACAATCAATGCCGTCGTCTCCAACGTGATGTTTGTGACTGAACTGTACGGGTTGGTCTATTTCCAAGAACGCTCCCGTGTTGTAACCCGAACGATTCAGAACCGCCCAAGCCCATGCGGCGAGAATTACACCGAAAACGCCGACAACAATGCTTACTCGGGCGATTGTGTTTGCGTTACTGTTAAAAAGTTGCGGCATACCAGCCCCTCTGTTTTTTTAATCATTACCCTCGCGCTATCCGCAAGATGGCTCTGACCTTGATAGACGTAGATACAGAAACACCATAACCCTTTTCTTTCTTTTAAGGCTTTAGTGTTTCTTTAACTGTACCCGAAATAAAAAAACTTAAACTTTAATTGAGACGTTGTGACTCTGCCATGTCTCAAAAAACTTTTTCTTTAAGAGCAACGAAGCAGTCAAGTGATACTATGTTTTTTGAAAGTGTGCAAGTTTTCACTTTATCTTCCCGACAAAATTTTCCAGGTATATCAACTTTCATGGGCAATAAGCGTCGCACCTACTGCTACGGCATCTTTTCCCAATGTTGCTGCAAGAATTTCGGTTGCTTCGTAACAAGGCTTGAATGCCCGTCTTTCAGCCTCTTCTTTTAGCGGTCTCAGAATCAAATCGCCTGCGTCCATGACATCGCCGCCTATGACGATTTTCTCAACATCCAATAAAGATATAACGCTTGCCACTGCCCTTCCGACAAATTTGCCTGTGCGTTCAAGCATCATTGCCGCAAAATCATCTCCGTTGTTTGCGGCGTTTACAATATCCGTAACAGTAAAAGACGGATTTATCGAAAGCATTGAAAGCGAAGATGTGTTATCGCGTTCGAGACGATGGCGCGTGCGTCTAATTATGTTTGCTGAAGAAGCTACATCTTCAAGTTCTGTTCCTTCCGGGTCAATTACTATGTGACCGAATTCTCCTGCGAAACCGTTTGCTCCCGTCCATAACTTGCCGCCCAAGATTATTGCCCCGCCGACTCCCGCACCAACAGTTGCATAGAACATATTTCTGCTATTGCGCCCTGCTCCGACTTTATATTCAGCAAACGCGGCGGCATTCGCATCATTTTCCAAAGTCACGCGCAAACCTGTTGAAGATGCAAGATGCCCATGTAAATCTTCTCCAATCAAAGAAGGAAAAGCCGAAGAAATAACAACCTGTTTCGTTTGATAATTTATAATGGCGGGCAAGCAAACGCTTATTGAAGAGATTTGAGGATTTGATTCCCGTAATTTTGTGACAACGGATTCAACTTGCGATGGGATGCTTACATACTCTTCCAAGACCGTTTCACGACGTTCTAAAATTTCGCACTCACTCGTAATTACTGCGGCGCGAATCGTCGCGGATGATAAATCAATGCTGATGTAATTGTTTGACTGCATGGACACTTAAAAACCTTTGTAAACCGCAAACATAAAGTCGCTTTATCAATATGAAAGACAAAGCAGGAAGGCGACGCCATTCTAGTCGTCCAACTTTTTAACTGTCAATCGAATGCCTCTCTCGTGTAGAATACTTTTGACAAATTGCGGAATGGGGATTGTGGATTGCGGATTTAATTCGACTGTAAGAAGGTCTTAACTATATTCAATGCCGAAATCGTAAGTCAAAATCATGTTAATTCGTTCAATACTTATGCCGACGGATTTTAGCGAGTGTGCAAGCTATGCACTTTCTTACGCCACATCGTTTGCACGCATACATAAGGCAAAGCTTATCTGTCTTCATGTTATAGAACCGATTGTTCCTGCCATTGGTTATACGGGAATCGCAGACCCTCTTTCTTTGAACGAAGTAAGCGAACAGTTAGAAGAATCTGCAACACGGGAGTTGCCGAAAATTGCGAATTGCCCCGAATGCAGTGACATTGAGGTCGAAGAAATCATTACACACGGCGACGCAGCAGCTGAAGTTGTCAAAACCGCAAAAGAAAGGGATGTTGATTTAATAGTAATAGCATCGCACGGACGCACGGGAATCGAGCGCATTTTCTTCGGTTCAACTGCTGAATCCGTAGTGCGCCACGCACATTGTCCCGTGCTTGTAGTTAAAAGTAATGAGTGATGAGTGATAATGAGTAAATTCTTCAAATTCATCACTCGTTATTCATTACTCATTATTCATTACTTCTTTGTTTTCGCATGGATACTCAAATTTTTTACGACATAGTAGGGCAATACGGAATTTACGCGATATTTATTCTCGTAGTGCTTGAAGGCGACATCACGCTTTTGTTGGCGGGCGTGTTGGCTCACAGAGTATTCTTTGGCGATTACAGTTTCGGGCAAGTACTGATTGCAGGAACACTTGGCGCAGTTATGAGCGACAACCTTGCTTATGCTTTGGGAAGAAGTTTTTGCCATACTGCAAACAGTTTTAGTTTTTACCAAGCCGCAAGCCCGCGTATTCAAAAGCTGACAGATAAATTTGGCGCATCTTCGATTTTTCTTTCAAAGTTTATATGGGGACTTCGTTGGGCAGCTTGTATTTTTTACGGCGTCGGGCGAATGCGTTATACAAAGTTTCTTCCGTATTCGTTTTTGAGTTGTTTTGTCTGGGTCTTTATAATGTCAGGCGCGGGATATTTTTTCACCGGAACGGTGATGGGCGTCATTGGCGATATTCATCAAGTCAGCATATTCTTTTCAGTCGTGATTGTTGTGCTTGTCGGCGGTAGTGTCACGGCTTTTTATTTGGCAGAGCGTTATTGGTTCTCGAAAAAAGTCGAAGAAGTCACACCCGAACAGCTTCATAAACTGGAACACGCGGCACAGGCAAAATTCCACAACTTTCAGGAACGCATACATTGGCGCAAAGCAAAACGCAGAATGAAAAAGAGTCAGCGAAACGAAAAACGTTCCGACAACTGAGTTGATTTTCGATTGCCGATTTTCGATTGCCGATTTGTTCTCTTTTACACAGGCAAATCGGCAATCGGCAATTGGCAATCGGCAATTTTAAAATCGAAAGGATTTTTATTTATTCGTGATAATTGAATCATCTGCCCCTACGCGGGTTGATTTGGCTGGTGGGACAATTGATATTTGGCCCCTTTATTTGTTTCATCCCGGAGCCACCACAGTAAATTTCGCCGTTAACCTGATGGCGAAATGTTTTATCGAAACACGCGATGATGAACGTATCATCATTGAATCGCGTGACCGTCAGGCAAAAGTCGAGACAACTCTTTCGCGTATTGATGAACTCGCGCATGACACCGAATTAGAACTCGTTTCAAAACTCGTTCATTTCTTTCGCCCACCAACGGGTATTCATCTTGTGACCGAAAGCAAAGCACCTGCGGGCGCAGGTCTTGCCGGTTCTTCCGCTTTGAACATTGCTTGTATCGGAGCATTAAATAAGTTGGTCGGAGACCGTTATCACGAAAAGAAATTTATTCCGATTGCGGCAAATATAGAGAGCACTGTTATTAAAGTTCCGGCAGGATTTCAAGATTACTATTCGGCATTTTACGGTGGTACGTCTTCGATTCATTTCAATTTCGACGGCATCGTGCGCGAAGAGTTAGAGGTTGACGCCGCAAGTTTGGAAAGTCGTATAGCCATTTGCTACACGGGCGAACCGCGCAATTCGGGAATAAATAATTGGGAGATTTTCAAACATCATATTGACGGCGATAAAAATATCTTTTCAATCTTTGAGGGCATACGCGATTCTGCAATCGGAATGCGCGAAGCATTGATTGCAAACGATTGGAAAACCGTAAGCAATATTATGTTTGAGGGACATCCGCACCGCAAACAACTCGCTCCTAGAATTACGACTCCGCAAATGGATTCACTGATTGATAAAGCAATGAACAACGGTGCCGCAGCTGTTAAAGTCTGTGGCGCGGGCGGCGGCGGTTGTATAGCTTTTCTTTGTGAAGAAGGCAGACGCGAAGACGTGGAAAATGCGCTTGCAAAAGAGGACGGTGCAGAAGTTTTGAATTGGAGATACTCGTCACAAGGCTTAACGGTTGAAGTCATAGATTTAGAGATTGGGTGATTGGGTGATTTAGAGATTGAGAGATTGAGGGAATGATGATTTAGAGATTGGGTGATTGGGTGATTTAGAGATTGAGAGATTGAGGGAATGATGATTTAGAGATTG
>Ga0187894_10002997_pt1 | contig 19435 bp, 20 predicted proteins | sample GBC1701081metaG_FD_136650 | JGI IMG/M metagenome (GOLD analysis project Ga0187894, IMG submission 136650) | White microbial mat communities from a lava cave in the Kipuka Kanohina Cave System on the Island of Hawaii, USA - GBC170108-1 metaG ...
AAAAGCCATTCATGAAGGCAATGGAACTGTGCAGTTCTATATTACTAAGAAAGCAGACGAAGGTCAGAGAAAAGCCATAGTTAGCATTTTCAAGGGAGAGGCCAAAGGAGATGGTCCGTTTGCCATATTTGCTACCACGGTAAAGTATTATCTTGATCCACAGTTTGTAGATCTTAAAGTAAAAATCGACGGCAAGAAGAGCAGTTTCTCTGTCCCAGATGTTATGGATGTACAGGTAGAGAGTTTTAAGAACCCAGTAACTGGAGAAGAACAGGACACACGAATAGAACTACCACAAGGATTCATCTGGAAGATTGCTCATGCTGCGAAGACCAAGATCATGCGTATAACCACTGCAGGCTTGAACTTTGACGAATCGGGCAAGAACGCTTTCTATTCGGTAGTCGAGCATAAGGGTCCATAATCAATGAATAGACTTCAGAAGACGCTTCTCATCTCGCTAGTTTCGATCTCTGCAGTAACCTGGTTCGTATCGAAAGATCAACCGGACATGATGACGGCTATGATGACATACAATCCAATGGCGATTTCGTTATTCGTTATGAGTTGGACTGCTGGAATGGCTGCAATGATGTTTCCTGCTATTTCGCCAATGGTTCTTCTGTATAACAAGCTGATCAAAGGCAACAATGGGGAAACAGTAACTATAACATCGTATTCGTTCAGAATGGCATTGTTTGTGGGGTGTTACCTTGCGGTATGGGCGCTGACAGGTCTGGTTCTGCTATTGATGTGGTCTATTCCAATGAATGCCTTTCTCATGGAGGTTGGAAGAAATGATCTGCAGATCGTTTATGGCATTCTCTTGATCGCTGCGGGTGCTTACCAGTTCAGTCCTTTGAAGTCAAAATGCCTTGGATACTGCGAATCTCCGATGAGTTTCTTCATGAGAAGATGGAAGAGCGGGACAATTGGTGCGGTCAAAATGGGAACGTATCATGGTCTCTACTGTCTTGGATGCTGCTGGCCATACTTTTTGCTGATGGTAGCTTTGGGCTGGATGAATCTGCTTTGGATGGGATTGTTTGCAGGAATTATTTTTGGAGAGAAAGTATGGTCTCGAGGAATACTGATTTCCAAAGCTGTAGGAATTGGATTTATCATTTGGGGACTGTTCACTATAGGCTGATCACTATACTTGCTCCTGACTCGAATATTTTGTTCAGGATAATATGATGAAAGATTTTTAATGCTTATAATCGGCACTATGGGCGTGGGTATACTAACGCTCGATGATCTGGACACTGCAGGAAAGACAGTATTTGTTCGCGTAGACATGAACTGTCCAATAAACCCCAAGAAAGAAGAGATCATAGAATCCAGCAGGATCAGCGAGGCAAGTGTAACTGTAGGCGATCTCGCAAATTCTAAAGTTGTAGTTGCTTCACATCAGGGAAGGGTTGGAAGGTATGACTACACTGGAATGAAGCAACATGCGCAGATACTCGAGAAATTGCTTGGCAAGAAAGTGGATTATGTAGAGGATGTAATAGGTCCTGAGGCGCGGAAGCGCATATCCAGCATGAATGATGGTGATGTATTGATGCTAGACAACCTGCGTTTCTGTGCAGAGGAAAATTACGAGTTCAACCCAGAAGACGCTGCTAATACTGTTATGGTAAAACGATTAAGCGAACTGCTGGACGTCTGCGTTCTTGACTGTTTTCCATCTGCGCATAGAGCGCACCCTTCTATCGTTGGCTTCCCATACCTGCTTCCTTCTTGCGGTGGAAGGTTGGTTACTAAGGAGATCCAATCGCTAGATAAAGTACTGACGGTTGCCAAGGCGCCGTATATAGTTGTCCTAGGAGGCTCGAAGATCTCTGACAGGCTTGAAGCAATAGACACTCTTATCCAGAGTGGCAGGTCCGATCAGGTGCTCTTGACGGGGTTGATTGCAAACATCTTTCTCAGTGCCGAGGGAAAGATAAAGCGAGACCTCATGGTTGCGAAAGAAGATGTCTTGATAGAAAAGGCAGAGAAACTGATATTGAAGTATCCTAACAGGTTTATCACACCTTTAGATGTAGCAATAGAAAAGAGCGGCAAAAGGGTTGAGAAGGATGTTGATAAGTTGGACAAGGAGGATGTGGTTTTGGACATCGGCCATAAGACTGTTGAAAATTATTCAAGAACGATCAAGAGCGCTGGAACGGTTTTCATCAGTGGTCCTGCGGGTGCCTTTGAAAGAGCCGATTATAGCTTTGGTACGGAAAGCCTGCTGAAAGCAGTGGCATCATCAATGAGCACAACAATAGTCAGCGGCGGGCATCTGACCGCCGCGTTGCAGAAATTTGGTGTAAGAGATCAGATTGACCATGTCAGCACTGCTGGAGGTGCGCTTGTGTTATACCTTGCTGGAAAAAAACTACCTATGATCGAAGCGCTAGAGATGGCAGCCGAAAGAGATGGTAAACGCAAGCAAGCCTAGAATAATTTTGATGCTTCTTCCTTGAGCTTCTCCGCATCGGCAGAGCCCATCTTTTCCACCAGGTAAGAATACACTCCTAGCTTCAGCGTTTTAAGGGAAAGCAAGGCACACTTGATCCTTGCCGGACCAAGGTTTGGCAGTCCCAATGATTCAAGTATGTCCTCCTTGCCAACCTTCTTCATATCTTCAAGACTCTTCCCCATCACCATTTCCGTCAGCATGGACGCACTTGCCTGACTTATCGCACATCCCTTGCCGTTGAACTTTATGTCCTTCACTTTATCGCCATCAAACTTCACTTGTATCTCAATTTCATCGCCGCATAAAGGATTGCTTTCTCTAAGTGTAATATCAGGAGAATCGATCTTGCCAAAATTCCTTGGGTTCCTGTAGTAATCAAGAATTATTTCTCGATAGATATCTGCGCTGCCCATATTCGAATCACTCTATATCCTAAATATCATCCTTGCTCTGTCTAGGGCGTTTATAAGCACATCTACTTCTTCCTTTGAATTATAGATGTAAAAACTAGCTCTTGATGTCGCGGCAACTCCAAGCCTCTCCATCAATACCTGCGCGCAGTGATGTCCGGATCTAATTGCAACTCCATCCTCATCTAGTATGGTAGCAAGATCGTGGGGATGAATATCTCCAAAGTTAAACGAGATCACGCCTCCCCTCTTCTCAATATCAGGAGTACCATACACATGTATGCCCTTTACTCCCGTTATGCGATCCAATGCGTATTTGGTAATCTCTTTCTCATGATCTCTAATATTCTGCATTCCGATTCCATTTAGGTAATCAATTGCAGCGCCATAGCCTATGACATCAGCGATATTTGGTGTACCTGATTCGTACTTGTATGGAAGATCGTTCCATTTCGTTTCGTACTTGTGCACTTCCCTGATCATGTCACTTCCAGCGATGAAGGGTGGCATCTTTTCCAGGTACTCGCGTTTTGCGTACAGCACACCAACACCAGTTGGACCAAGCATTTTGTGCGCGGAAAACGGCATAAAGTCGCAGTTAAGTTTCTTCACATCAACAGGCATATGTGGAACAGATTGAGCGCCATCAATCATAACTGGTACATTCTTTTCATGACAAACTTTTATGATCTCCTCTACAGGCGCTATGCTTCCCAGTACATTTGACATATGCGCAACAGAAACCAGCTTAACATGGTTTTTTGCTAATATATTATACAGATCATCGAGTATAAGCAAGCCATCATCATCGATCCTTATGTACTCTAACTTTGCATTCTTTTCTTGCGTCAATAACTGCCATGGAACCAAGTTGCTGTGATGCTCGAATTCCGTTATGACAACTTTATCGTCTTTCTTGACATTTTCTCTTCCCCACGCATATGCGACCAGGTTTATGGCTTCTGTTGCATTCCTAACAAAAATTATTTCTTCTCTCTTGGCATTTACAAACTTTGCAACCTTGTCCCTTGCACCTTCATACGCGTTTGTCGCTTCTTCCGCTAATTGATATGCTGCTCTATGAACATTAGCGTTGTACTGCATGTAATAATCATATATAGCGTCGATTACCTGCTTGGGCTTCTGCGTTGTTGCTGCGTTATCAAGATAGACCAATTGCTTGCCGTCGCGAACCTTTCTGTTGAGAATCGGAAAATCTTCCCTGATCTTTGCTACATTAAGCGTACTCGTCTTCATCTTAAATTACTCCAACATTACATAAATTGCGTTTTCCTCTATTTTAACCTTATAAGTTTTTAGTGGCTTGTCTGCAGGAGGATTCAAATTTTTTCCAGTCTCTAGCTCAAATTGCGATAAGTGCAAGGGACATGTTACATAATTTTCTCCCAAAAATCCTAATGATAGATCAGCGCGTTCATGAGTGCAAATTCTGTTCAATGCAAATATTTTGCCGTTTTTGTTTACGACCATAATCTCGTTTCCAGCTAGATCTACTCCCAATAATTCTCCATCGCCAACATTTTTCAGATCACATGCCTTCGTCCATCCCATGATATCACCTGTACTTGTAGTGCTTCTCGAACATGTCAATGTCAGTACGCCTTGCTTCCTCAACTTCTAAGATCTCGCGCATAACTTCATCTGTTGTTAATATCAATGGCCTACCCTGCCACTTGCTATCGATCAGGTAACTGACCCACGCTCTCACTTCTGGAGCCATCCTCCTTGAAAGAGGCTCAAGGAAACCGTCAACAATCGCACGCTTTGCACTGCTGTTGCTGAAACCCCTGCTCATCAGGTAGAATAAATGTTCCCCATCCATCTGTGCAACCGACGCCGAATGTGTTGCTTTTACTTCATTTGTCTCTATCTCTAGACCAGGTATTGAATCTGATTTTGCACCTTTATCGAGAAGTATTGCATGTCCTGCAAGGTAAGATTCAGATCCTTTCGCGTTCTTTCCGATCTTTATCATTCCCTTGAACAAGGATTTTGAAGTATCCTTCAGTACACTCTTGACCTGTACTTTTCCCCTGCTATTTGGACCTAAGTGGATCACATTGGACGTAATGTCGAAAGCCTGATTCTTGTTGCCAAAGATTATCTCCATATGTTCCGCAGAAGCGCCCTCTCCCTTCAGCACGTTGTCAACTTTGTATCTTGACAAACTGGTTCCAAACATTCCTATGTAGGAATTCATCCTCGCATCTCTTTCAAGAAATGCTTTCCTGTTTGAGAAGTGCACGCTCTCGCTTCCCATCGTTTGCAGCGTAACCAATTCCAGTTCGGCATTATTTGCAACATGTGCTTCCATCAGCTCAAAGTAAGATTGCTGAACATTGCCGTTTGTGTTTGGAGAATACAGCTCCTGTGTTATCCTTGCCTTGCTATTTACATCTGCAAAGAAAACGTTTCTTGCTATGCTTGATATGCCATCATCTGCAAGTGCGTTAATTATTGTAATTGGTTTTTCCAACACCAGACCTTTTGGCACATAAACGAATATACCAGAATTAAATAGCGAACATTCCAGCGCAAGAAACCTGTCTTCAGTATAATCTATGTTGCTCGTGAGCAGCTTCTTGACAAGTTCTTCGTGATTCTTCATGGCATCGCTAATGCTTTCAATTATCAAACCCTCGCTCTTCAGTTCGCTCGGCAAATATACCGAGTGAAGATAGTTTCCTACCTGTAGTACCGCAATTCCAGACTTGATTTCATCAATCCTGTGCTTCAGTTCTGCAAAAGGTTCTTTGGCCTTGTGATCTGGCGAAAGATATACAGACTCTGGTTTCAGGACATTAACGCCAGAATACTTATTGTATAAAGGCGAAACCTCAGCAGGCAGATCTCGATAGTAAGAAAAAGATTTTTTCCTGATTGCAGCTAACCATTCAGGTTCTTTAGCACTTATCGTTCTAACATAATCATCCTTAAGCGATGATAAAGCAATGTTATCCATGGCTGATCAAAAAAAGAAGGTTAACCTACGGCGCCTTCCATTTCTAGTTGGATCATTCTGTTGAACTCAACTGCATACTCCATTGGAAGCGTCTTTGTGAACACTTCTAGGAATCCAGTTACAATCAAGTTCAGCGCCTCGGATTCTGTGAATCCCCTGCTCATCAGGTAGAAGACCTGATCCTCGCCTATCTTGCCTACGCTTGCCTCGTGAGTGATGGTAGCATCATCCTCGTTCACCTCAATGTATGGATATGTGTCAGTTCTTGAGATCTCGTCAATAAGCAAAGCATCACATCGCACAGTTGATTTCACGTTTATCGCGCCCTTTGCAACGTGCAACAATCCTCTGTATGTTGACCTTCCATTATCCCTGCTAACTGACTTTGATGTTATCCTTGATGTTGTGTTCGGTGCCAAGTGTACTGCTTTCGCACCTGTATCCTGGTGCTGTCCCTTGCCGGCAAATGCAACAGACAAGAGTTCTGCCCTTGCATTCTTTCCAAGCAAGTAAACCGACGGATACTTCATGGTTAATTTGCTGCCGATATTGGCATCGACCCATTCTACTAGAGCGTTTTCATAGGCATATGCGCGCTTTGTAACTAGATTGTATACATCATTGCTCCAGTTCTGCAGCGTTGTGTACCTAACCTGCGATCCTTTCTTTGCAATTACTTCTACTACTGCACAATGCAATGATTCTGTAGAGTAAATTGGAGCAGTGCATCCTTCTATGTAGTGCATCTTGCTGTTCGGCTCCGCAATTATGAGCGTTCTTTCAAACTGGCCGACGTTTTCGGCATTTATTCTGAAGTATGCTTGCAGTGGAAGATCAACAGTAGCGCCTTCAGGGACGTAAACAAACGAACCGCCACTCCAAACCGCGCTGTTCAACGCGGCAAACTTGTTATCGTTAGGAGGTATTACCTTGGCAAAGTGCTTCTTCAAAATATCTTCATGCTCTCTTAACGCAGTATCTGTATCGCAGAATATCACACCTTGCTTCTGCAGATCTTCCCTCAAATTATGGTAGACAGTTTCAGAGTCATATTGTGCTCCAACACCAGCCAAGAGCCTATTGCGCTCCGCTTCTGGAATACCTAGTTTTTCGAACGTATTTCTTATCTTCTCCGGGACCTCTTCCCAGTTCTTGCTGTTCTTGTCTGATGCCTTAGCATAATAGAATACATTATCAAAGTCGATATTACTCAGATCGCCTCCCCAGTTGGGCATTTTTTGACGCAAGAATTCATCATACGCCTTCAGCCTGAACTCTCGCATCCATTCTGGCTCCTTCTTCATGTCGCTAATACTTTGAACTGTTTCCCTAGAGAGTCCCTTCTTGCTAAGGTATACGTAAGCCTCTATAGAATCGCTGAAACCGTACCTAGAGTAATCTCTAGTAACCTCTTGTGTAGTCATATGAACGTATAACGCTGTTATACTTATTTAAACCTTGCAGTTTCTTCAAAAATCTTGTTAGGTTTACCTAATTTTTTCATTTGCCAAGTAATTTTGCTGCAACCTCGAAAGTACCGCTTATTGTGTGTTCATCTGACATGACTGCCTTTACCCCGTGCTCGATCAACACATCATTTGTGAAAGGTCCGATCGCAATGATCTTGATCGAGTTAAGAATTTCTACCAGACGTTCATTCTTTTCATACTGTGTGGCAACTTCAAAGAAAGAATTTACTGAAGATGCACTGGTGAATACCATGCAGTCGATCTTATTTTTTGCAAGCATATTCATGAACTCTGACCATCTGTCATGCATTGATGGTTTGACATCATAAACATGCACTTCGTCAACGATCATTCCTAAATCTGCAAGCGATTTTGCAAGGTAGTTTGTGGAGGCACTGCTTCTTGGAATTATGATCGTCTTGCCCTTGCAATTTTCTTTGGAAAGTATCTCTATAACACCATATGATGAATATTTCTTTGGCATCATTGACACATTGACATTGTAATTTTCCAGTTCCTGCTTTGTATGTGGACCGACGGCAATTATTCTGGCAGAATTCAGTAAGGATACGGCATCTCTTGTCTTGTTTGCCTTATCAAAAACATCGAACATTATCTTGACAGCGTTTGCGCTCATGAGCAATACGTAATCATGCTTCTTATCTTTGATCATATCTAGAAACTTGATCATAGTTGCAGGATCCCTTGGTACGAGTGATATTGTTGGCAATGCAATAGCCTTACCTTTGTTGGATTCGACCATCTGCACAAATTCCTTCGCGTCCTCCTTGTCCCTAGTAATTGCAATTACCTTTCCATCAAGCATTTTTCGCACCCAACCAATCAAGTTTTTCTGCCAAACTAGCCACCTTCCCAATCACTATTATTGCTGGAGGTTTTATGTCGCTACTCTTAACCTTATCAACAATATTGCTCAAATTGCCCAGCAAGATCTTCTGGTCCTTGGTTGTTCCGCTTTCAATTATGGCAACGTCGGTGTCCTTGCTCATTCCTGCACTGACAAGATCGTTCGCAATCTGTTTCAATCTTCCCATGCCCATCAGAACCACTATCGTATCAACGGCGTTCGCAAGTTCCTTCCACCTGACCGTAAGCTCCTCTTTCTTTGCATCTTCATGCCCTGTTACAATTGCTACTGATGATGAGAAGAGCCTATGCGTAAGCGGTATGCCAGCGTATGCCGGTGAAGCAGTGGCAGAAGAAATTCCTGGTACAATCTCAAACTCAACACCGTTCTCTCTCAAGAACTCCGCCTCCTCGCCTCCCCTGCCGAATATGAACGGGTCTCCTCCCTTCAGCCTAACAACCTTCTTCCCGTCCCTTGCATGGCTTATCATGAGCTTGTTGGTCTCGTCCTGATGTGAGTAATCGTCCCCAACATTCCTGCCAACGTAAACCTTTTCGATATTACTGGGTATCATCTTCAGTATATCATCACTGACAAGCCTGTCGTAAAGCACGATATCCGCGCTCTTGATCAGATCTAGTGCTTTGAGCGTGAACAAACCTGCATCGCCAGGACCTGCGCCAACGATGTAGACCTTGCCCTTCATTTCGTTTCGCTCCATTCCTTCACGGCGTTCCTCCACTGTTTGGAAAGTTCCATCGCGCCTTTTTCTTCCAGTTCAGTGGCGACAAGCATTCCGAGACGCTCTGCGTTCGTTATGCTATCTGATTTCTTCACGTCTATCCTCTTCTTGCCGTCTGCAGAGTAAACACTGGCGTAAAGGGCAAGTTTACTGTCATTTGCATTCGCAAGGGCTCCCAATGGGAACCTACAACCAGCATTTATGTGCAGCAACAATGCGCGTTCTGCAGTCACCTCGATTCTTGATTGTTTGTCTTCAATCTTCTCAAGCGTACTTATCAGATCAGCATCATCTTCCCTAGCAACAATCGCCATTGCGCCTTGACCAGGCGACGGTGTGAAATCATCTACTGACAATCTTTCAACAATAACATCTGTCAAACCCAGCCTTATCAAACCGGCTTCCGCTAGAACAACCGCATCGAATTCTTTTGTTAACATCTTGTTTACGCGCGTTTCGACATTACCTCTAATTGGTTTTACAGTTACATCTGGTCTTAACCTGTTTACCTGCACCGCTCGCCTGAGACTGCTTGTTCCAATAACAGATTTGCTTGCAATATCTTTCAATTTTGTTTTTTTATCATTGACAAAGACATCGTTAGGGTTCTCGCGTTTCGGTACACTCGCAATAGTCAGATTTTCAGGCAATTCAGATGGTATGTCTTTCAAACTATGCACTGCAAAATCTACCCTCCCATCGCGAACGGCGGCATCGATCTCTTTTTCAAAAATTCCCTTACTATCTATTGTGTACAATGGTCTTGCGTCAACATCTCCTTTTGTTTTTATTGTAACTACCTCAAATTCCAACTCTGGTTTTACCTTCTTCAAAGCATCAACCACAAGCTGCGTTTGCGCGAGCGACAACTTGCTTCCCCTAGTTCCTATCTTTAACTTCACTCTCTCACCTTCTTCAGCGCGTTTTCAAAACCCTCGATCGTCTTGTTAACATCATTTCTGGTATGCGAGTATGAAACGAAGCAAGTTTCAAACTGTGAAGGCGGTGCAAACACACCTTCCTTTAGTAAATGATCAAATAATTTTTTGAATAATTTCGTGTCTGAACTCTTCGCACTCGCGTAATCTTTCACTACACTACCTGTGAAAAACACCTGAAACATTGAGCCAAGAGAATTAACCGTGGCCTCAAATTTTAAGCTACTCAAACTGTGTCTCACACCCTTTACAATTTCGTTGCATATACTTCCTAACTTTGGGTATAGCAAGTTCTTGTTCTTTACAAGCATCTTCAATGTTGCAAGTGAAGCTACTACAGAAATTGGATTGCCGGCAAACGTACTTGCTTGGTACACCTTGCCGAGAGGTGACAGCTGCTCCATTACTTCTCGTTTTCCAGCTATTGCAGCTATTGGAAATCCATTGGCAATTGCCTTTCCAAAAGTAGCAATGTCAGGCATTACTTTGTAGTATTCTTGCGCTCCTCCTAAAGCAAGTCTGAACCCAGTAACCACCTCGTCAAAAATCAACATAACACCACTCTGCTGCGTTATCTTTCTAACATAGTTGAGAAATCCCTTGTCAGGCAGTATAAGACCCATGTTGGCAATTACTGGTTCTATGATCACTGCTGCAATGCTGTTGTTCTCAATCGCACTTTGAAGCGCTGCTGGATCATTGTAAGGGACAACAAGAGTATTTTCTGCAATGCCATCGATCATGCCTTCTGAAACTGGTATGCCCTGATGTGCAGCTCCAGATCCAGCTTTTACTAAAACATAATCATGTGCTCCGTGGTAGCAGCCCTCGAACTTGATTATCTTGCTCTTCTTTGTATATGCTCTTGCGAGTCTTATGGCATGCATCGTTGCTTCAGTGCCTGTGTTAACAAGCCTTACCATCTCTGCACATGGCACGCATTTAGTAATCAGCTCGGCAAGCTGTACCTCCTGCTCCGTTGGCGTGCAGAACAGATTTCCCTTGATCAACTGTGTTTTTACAGAATCAGTAACCAGCTTGTAATTGTGTCCAAGAAGTAAAGCACCGTAGCCCATGCAGTAATCAACGTAAGAATTCTTGTCAACATCGAATATCCTGCTACCATTTGCTTTTGCTGCGAAGAACGGATACGGTTCGTAAAATCGTACAGGACTGTTAACTCCTCCAGGAATTCTAACTTTCGCTCTTGAAAATAATTTCCTTGATCGGCCCATTGTTGCTGATCCTCGCTGATAAAGTTATAATTGTATCGAAGACTTGATGTTGAAAATACGCAATCATATTATTACCTCTCTCAAACGATGAATTGTAAATGGTGGATTTTTACGGCGTTGGATTTGCTTTGCTAGCAGCTGTAGGCTGGGGTACCTACTTCGTACCGGTTAGGAAGACAGGCTTGAACGGTATCTTTCAGTTGCAAGGTGGAATGGGGATTGGTGCAATAATCTTCGCTCTCGCAATGCTACCATTCTATGGTTCACCTACCATCGACATTTACGGCGTATCAGCTGGTGTGATCTGGGTCACAGCAAGCATCCTCATGATGTTTGGTGTTAGATATATCGGGCTTGCAAGAGCAGCTCCGATAGACGGAAGTGTGGTTATAATAACTTCTTTTCTTTGGGGCCTGCTGTTCTTCAAGGAGCAGATAGGTTCCTTGTTCTTTGCAGTGATCGGATTGGCACTGCTCGTGATCGGAATGCCCTTGATCGCAATCGGAGAGAAGAAAGATGGAAACAGGAAGGGCTACATCCTTGTAATAGCTGCAGGGCTTTTATGGGGTGCTATATTTGTGCCATTAAAACTCGCAGAAACTCTGGAATCAACGTTCTTCTCCATGGCGTTTACTATATTCATAAGTAGCGTGATACTGATGGTAGCAACGAGACAGTTTGGAAAAAAGGATCTGCTTGTTGGTACTGTTGCTGGTGTAGGGTGGAATGCAGCTAATTTAACAAGTTTTGTTGCAATTGCGTCGTTAGGTCTTGCTATAGGTTATCCATTAACCCAGCTTGCAATCTTGATTGCCGTTCTCTGGGGTTTGCTATACTTCAAGGAAGTTACACATAGAAAGAGCAGTCTGGCAATATATGCTGGCGCAGCGGTAGTCTTGATAGGTTCCGCCTTTCTTGCATTCAGTTCTGCTTGATCAGTTTCTAAGGATACTCGCTGCTTGTTTTGCAAAATAGGTTATGATAATATCCGCACCAGCTCTCTTTATTGATGTTAGAAGCTCAAGTATAACAGCATCCTCATCTATCAATCCCTGCTTTCCTGCAGCCTTGACAAGTGCATACTCTCCTGATACGCTGTAAGCAGCCACAGGAACGCTGAATGTTTGCTTTGCAATGTGTATCAGATCAAGGTATGCAATTGCAGGTTTTACCATAACGATATCTGCACCTTCGTTTATGTCCAGTTCGATCTCTCTTATTGCCTCTCTTGGATTTGTGTATGATAGTTGGTAACTTTTTCGATCTCCAAATTTCGGAGCAGAATGTGCAGCATCTCTGAACGGAGTGTAAAGCGGTGATGCATGTTTCGCAGAGTATGACATCACAGCAACATCGGTGAATCCATTTGTATCAAGTCCTGCTCTTATTGCCTTGACTTGCCCGTCCATCATCGCAGACGGGGCAACTATATCTGCGCCTGCCCTTGCATGGCTTACCGCAACTTTTGCTAAAGTATCTATGCTTCTATCGTTATCTATCGTGCCATCATTAGTCAGACCACAGTGGCCCTGCGTTGTATATTGACACAAACAAACATCTGTTACTATTGCGAGTTGATCCCCAACTGTCTTCCTGATTACAGAGACGGCTCTCTGCACTATGCCATTATCGTCGAATGCAGAGCTTCCGTGCTCGTCCTTCTTGCCTGGAATGCCAAAGACTATCACTGCTGGTATGCCAAGTGATTTTATCTCGTTAATTTCATTGGGAAGTTGTTCTAATGGCAAGCGCACGATTCCTGGCATAGAGCTTATGTTCTCTGGTTTCTGCAGACCTTCCTGTACGAACACTGGACAAATTAGATCACTTTTAGAAAGACGAACTTCCTGAAATAATTCTCTTATCTTTGCGTTCTTTCTTAACCTTCGCAGTCTTACGTTTGGAAAAGAATTATCGCTCATACTTGAATAACTTTGAAACAGCCTTCATAAGTTCTTTATCCCCATCCTCTGAGGCTTTGCGAAGGTTGTCCATTGGGTTTGTTAACACGCCCTCAACAATCGCATGACTGAGCTGCTCGATGATCTTCTTCTGGTTCTCATCTAGGTCGCCGAGCATATGCAGCGCCTTTGCTAGCTCTCTTTCCCTTATATTATCAACTTTCTTGAATAATGAATCCACTGCTGGTTCTACTTCCAATCTCTTCATCCTAGCTTCAAGAGAAGACAGTTCTCCATCTATTATCCTTTCTGCGTCCTTCACCTCGTGAATCCTCGCTCTGAGGTTCTTTTCAACCAGTGCAGAAACTTCATCAATGTTGATCAACTTCACACCATTTAGCGTTGTAATCTTTTCCTCAACAGTCCTAGGATTCGATAGATCTACAACTACAATTCCGTCCTTTCTGTTCTGCATTGCTTTTTCTATCCTCTCAAATGTAACCAGATAGTACGGAGCAGTAGCAGCAACAAACAGTGCGTCTACCTCATTTAGCATGGCAAGAGCCTTTTCAAATTCAACCGGTTTGCCCCCAGCAGTCTCAGAAAATGATTTTGCTCTGTCGAATGTTCTGCTGGTAACAAGGAATTCAATTTCCCTCTTCTTCAGCGTCTTGGCTACAAGACTTGCGGCATCTCCAGTTCCTATCAGCATTATCGTCTTACCCTTCAAACTCTTCAGAAGTTCCTCCGCAAGTTTAACCGCCATAGAACCGTATGATACTGTTCCCTTGTTTATTCCAGTAGTAGTTCGCACCCTGCTACCTACCTTTATCGCCTTGTCAAACAAGATACCAAGATTTTCTCCAGCATGTTTTTTCTTCTTTGCATCGTCAAACGCACGCTTTACCTGTCCTAGGATCTGATCCTCGCCTATGACAAGAGAATCAAGACCAGAGGCAAGCTTCAGCATGTGCGAGATCACATCCTTGCCAGCGCTAACTTCTAGAGTATCCTTGAAATCATCATTGGTCAAACCAGTACTCCTCGCCCAAGACTCTACTATGTTTCCATAACTGTCATCCTCGATAGCAGCAAACACTTCAACCCTGTTGCATGTCTGTAAAATCACACATTCCTTGATACCGTCCTTCTTGAATGAACGATAAGCAGACTCTGGATCCTTGAAGGTAAACTTCTCGAGCATATGTATAGGAGCCCTCCTATACGTTATCCTAGCATTTACAACGTTCATTTTGTTCAAGCCCAAGCCTCCAATATCTCCATAGCCGCGCTTTTAGCATCTTCAAACTTCTTGCTCTTGATAAGGTTTTTGATCTTCCTATCCTTTATAACAGCGTAGAGGTACTTCTTCCTCGAAGTTGAATCCTTCAGGCTGCCCATCGCTGCATTTCTAGCAAAACCTGCGAGTTTGACAAAGTCGACATCCTCCTTCGTGATCAAGCGCTTTAATACTCTTTCAGCCTTGATCCTTAACGTTCTAGCCATTGCGGGACTCTGGCCTTTCGTAGATATCGTCACGAATACGGTGTCGCCTATGTTTATGACTGCAGGATGAATGAAATCACTAGCGGCCGGATCGTCTGCGGCATAAGCAAATGAACCTAATTCTTTCCCCTTCCTCACCATCTTCCTGTTCAACTCACGATCATTCGTGCATGCAAGAACAAGAAACGGTTTCTCAAACCTGTCCAAAACACCGCCATCTTTCAAAGTAGTTTTAACAATACTGAGCTTGCCATCCTTCGCAAGATCAAGCAGGAATTTATTCAATCTGTTGCTGACAACAATGATCTTGCAGCCCTGTCCCAAGAGTGCTTTTACCTTTCTCGTTCCCTCGGTACCAGCGCCAACCACAATGACCAGCTTGCCAGCGATGTTGAGGTCGATTATCACGTCATGCACCCAAGATGAGCTAGCGTATGACTTTCTTATTTATAAATTAAAGTAGTACAGGCATATTCGAAGCAGTTAAGGTTTTAAGCTGCATAAATATTACCTGCAATGGCTATGGCTGAACTCGACAGCAAGGACAAGGAGATACTCAACCTTATACAGTGGGACTTTCCGCTTGTTGAAAGACCTTTTGCCGAGATCGGAAAAAGATTGAATATCAGCGAAGATGAAGCTCTCACAAGGATTAAAGCTATAAAGGAAACTGGCATAGTCAGGCAGATCAATGCGATATTCGATACTAGAAGGTTGAACTACAAGAGCGCGTTGGTTGCGATGAGCATTAAACCTGAAAACTTGGAAGATGTTGCAAACGAAGTGAACAAGCACCCAGGTGTAAGTCATAATTATGAGCGTAATCATGAATACAATCTTTGGTTCACTATTGCTGTTCCTCCAGATGGCGCTATACAACGTGATCTGGATAGGTTTGCAAAATTAGACGGTGTAACAAAATACAGAGTGCTACCAACGCTCAAGCTCTACAAGATAGGGGTAAGGCTTGACATGATGAACGATGATCCAGACACTCCTGAACCAACTGACACACCAAAAAATGTAGACAAGATTCCTTTCACTGCAAGTGAGCGAGACAAGGAATTCGTAAGAGAGCTGCAGAAAGATGTTGAAATTGTTAAAGAACCGTTTGCAGAACCTGCAAGAAGATTAGGCGTAAGTGTTGAGGAACTTTTTGCGCAAGCAAAAGAGTACGAGCGTATTGGAGTCATGCGAAGATTTGCTGCCATACTAAGACATAGAGATGCTGGTTTTCTTGCAAACGGAATGATAGTATGGAAAGTACCTGAAGAAAAGATTGATGAGACTGGTGCGAAACTGGCAGAGTTCCCGCAGGTGAGTCATTGCTACAGAAGACCGATTTATCCAGACTGGCCGTACAATTTGTTCAGCATGGTTCATGCGAGAAGCGAGGAAGCGGCCAAGAAGATGGGAGTCGAAATGTCGAAGATTATTGGAATAACTGATTACAGAATATTGTTCAGTTCGCGCGAGTTCAAGAAGGATCGTGTGAAGTACTTCGAGGAAAACTATCAGCAAGTTATACAGAGCTAAAGGACTCTGCTCTTTGATTCCACATATTCCAGAACTAATTCAATCGCTTCCTTGACATTGCTCAATGCCTCTTTCTTTGTGTTACCCTCGCTTCGTGCTTGAGGGATTTCCAAACATTGTGCAGTGTATTTCCATTCATGACCAGGCTTTAGAAAGAGCGTAAACTTCCTTCTCTTGATGTTTGACAAAGTACTAGGTTTTTACTCTAGATTTTCAATATATTCTTAGCTGCTGCAACAAACTTTTCTGCGTTGTTTATAACCGTTCTTGCCTCACTTTCTGAAACAACGTCAGCTTCCTCGTAAACAGCTTTATGCCTCTTCTTTCTTGTTTTGCTGAAAACATACAATGTTTGCGATGGGATCTGTTTAGAATATTCCGATTTGACAAATTCGATAACTGCCACATGCTTCGCTTCACCTACGGGTCTGTAACCTCTCGTGAGCATCAATGCGCGCGCAGCTTGCAACATAGCATTATATCCAATATTGAGAGCCCAGTCAGCATAGCCGTTGGCTAGGTTGTCTTTGGCCGCCTTGAGGTCTCGCTCCGCTACTTTGATAACAGTCTCTACCTGCTCCCTGCTACTCGCAACTTTTGCAACCATCTTATTCCTTAACAGATCTCCTAAATTCGTCCCCATCACCCACAATCATCATTATTGGATTAGCAATGATATTCTTTAAAAGAGGAACTTTTTGCTTTAATTTCTTCTTAAATTCGTTCTCGCTCCATAGGATGTAGTTTATCTCTCTTCCCGTCTTTCCCTCAATTCTCCTTACCAAATCAAGTATAACTTCTTCCTTGACCTCGCCAACTATAAACAGATCTATGTCGCTCGATTCAGTCTCAGTTCCCTGTGCAAATGAGCCGTAGATAAGAGCATATTTTATCCGTTCTTTCAGAAGTTCTTTTGCAACGATTTCATCCAAAAGCTCATACTTCAAGAATATCCTCTTTAGCTCTTCGTAAATTACGCTCTTTGCAGCCTTGAACAAGACAAGGTTCCCCTCCTCCCTTCTGTTTACCAATCCAAGTCTTCGAATCCTATGCAATTCCTTCGCAACATATGAAGGAGACAAGCCTGTTCTTCTGGCAATATCAGTCAGATAGAACTCCTTACCTGGGTTCAAGAAAAATAACTTGAGAATTAAGATCTGTCCCTTCGTTCTGAACAGATCCTCAAGTGAACTTTTTACTGACATCTTAACCTTTTTTGTGGGCCTCACTCTGAGAATCTTTGCCCTTACAGATGCAAGTGCTTCAGTACGAACTGGTTTTATTGCTTCTTTTACTCCATCGTTAAGCAGTAGTAAGCCTATCCCAAGATTCTTGCATGTGTTGACTACACTATGACTGACACGTTCCTTAGGTATCACAAGATAAGAAAAGTTAACAGCTCTCTTCTGGTGTAATGCATGCTCAATCCCGCTGTGTATGTTGCCCCCACTGGCCTTCACTTCTACTACTGCTATATCATCACCTTTAACAGCTACGATATCAGCAACCCTTCCTCTTACTTTCACTTCCTTGAGGATCTTCCAGCCTCTGCTAGCAAAATATTCCTCGACCCGTGGAACAACTACACTCTCGGTGCTCATAAAAATACCATTTCCATATAGCTAATGTGTATTCACTACATAGAAATACCACTTTTACTATAAATAGTTAACTGTGTTGAAAAGAAACCTTACGCACTGCTTGCCACTTCAACGTAAAAGTTCTTGCCATACATCTCTTTTACCTGATCATACTCTCTTTCATCTAGATACTTTCCATCTGATATGTTGGCAAACATTTCCAGCTCCTCAATACTTGTAACAGTTGGGAGCACAGTTGATACACTCTTCTCCGAGAGGATGAACTTTATCGCCAGTTCGGTTATATTCCATCCCTTTGATTGTGCGAATGGTCTTAGATTATCGACCTTCTTCATTGCCTGTATTATGAACTCGCGCTTTCTGTGGCTCCTGTGGTCGTCCTTGCCAAAATCAGTATTCGCATCAACCTTGCCTGTCAATACACCAGACGCATCAGGTACTCTCACAAGTACACCAACATCCATCTCATTTGCTACCTTGAAGAAATCCTGTCCTGGATCCTGCTCCAGAATATTGTAAACTGTCTGTATCGCAGTTACATTCCTGTTCTCCATGGCAAGTATGCCTTCGTCCCTCCATCCGATTGCTGGACCCAACGCAGCGCCGTAATGTCGTATCTTGCCTTCATTTATCAACTGATTTAGTAACCTGAAAATACTGTCATCCTGAATTGCCTCCATCTTAGGATTGTGTAAATTGTATAGATCAATGTAATCAGTCTCCAGCCTTGCAAGGCTCTGTCCTAGTGCGTATCTAACAAACTCTTCATCAAATTTCTGCGGTAATTCATTATGTCCGATTTGTTCAACGCCACTGTAGATATCATAACCAAACTTTGTCGATAACACTACTTCATTTCGCATCCCCTTGAATGTCCGAGCGATTAGTTTCTCGCTCCTGCCCTTTCCATAGATATCAGCGGTATCGTAAAACGTTATTCCTAGATCATAGGCGCGCTTCAGCATCCTCAAACCTTCTTCGTCATCGATCTTCTTACCCCACCAGTCCAGCCCGATGGACCATGCTCCAAAACCTATCTCGGAGACAATTATGCCGCTCTTGCCAAGCTTTCTGTATTTCATGCCATCAGCCCCTCTATTTCCTTCTTCATCTCATTAAAATCTTTATCTGCCAGAGCGGGTCTGCCAAAGTTTGCGTTTGCATTCATCTTTATCCATGATTTACAACCAGCATATTCTGGAAGAATATCAATCGTTAATGGATCTGATAAATTATAAGTTCTTACGAATAATATGCTCATTGGCTGCTCCTGATTCCACTGCATTCTATAATCTATGAAATTATCATTATACACATGATACTTTGCCAACTTGCTAAGAGCTTCCTTGCTGTTGGTTTGTTTTGAAGCAACGACCTTTGCAGCTGATGTTATTGTGATCTTATTGCTTTGCCTTTTGCTTAATAACTCGTCAAACTTTCCTTTGTATTCATCCTTCAGGTATTCTTTTGTCTGATGCTCGAACGTAGGATATAACAGAAATTCTGAACTCTCAACTGAAAAACCGGGATCAAGTATACCCCCCTTTCTGAACAATATGCATTGTTTGCCTTCCTCTAACGCTTTCACAACTACAGCCCATTCCTTCAGTGCACGCCATTCTTTGAGTGCTTGCATAAACATCAGCCCAAGGATTTTATGATCTCTTGTAACTCTTTATAAACGCATACTAGGATTGGCGTGTCTTTAATTATGTATCTGCTAACCTGAGTTTCTCTTAGCTGCATTATCAGATCCTGAAATGCTGGTAGATC
>Ga0187894_10002998_pt1 | contig 19430 bp, 17 predicted proteins | sample GBC1701081metaG_FD_136650 | JGI IMG/M metagenome (GOLD analysis project Ga0187894, IMG submission 136650) | White microbial mat communities from a lava cave in the Kipuka Kanohina Cave System on the Island of Hawaii, USA - GBC170108-1 metaG ...
AGAGGAGGGCAGCAATGAACGTACAACAGATAAGCGATTTGCAAACGCCAATCGGAGAACTACTCAAGGCGGCAGAGGCAACCGGCGTCGTGATCCGGGCAGACGATCAAGAGCAATACGCTCTCCTGCCGTTGGATGACGACTTGCTCGACTTTCTGCTCGAACGAAATCCCAAGTTTATAGAAGAATGCGAACAAATTCGTCAGAGGATGACGTCTGGCGAATATTATTCCCAAGATGATGTTGAGCGGCTGCTTGAGGAGAGCGATGCAGAAACACATCAGCCGCCTCGCGGATCATTGCACGGAACACTCGCTGACCTCGGCCCTGCGCCATCCGCAGAAGACATAGATGAAGCTCAGCGTGAAATGTGGGGGAATTTTCCGAGAGACGACTTTTGATCTCTATTCTCGTCGGCCGAGACAGTTAACTGCTTGTGATGAGGGTTGACTCCGATTACTTCAGCGAGGAATAGCTTACCGATGGCCTCAATCTCCCCCGCGCTCGAAATGCGCGGCATCACAAAATCATTCGCCGGCAACACCGTGCTCGCCGACGTCAGTCTGGCGGCGCGCGCGGGCGAGACGCTGGCGCTGATTGGCGAAAACGGCGCGGGCAAATCCACGTTAATGAAGATTCTCGCCGGAGTTCATCAGCCCGACGCCGGAGAAATTTTGATTGAAGGCGAGCAAGCGCATTTCACGCGTCCCGCAGACGCGCTGGCCGCGGGTGTGGCGATGATCTACCAGGAGTTGTCGCTGGCGCCGCATCTGACCGTGGCTGAAAACATCTTCCTGGGCCGCGAGCCTTTGAAATTCGCGCCGATCGGTTTCATCAACAGCCGCGAATTGAACGCCAGGGCGCGCGCGCTGCTCGAGGATTTCGGTTTCGAGATCAACCCGCGGGCGCGCGTTGGGCGGTTGAGCGCGGCGGATCGCCAACTGGTCGAAATCACCCGCGCGATTGTCGAAGCCAAGCGCGTGATCGTGATGGACGAGCCGACCTCATCGCTCACCAATCAGGAAGTCGTCGAGTTGTTTCGTCTGATCCGTGACTTGAAATCGCGAGGTCTGGCCGTCATCTACATCTCGCACCGTCTGGAAGAACTGCCGGAGATCGCCGACCGGCTGACCATCCTGCGCGACGGGCGAGCCGTTTACACGGGGCCTTGGGGCGAGATCACCACCGACGAGATGATCCGGCACATGGCCGGGCGCGAGTTGAAAGAGATCTTCCCGCCGCGAAACGCCCGCATTGGAGAGGTGAAACTGCGAGTGACGAATCTGACGCGCGCGCCGAAATTCGAGAACGTCAGCATTGAAGCGCGCGCGGGTGAAGTGGTGGGAGTCGCGGGTCTCGCCGGCGCCGGGCGAACCGAGTTGGTCGAAGCGATCTTCGGCGCTCACCCGGCGGAGAGCGGCGAAATCGAATTCGGCTCCGAAAAGATCACCGCCGCGCAACCGAACCGATCAGTCTCGCGCGGTTTGAGCCTGTTGACCGAAGACCGAAAACGCACGGGACTGTGTCTGAATCTTCCGCTGGCGACCAACATTACGCTGGCCAACGTCCGCGCGCTCATTCAGGGCGGGCGATTACAGCGCAAGGCTGAATTCAACGCCGCGAACAATTTCATCCGCAAGCTGAGCATCAGGCCGCCCGCCCCCGCAAAACCCGTGGGTCGTTTGAGCGGCGGCAATCAGCAGAAATCGCTGCTCGCGCGCTGGCTCTTCGCCAACTCGCAGGTCTTCCTACTCGACGAACCGACGCGCGGCGTTGACGTCGCCGCGCGTTCCGAAATTTACCGCGAGATCAACGCGATGGCCGAAGCAGGCGCGGCGATTGTGATGGTCTCGTCCGATCTGCCGGAGTTGTTGGGAATGGCGGATCGGATTCTGGTGATGCGCCGCGGACGCGTCGTCGCCGAACTCGACGCAAAGAAGACTTCGCAGGAAGAGGTCTTGAAACACGCGGCGGTACTCTAAACAGTGGAGCGCACAATGACAGAAACAGCGGATGTCGTCATTATCGGCGGCGGAATCGTCGGATCGAGCATCGCCTATCACCTCGCCGAAGCGGGCTGCGTGGACGTTCTGATCATCGAACGCGAAGAGAAGCAGGGCCTTGGTTCGACCAGCAAGAGCATGGGCGGCGTGCGCGCTCAATTCGCCACGCCGATCAACATCCGGATGTCGCTCTACTCGATTGATTTCTTCTCGCGATTTGAAGAGGCTACGGGGCAGACTGCCGACTACCGCGCGCACGGCTACCTCTTCTGCGCGACGACCGAAGCGCACCTCAAGTATTTGCGCGAAAATCAGGAGAAGCAGAGGGCGTTCGGTTTGAAGGACGCCGAGATGGTCTCGCGCGAAGAGATCGCCAGGATGGTTCCACAACTGATCGCGGACGACATCATCGGCGGCGCGTATTGTCCGACCGATGGCTTCGTTGATCCCTATGGCGTGATGACCGGCTTCGCCAAACGGGCCAAAGAACTCGGCGCCCGCGTCTGGCTCAATACGGCGGTAACAGGCGTCAACGTTGAAAACGGCGCCGTGACCGGCGTGAAGACGACCAACGGCGAGGTCTCGACGCGCAATGTCGTCAACGCCACGGGCCCGTGGGCGGCGGGCGTCGCGCAGATGGCCGGCGTCAAGCTGCCCGTCACTCCGCTGCGCCGCCAGATCGTCAAAACGCAGCGCTGCGATTTTCTGCCCGCGAAATTTCCGATGGTGATTGATATGTCGAGCGGCTTCCATTTCCGCCGCGAGGGCGAAGCGATTCTGATGGCGTGGCCCGACGACGAAGAGACCTATGGTTTCAAGACCGCTTTCACACACGATTTTCTGGAAAAGATTCTGACTCGCGCGGTTGACCGCGTCCCGCAGTTCGTTGACCTGCCCGTGAATCCGAAGCAGTGCTGGGCCGGAATGTACGAGGTCACCCCCGATCACCACGCGATCATCGGTCCCGCGCCGGGCGTGAAGGGGTTGTTCTTCGCCAACGGATTCAGCGGTCACGGAGTGATGCATTCGCCCGCGTCGGGCCGCATCACGGCGGATTTGGTACTGGGCAAACCGAGTTTCGTTGACCCGACTCCACTCAGAGTCGAGAGATTCGCGGAAGGCCGGCTGCTGGAAGAGACGGCCGTGCTTTGATTGGAGCGCTGGCGCAGTCAGTAGATCGCGAAATGGGCGAAGGAGTCCATTTTCCATTTGATATTTGAGATTTGATATTTGCCATTGCCAGAGAAATCGCTCAATGTTTATTGGGCATTGAATCGGTCCTGCCTGCGGGCAATGACAAACATCAAATCTCAAATGGAAAATGGAAAATGCTCTCGAGTTGAGGCTAAAGAGGAAGCTTTGAAACAAGATTTCGATCACAAACAGAACCTGAAACTCAAATCCCGATTTCCAAAGTCATTGATCTTCGATGGGTTGAAAAGGTTTCTGCCGTTCATCAGCCTGATCGCTCTTTGCGCGCTGATTCCGTTGGGCGAATATTTTTTCCTCGAAAAAGACCCGGTCTTTCTCACTCTGGGCAACATCGCCGCCATCGCCCGCCAGACCGCGGTGATCACGATTATGGCGATGGGGATGACGATGGTCATGGTGTCGGGCGGGATTGACCTTTCAGTCGGCTCCATCCTCGCGATTGCGAGCGTGGTCGGCTCGCTGGCGATGACCGGCGGAGCGCCCGCCGCCGCCGGATTCCTGATCTGCCTCGCAATCGGCGCGGCGTGTGGATTGATCAATGGGGTCGCCGTGGCCACACTGAAAATCCCCGCGTTCATCGTCACGCTCGGCGCGATGGGGATATATCGCGGATTGGCGTTGTATTTTTGCGACGGGAACGCCGTGGTCGGTTTGCCATCCGGCTTCGGATACCTGGCCGAAAAGAATTTCCTGGGCTTCGTGCCGCTGCTGCTATTGATCGTGATCGCGATTGCGTTGATCGTTCATTTCGCGCTCAGCAACACCCGTCTCGGACGTTACTGTTACGCGATGGGCAGCAACCCGGAAGCGGCGCGTTACGCGGGCATTCGCGTTTCGCGCTATCAGATTCTTTACTTCACGATCCTCGGCGCGCTCGCGGGACTCGCCGGAGCGATTGAGACCTCGCGTCTGGTGACCGGGCAACCGAACGCGGGCGAAGGCTATGAGCTGAACGTCATTGCCGCGGTCGTCATCGGCGGCGGCAGTTTGAGCGGCGGGCAAGGCGCCGTCATCGGCACGATCATCGGCTCGCTGATCATGGGCGTGCTGGCCAACGGGGGAAACCTGTTGCAGATTTCCCCGTTCATTCAAAAAACCGTCATCGGCGCAGTCATCGTGCTGGCCGTGACTTTCGACGAATTTCAACGTAGAAGACTGGAGAGCGTGGAAGCCTGAAATCGGACGGGTGAATTCTTATGGCAAGTATCGAAGGCATTCGCATACAGAACTATCGGGCGCTGAAGGACGTGAAGATCGGTCGGACGATTGAAAACCTCGAAGGCGACCCTTTGCCTCGCTTAATGACGATCATCGGTCCCAATGGGAGCGGTAAATCATCGCTGATGGACGCACTCAGCTTTATCGGCGACTGCCTACGATTAGGTGTGGAAGAAGCATGCGACCGATCACATCGCGGAGGGTTCGAACGATTACGCACACGAGGGCAGAGCGGCCCGATACAGTTTGAAATCTACTATCGTCAAGATCCGAAAAGCCGCCCTATTAGCTACTCTCTTCAGATACAGGCTCAGAATAACCGCCCCTATGTCGCTTATGAACGATTGAGGCAAAGAAGGAAGGGGCAAAGTTATGGGAGACCGTTTCCATTTCTTGAACTGGATAAAGGACAAGGCTATGCCTGGGCAGGACAAGCTACTGCGCGACAGGAGGGCAATGAAAAAATTGAGGTCAAGCTGGAAGATCGTCAGCGTCTTGGCATTACAACTCTTGGCAACCTAGCCGACCACCCACGAATTGTCGCTTTCCGTGAATTCCTTGAAGGCTGGTATTTATCCTACTTTGTTCCCGAGCAGGCAAGGGGAATGCCGATGGCCGGAGTGCAAAAGCACCTTAATCGTGAAGGCAACAATTTGGCGAATTATGTCGAGTTCATGGAGCGCCAGCATAAAAAGCGATTTGCCGATGCGCTAAAACAAGTAGCCGACAAAATTCCCGGTATTCGCAGCATAAAGCCTGAAAGGCAGAAAGATGGGCGATTACTTTTATTGTTCAATGAAACTGGTTACGTAGATCCATTTTATCAACAAGATATGTCTGATGGGACGCTAAAGATGCTGGCCTATCTATTGCTGATGGAAGACCCTGACCCACCACCTTTAATCGGTATCGAGGAGCCTGAAAATGGCTTGCATCATCAATTGTTAGAGCCATTAGCTATAGAAATGAAACGGTATGCCGAGCGCGACAAAGGCCCGCAGATTATCATCACTACACATTCACCCTACTTTGTTGACGCGTTAACCCCGAAGGAAGTATGGATTCTCGAAAAAGGGGAGGATGGATTTAGTACTGCTGTGCGTGCAGCCGACTTACTTGCGGTCAAAGAACTCTTTGAGCAAGGCATTCCGTTGGGTAGTTTGTGGTATAGCAATCATTTCGGGAGGGGGAACCCGTGAAGTTTCTCGAAGTATTGGTGGAAGGCGCCTCAGATCAACCAACAGTTCGCGCCATTCTGAATAATCGCTTTGGTCTGATTGAAAACCAGGATTACCGTATCCACCCGCATCAGGGGAAAGGTAAGCTTCCGAAGCACCCACACCATAAGCCTGATCCGAAACGTAGAGGGCTTCTTGACCTTCTTCCAGCAACGCTCAAAGGCTACCGCGGCTTCCCTGTTGGTCGGTGTGTGGTAGTGCTGGTGGACGCGGATGATACGCAATGCGAAACGTTGAAAGCTGACCTGATCGAATTACACCGCAAGCTAAAGTTTCGTCCGTCTTGTGCGCTGTTTCGCATAGCAGTTGAAGAAATAGAATCGTGGTTTATTGCTGATCACGACGCGATCCGGCAAGCTTACCCAAAAGCAAAGACAGCATTGCTCGACGGGATTAAACCAGACAGCGTCATAGGCGCGTGGGAATTGCTGGCGAAAGCTTTGGGACGGAAACCTGAAGACTGCAGTAGCGCCGATAAACACGAATGGGCAACAAAAATTGCCCCATATCTTGACCTCGATGATCCAAAATCGCCGAGTCTGCGAGCCTTCGTCAAAGGTATCAACAAACTTCTAAGAGACACGAAAAAATAATCTCAACTTCAATTCGGGGATAACTATGAAATTTGCGCAATTCAAAACCAAAATCTCAGACGATAAACGGTTGGGCATGCTCAAAGCCGGCGTCATCGTGGACATCACAGAGGTCGCGCCCGACATGCTCTCATTGATCAAGCAAGGTTCATCGGCGCTGCTCGCGGCTGAAAAACTCACGCCGAGATCGGCCTACGCGCTCGACGCGGTCGAATACCTGCCGGCGGTCAACGCGGGCAAGGTCGTGGCCATTGGCCGCAACTACCACGACCACGCCGTCGAAGGCGGCAGCGAGCCTCCAAAATCGCCGCTGCTCTTTACCAAATTCACGAACGCCTTGAGCGCGCACAACGCCAAAGTCACACTGCACGCGATCAGCGAGCAGATTGATTTTGAAGCCGAACTGGCGGTCGTCATCGGCAAACGCGCGAGCAAGGCCAGCGAAGCGGACGCGCTCAATTACGTTTTCGGGTACACGTGCCTGAACGACGTGTCGGCGCGCGACCTGCAATTCAGCGACGGCCAGTGGGTGCGCGGCAAGAGTCTGGACGGGTTCTGCCCCATCGGCCCATTCATCACCACCAGAGACGAGATCGCCGACCCGCAGGCGTTGAAGATCGAGGGCATTCTGAACGGCGAAGTTATGCAGTCGTCCAGTACGAAGATGATGATCTTCAACGTGGCCTACCTGATCCATTACATCTCGCAAGGCGTCACGCTCGAACCGGGCGACGTGATCGCCACGGGCACGCCCGAAGGCGTTGGCGTTTTCCGCAAGCCACCCGTGCTGTTGAAAGACGGCGATGTGTTTGACGTGGTGATTGAAAACGTTGGCGCACTACGCAACAGCTTCGTGAAGGCTTAGCGCCACCGCTTCACCTGGCTCAACCGATAGCCCTAACGCGGTGATGTTCCCGTGTCAGGGCTATTTTTAGTTATGGCGCGTAGCCCTCAACGTATTTCTGGCGGCCTGCGCTAAGCCGGGCGTTAAACCAGCCCCGGCAGCCCGGCCTCTTTTTTCAGCCATCTGATGCTCATTTCCAGCGACGCGGAGATACGCGGCATCATCGCAGCCAGCGGCTCGATTAGGACTACAAGCGGGATGACTGCAAGAGTAAATCGTGCCCAGATAGCCTTCTACATCTTGTACCAAACGCTCAGTACATCGCTCAACCGCAAAAAGGCTTGCTGGTAGGAAAGTGGATGGTAGAAATCATCGTCTCTCGACAAAAAGGTCGGGCGGCGGAGAGAGTGCAGGAGAGGAATGATTTCGTTGCGGTCTTTCATTCCCGCGTGGCCGATTTCAATGCCGATCTGCTTCATATGAATCTTCCAGCGTATAGATTTCAAGAAAAAGATTTTCACCACGAAGAAACGTTACGGCGTCGAAAGAAGAAGAAAGACCCAATATATCCGGCTTCTTCTCTTCGTTTTCTTCGTTTCTTCGTGGTTTGTTTTTCTTGAATGCTATAGCAACTGCTGGCGGCGAATGAGGTCTATATTCTCATCCAAGATATTCATGTGCGCCGCGATGCCGAAGGAGTGGGCGCGGTTCTGCCAGCGCACGTTCTTCCGATCTATCAGCCGCAGGCAGGCTTCATTGACCAGAGCGGAGGTTTGAAGAGTGTGACCGGGGCTTTCGCGGCGCATGTAGCGGCGGGCAAGTTGTCGCAACTCGGCGTTGACCAGCGGCAGCAGCTTATCGAGCGCCGCCTGATCGCCGTTGCTCCAATCCACCAACAACCGGGTTACGTCCTGTGAAGCAGGAATCATGGCCTCTCCCCTTTGCTCGGCTAACCCTTCGGTAGGTCGCGCGGATTATAACGCTCGCGCCGCGCTTTTCCAGACCGGCGGAAGAATTCGTCATCGTCAGGCCCGCTTCCCTTGCCTCTCAAGCGGCGATTGCGTTTAATTGGCTCGCTCAATCGGGCAATCATCACACAACATAAGACGTGACTTGCGACAATGGAAACTTACGGGCGACTCGAACCTCCGGGAGACGGTGTTTAGAGTACCGGCTTCAGCCGGAATGGGCTTGATGATCAAACCCATTCCGGCTGAAGCCGGTACTCTAAACACCGTCTTGCGGCGTGGCGAGTCGCTTCCGGGTCAGCCAGCGCAAGTCGTATAAAACTTGTGAGCCAGGGAAGATGAACGAATATTTCATCGGCATAGACAGTGGTACGCAAAGTACTAAAACAATCCTGCTCGACGCGGCGAGCGGTGAAATCGTGACGAGCGCGAGCAGACCTTACGAGCTGATCGAAGGTTTGCCCGCCGGCCACAAGGAGCAGCATCCCGCCGAGTGGATCGCCGCCGTGCGCGAAACAATTGATGCCGCGCTCGATAAATCCGGCGTTGATCGCGCGAACGTGCTCGGCATAGGCGTATCAGGCCAGCAACACGGCTTCGTAGCGCTGGATGCGAACGACCAGATCATCCGCGCGGCCAAGCTCTGGTGTGATACGGCGACAAGTCCCGAATGTGAGGAGATCATCGCCGCGATTGGCGGATTGGATAAAACCATCGAGGCCGTCGGCAACGGCGTCCCGGCGGGCTTCACCGCCTCGAAGATTCTCTGGTTGAAAAAACGCGAGCCGGAGAATTACGCGAGGCTGCGCTGGATTCTGCTGCCGCACGATTACATCAACTTCTGGCTGACGGGCCGCAAAACGATGGAGTGCGGCGACGCGTCGGGCACGGCGTTGCTTGACGTTGGCGCCCGCAAATGGTCGCGGGCGGCGATCAATGCGATTGATCCGAGGCTTGCCGAAATGCTACCGCCGCTCGTCGCGTCCGACGACATCGCGGGAACATTACGTCCCGGGCTTGCCGCCGAATTCGGCTTGAGCGACGAGGTGATCGTAAGTTCGGGAGGCGGCGACAATATGATGGGCGCCATCGGCACGGGCAACGTCCGCTCCGGTGTCGTGACAGTCAGCCTCGGCACGTCGGGCACTATCTACGCCTGCAGCGAGCGCCCCGTCGTTGATCCGCAAGGCGAGGTCGCGGCGTTTTGCGATTCGACCGGACGTTGGCTTCCGCTGGTCTGCACGATGAACGTGACGGTCGCCACCGAGATGGTGCGCGAAAGGTTCAACCTGTCGCACGATGAGTTGTCGCAGGTGGCGGAGGCGGTTCCCGCGGGCAACGACGGATTGATGTTGATTCCCTTCTTTGAAGGCGAACGCACGCCGAACGCGCCGGACGGAACCGGAGTCTACTTCGGGTTGCGCGACAAGACTTTTTCAATCGGACATTTCGCGCGCGCGGCGATGGAAGGGACGACGCTGGGGTTGAATTACGGATTGAATCGCCTGCGCGAGCTTGGCATTGCGCCACGCGAGATTCGCGCGACGGGCGGCGGTTCAAAAAGCGCCCTCTGGCGACAGATACTGGCCGACGTCTTCAACACTGAAGTCGTTTGCGTGGCGAACGAAGAAGGAGCGGCGGTCGGAGCGGCGGTTCAAGCTTTGTGGGCTTATCGAAAACGCGCAGACAGGCAGGAAAGTATCGAAAATCTCTGCGACCAATATATCGCCGTTAACGAAACAACGCGGGCTAAACCGGATCCCATGCGCGCTCGGATGTACGCGCGGATGCAGAAAGCGCACGACGGCATCGTGCGCGATCTCGCGGCGTCGTTCGCCGCCCATCGCCGTTTCATCACCAACTGATAAGGCTATCACATCACGTAGTAACGAATTTATTCGTTACGTGACGTAACGAATAAATTCGTTACTACGTGGCTATTTTCCGAGGAGCAAACCATGACTACCATTTCCCGACGTGATCTGCTCAAGACCGGCGCGCTCGCCGCCGTGGTTCCGACTTTCAACCAGGCCGTCAACCTGTCATCGTTCGCCGCAACCGCGACCGAAGAGGCCGATCCCTGGCGCGGATTGAAGATCGGTGTCGCCACCTACACCGTGCGTGAACTGCCCATTGAAGAGGCGATCAAAGCCGTGAAGCGTGTCGGCTTGAAATATGTCTCGATCAAAAACGTCAAGAACCACATTGACCCGAGCCACAAACCCGAAGAGCGTAAACAACGCATGCAGATGTTCCGCGATGCAGGCTTGATTCCGCTCAGCGTCGGCAACATAAGTATGCGCGACAGCAATAGAGACATTCGCAGAAGCTTCGAGTACGCGAAAGACATCGGCGTGCCGACGATAGTTTGCGCGCCGCGCCGCGATGCGATTCCGCTGCTCGATCAACTGGTCAAAGAATTCGACATCAGGCTGGCGATTCACAATCACGGCCCCGAAGACGAAGGGCTTTTCCCTTCGCCTTACGATGCGATGGACTTGATCTCCAAATATGACAAACGCATTGGCGTGTGCATTGACGTCGGTCACACGGCGCGCGCTGGCGTAGACCCAGCGGAAGCCATCATCAAATGCAAGGACCGTTTGTATGATTTGCACTTGAAAGATATTTCGACGCTGGGCGATAAAAATGAGCCGATTGAAAGCGGGCGCGGAATTCTGAACACAAAATCAATTCTCGCGGCCTTGCTCCAAATCAAATATCAAGGCTTGGTCGGCTTTGAATATGAGAAGGACGCCAAAGACCCCATCCCCGGCTTGGCCGAATCAGTAGGCTACATCAAAGGCTTGCTCGCCGGATTGAAGTGATATGGCAATATGGATCGAGCTTGAACATGACCTGTCAAGAGACAAAACTATGAAACGTGGCTATATCCGGCTAGCGGCGCTGCTGCTGGTCTCTTCCTAACTCAATCGTCACGCTGTCGCAAACAGCGGAAAAGAAAGAGCAACCCAAACGCGCCGCCATCAAAGCCGGACGATTGATTGACACAAAAACCGGCGCGGTGGATGGCGATCCGCTAAAAGATGTTACAGAGTTTGAGCGTGTGAAGTTTGTGATGAAGGGCGGTGTAGTCTACAAAGCGGCGAAGTAACTTGCCCATTGATTTCACTGCCCGTGGAATTTTCCGTCTAAGTGGAATAGACTGCCTCGTCACAAATCATTCTCTCCCTCCCGACATTTCCAACACCTCCCCTTGGGCTCGGACGGCGCCGAGCGAGGATTGATAGTCACGGAGGCAAAAACATGCTCAGTCGAAGAATTAAACTCATTCTGTTGAGCTGCTTGGCGGCAGCCTTTCTCTTTTCGGTTTCCGCTCAGGACCCGGTTCAGAAAAAAGATTCCAGCTTCGCTCCAGTAGACATCAAGGAGCCATTTGCGACGATCCTGGCGCGCATGAAGGCAGCCAAGGCGGGAATCATGCAACGTCAAATGGCGCTGCTGAACGAGCGTTATGATCTCTCCAAACGTGTCGCGGACGACGTCAAGATGACGCGGGGCAAACCGATCCCTGTCGGGCCGGCGGCCAAGCTCGCCAGCGGCCTTACCTGGGAAACATTGGGGGCCATGTCGCCGGATGAGATCAGGGAAAAGAGTCTATTTCCGAAGGGGTTCCTGCCACTGCCGCATCCCAATCATCCTGAGGGCGGAATGGTCTTCCCAAAAATGATGATTGATGAACTCATCAAAATGGGTGAAGGCAATCGATTGGAACGCTTCGATCTCGATTTCGATCTGCCCGAACATTTTCTGCCTGAGTTCCCACCCGCCATTTTCCTGACTACACGGCCCGATCTGGGAGACTCCTCGCAAGGCAAAGTGGTCACGCTGGATAACCTCTACGAGATGTTCAATGGCATTCTCAATCCAAAACAGCTCGAAGGGTTCCGCCTGTTGGTGACCCAGTTTCCTCAACAACAGTTCAACATCACCGAGGACCGGCGAACGGAAAAGTCGAGTCGCGGCGTGACCTGCTTTGACTGCCACGTCAACGGCCATACCAACGGAGCTACGCATCTGGTCGGCGACATCCGTCCACAAGCCCACCGGCGACGGATAGATACGCCCAGCCTGCGCGGAGTCAATATCCAACGCCTCTTCGGTTCGCAGCGCGCTCTGCGCTCCGTCGAAGATTTCACCGAATTCGAACAGCGCGCCGCCTACTTTGATGGCGATCCGGTCATCGCCACCAAGAAAGGGGTCAACCTCCTGGATCGCGGCAGTCAAGTACACGACATGTCCGAGGTGCAGGAACTGTTCGATTTTCCGCCCGCGCCGAAACTCAACCTCTACGGCCGACTGGACGCGTCAAAGGCCAGCCAGTCGGAACTGCGCGGCGAGGCGCTCTTTTTCGGCAAGGCGAACTGCGCGGTTTGCCACACTCCGCCTTATTACACCGACAACCTGATGCATAACCTGAAGGTGGAGCGCTTCTACAAGCCGCAAACGATCAACGGAATGCTGGCGACGGCGCAGGGACCGATCAAGACCTTTCCATTGCGTGGGATTAAAGAATCGCCGCCTTACCTGCACGATGGGCGGTTGCCGACGCTCGAAGATGTAGTGGAGTTCTTCAATCTGGTTCAGGAGCTGAAACTGACCAAGCAGGAGAAGGCCGATCTGGTCGCCTTTCTGCGCGCACTCTAAGAAGAGACGGAGGGACAGAGGGACAGAGGGACAGATTCTCTCTGTCCCTCTGTCTCTCTATTCGCTCAAAACTGCAAAACGACTCGTCCCAACAAGCGGCCCTCTTTTATCTCATTCAACACATCCTCGGCTTCAGTGAAATCGCGCCGCTCGACCCTGCATTTGACCTTGCCCTCCGCCGCAAGCTGCAAGACTTCGCGCAAATCCTCGCGCGAACCGACAGCCGATCCGACAATTCTGTATTCGCCCGAAACCATCGCCACGGTCGAGAGTGGAACCGGTTCAGGAGCCATACCTACAATCGCCAGCGCGCCGGCTTTTCTGATCGAACGCAGCGCGGTCTCGTAAGCCGCGCGCGAACCCGACGTCACCATCACGACGTGCGCGCCGCCACCGGTGAGCTTCTTGATCTCTTTGTGGGCCTGAGTCGTCGTGGCGTTGACCGTGATGTCCGCGCCGCATTCCCGCGCCAGTTCGAGTTTGTCGTCGGCCACGTCAACGGCGACGACTTCCGCGCCTTTCGCTTTGGCAAGCTGGATCGCCAGATGGCCGAGACCGCCGACGCCGAAGACCGCGACCTTCTGTCCCGCTTGCGCATCGGATTTTTTCATCGCGCTGTGAACCGTCAGTCCGGCGCACAACAGCGGCGCGGCTTCTTCAAAACTAAGGTCGTCGGGGAGTTTCGCGATGTGGCTCGCTTTGGCTTTGAGGAATTCGGCGAAGCCGCCATCAACCGTACACCCGGTGACCTGCTGCTTCGAGCACAGAGTCTCGCGGCCCATCAAACAGAACTCGCATTCGCCGCACGTCCAATGCAGCCATGGCACACCAACGCGATCGCCGACGTTGAATTCGTTCACACCATCCCCTGCCGCGGCGATGGTTCCGGTGACTTCGTGGCCGAGCACCAGCGGCAATTTCGTGATCGGTTTGAGCAAATCCCATTCGCCCATCGCCAAATGCAGGTCGGAATGGCAGACGCCGCACGCCGTGACTTTGATCAATACTTCGCCCGGGCCAGGCGCTGGCGTAGGGATTTCTTCGATTCGTAACGGTTCGGCAAATGAATGTAAGACTGCTGCTTTCAAATTCTCTCCTCTTCGTTCGTAGTCGTTCGTAGTCCCGCCTTCAGGCGGAAAGGGCCCGATAATCGGGCCCCTTCCGCCTGAAGGCGGGACTACGAACTTTTTATAAGCTGACCACGCCTTCGCGCGCCAGCGATTCGATCATTTCGTCGGTGTAATCAACGCTCTTCAAAATCTCCCGCGTATGTTCGCCGAGTTGTGGCGGGGGCAATCGCATCGCGCCCGGCGTCGCCGAAAGCTTCACTGTCGGCGCAATCTGTTTCAGTTTGCCTTCGGTCGGATGATCGATCTCCGCGATCAATCCGCGATGTTTGACCTGCGGGTCGTCAATCATCTCGGCAAGGCCGTTGATGAGAGCGACGCAAGTGTCAACGGTTTCAAACGCCGCGAGCCATTCGGCGGCGTTTCTGGTTTTGAAGATTTCGCGGAAGGCCGCGATCATCTCTTCCTGCGCGCCGTTGCTGAAACATTTCTCGATGAAATCTTCGCGCCCTAGCACGCGACAAGCGTTCTCCCAAAATTTCGGCTCCAGCGCGCCTAGCGAGAGATGCCGGCCATCCTTCGTCTCGTAGATTTGATAGCAGGCGTACCGGCCCGACAGGCCTTCATTGCCGCGTTCGGGCTGCGAGCCGTTGGCCAGATAGCTTGCGAACGGGACGAACATCAGCGCCAGCGAGCCATCCATCATCGAAACATCCACAAACTGCCCTTCGCCCGTGCGCGCGCGAGCCTGAAGCGCAAGCAGAACGCCGATCACCGCGTGCAGACTCCCGCCCGCCAGATCAGCCAGTTGCACGCCCGAAAGCACGGGCGGCCCGCCCTTCGGCCCATTCACGCTGAGCAGCCCGGCGACGCTCAGGTAGTTCGCGTCGTGCCCGGCCTTCAAACGATACGGCCCGTCCTGCCCGTAGCCGGTGATCGCGCAGTAGATCAATCGCGGGTTGATCTCTTTCAAAGCCTCGTAGCCGACGCCCAAACGATCCATCACGCCGGGGCGAAAGCCTTCAACGACGACATCGGCCTTTTCGACGAGCCGCAAAAAAATCTCGCGCCCGCGTTCATGCTTCAGATTGATCGTGATACTCCGTTTGTTGCGATTGGTGGCGAGAAAATACGCGCCGGGCTGCTTAATGCCCGCGCGCGATTGACGCGCCGGATCGCCGAGGCCCGGCTCTTCGACCTTGATGATGTCGGCGCCGAAATCGCCGAGCATCATCGTGGCGACCGCGCCGGGCAAAAGTCGTGTCAGGTCCAAAACGGTAATTCCATCGAGTGGTCGCATAGATATTCACCAGTTCATCTATTGATTTACTTTGTGATGCGATAACCATTGAGTAAAATCAGGTTCGCAATTCCGCCAGCCAACTTTTGAAAAGGAGATCAGTCATGCCGTCAAAACACACTTTAAAATTTTCCGCCGCGTTTAGTTTGACTCTTTCGCTCCTCTGCGCGCTGCCGATGCAGTCGGCTTTCGCCTCGTACATTTCTCACCGCGCTCAAGATCAGAGCCCGGCCTACAAAGAAGGGATGACGGCGTTCAGAGATAATAACTACGAAAAGGCCGCAGAACTCTTTCAACAGGCGGCTGCAGACAAGCCGGACTTCATGTGGTCCTTCTACTATCTGGGGGTATGCTTCCTTAAGTTGAAGCGATTTGATGAAGCGGCGAACGCCTATCAGCAAGCGCTATTGATCGAGCCGAATGAAGCGGCGGTTCACTATCAACTCGGCAAAACATATATTGAGATGGGCGATCCGGAAGCCGCCAGGAAAGAGCATCGCTGGCTTCAGGAGCATGACCAGGAGCTGGCGCTGTATTTATCTGACCTCCTTCCCCCAGACAAACCCGCTCCGCAACAAACTCAGAAGACATCCGCCCTTGCGACAAACTCTCAAACTGCGGATAAAAACACACTGGCTCCGGAGCCAATGACCAGCTCCCTGAGGCCATCCATTTTGTACAGGGAGAAGGCAAAATACACGGATATCGCGCGGACCAACCGCGTGCAAGGCACTGTAGTTTTGCAAGTCGTTTTTGCCCGCGATGGCGCCATCCAGGACATTCGCGTGATCCGTGGGCTGCCCGACGGACTGACCCGTAAAGTTATCGAAGCCACTCAGGCAATCAGATTCAATCCGGCGACCAAAAACGGCGAGCCGGTCAGCGTACGGGGAACGTTGGAATTTACGTTCAACCTCTATTGAAACCGGAATAGGCACAGTACCGCGCGCGTAAGCAAGCGGTTGACCGAGGGGACGACCGCTTGCTTACGTGCGCGGCACTGTACACGACGCGGACTACAAATACGAACCGCCCGTCACCAGCAACACGTGCCCGGTCACGTAATCCGAAAGCGGCGAAGCCAGAAACAACACTGGCCCCGCGGCCTCTTCCGGCGTGCCCGCGCGCCCAAGCGGGATGAAGTTCATCGCCATCTGGCGCATCTGATCCGGGATGCCAAGCTGGATTTCGTTCTCGCCGACGTGAACGGGTTGTTGATTCTCTTTCGCGGCGGTCAACCGCGTCTCGATAAAACCGTAAGCCACGGCGTTGACGTTGATGTTGAACCGCCCCCACTCTTTGGCCATCGTCTTCGTCAAACCCACAACGCCCATCTTGCCCGCCGAGTAATTGGCTTGCCCCGGATTGCCCGCCACGCCCGATGTCGAAGAGACGTTGATGATCTTGCGGTGGACGCGTTTGCCTTCGGCGATCTCCTGCTTGGCGACTTCGCGCATGTACGGGACGGCCGCGCGGATGATTCGGAACGGCGCGGTCAAATGCACGTCAATCATCGCATCCCACATCTCGTCGGTGAGGTTCTGGACGACGGCGTCCCAGGTATACCCCGCGTTGTTGACGATGATGTCCAGTTTGCCGAACTCGCGCACGGCGGTCTGCGCGATCTTTTCCGGGAAGTCAGGCGCGGTCACGCTTCCCACACAGGCCGTGGCGACGCCGCCCGAAGCGTTGATCGAATTGACCACGCCTTCGGCCGTCTCGCCGTCGAGGTCGTTGACGACGACGTGCGCCCCGTGCTCAGCGAACAACGTGGCGACGGCGCGACCAATGCCCCGCCCGGAGCCGGTGACGATCGCGGATTTGCCTTCAAGCAATTTCATTCTCGTTTTGATCCTTTCAGAAAAATCGTATCGGTACCGCGAGCGGTAGCGAGCGTGACTTCACCAACTGACCTCTCATCAGGACACTCGCGCGGTACTGATTACATCGGGAACATCTCACTCAACTCCGCGGCCGTAGGCTGAGAGCCGTACTGGCAAAGCTCGAAAGCTTCAGCGTACCTGATTTGACGACCCCGCTCTTCGCCATATCGTCGAACCAGCAGATCGCGGTAATCATTAGCCACGTCGGTATCGCTTTCGATCAGCCAGTCGCGGATGAAGTTCTTTCTCCCCTCGTCATCCTCCGGCACGCCCGGCAGGTAACGGCCCATCCACGAATCCCTGTCCGCGAATTGCGACGGCATCGCCTCGATACAAGCGCGCTTCTTGTCAATCACATCGTCAACGCCGACGACGATCGCCGGGTCGAATGGATAAGGCTTTTTGAAATTGTCGGAGTAATAAAAAATCGCGGGGTTGCGCGGGCACGGCGGCGTGTCGGTTACGAAGAATGGCGCGGCGACCAACACCGCGGCGTCTTCCATCAACACGCCCGTGTAACGATGGTCGGGATGGTAATCACAAGGCCGCGGACCAAGCACGACGTCGGCCTGCCACTGTCGGATCAACCGGGCGATGGTTCGCCGGTTTTCAATCGTCGGCAGCAACTCGCCGTCGTGTATGTCGAGCACTTGCGTTTCGATGCCGAGCATCTCAGCGCATCGCTCGACTTCGGCCTTGCGCCTGAGCGCCAACGGCCCGCCGGCCATTGCGAAATGTCCAACGTCGCCATTGGTCGTCGCCACGAATTTGACTTTGTGCCCTTGCGCGGCCCACTTCGCGGCCACCCCGCCCGCCTTGAGCTCACAATCGTCGGGATGCGCGCCGAACGCGATGACGCGCAGTTTCTTGCCTGTCTCTGACATCAATGACTCCTGTTCTTACAGTGATTTTAGGCGAATAAGGAAGGGGGATTCACCACATGACAGGATTGGCGGTATGCTTAACTTGCTTCCGCCAATCCTGTATTGCAAACCTCAATACGACAACTACTGACCACTACCAGCCGCCTTCGCCTGATCCTTCCTCATATGCTTTTCGAACCACGCCATCAAGTAGAGTTGTTGCGCCAATTGATGCGAAGGCCGCCGCCATCCGTGAAACTCATCCGGCATCCGCACCAGCAGCGTCTCTTTCTTCAGCATCTTCAGCGCGCGGTAATACTCTTCGCTCTGTCCCATCGGCGTGCGCAGGTCGGCCTCGCCGGTCATAACCATCGTGGGCGTCTTGACGTTCGCCACGTAATTGAGCGGCGAGCGCACGGCGAACTCCGCGGGGTCTTCCCACGGGCGCTTCTGAAATTGATAGTACCAGTTCGCGCCGTCCGTCGTGCCCACGAACGAATGCCAGTTGATGACCGGGCGCATCGAGACTGCCGCGGCGAAACGGTCGGTGTGACCGACGATCCACGCGGTCAACACGCCGCCGCCGCTGCCGCCGCAGACGAACAGGTTCTTTTCATCAATGAAGCCTTTTGCCAGAGCGGCGTCAACTCCGGCCATCAGGTCGTCGTAATCCTTCCCCGGATACGAGTACTGAATGCCGTTGACGAAGTCCTGGCCGTAGCCGGTCGAGCCTCGCGGGTTGGTGTAGAGCACGGCGTAACCGTTGGCCGCGAAGTTCTGGAAGGCCCAGTTCCACGCCACCGAATACATTGACCACGGGCCGCCGTGGATCCATAGCACCATCGGATATTTCTTGCCCGGCTCGAGATTGGCGGGTTTGATCAGCCAGCCCTGAACCTTCCATCCGTCCTTCGACGTGTACCAGAGTTCTTCGGCGTCGCCGAGTTTGATGCCGGACAGCACGTCGGTGTTCACGTCAACCAGCTTCGCCAGCTTCGCCGCGTCTTTGAGATTGAAAGTTACGAGCGCGCCCGGCTCCTGGAAACTTGTGCGGATGGCCGCAGCCTGGCCGTTGTTAGCCAGCGAAAGGCCGTTGAGGATGTGGACGCCGCTCGTGAGTTGACGCGCGCCGCCGCTCGTCGGCGCGAAGTAGACGTGCGACGAGCCTTTCTCTTCAACGCTGAAATAGACGCCGGAATTGTCCGTGGCCCAGACCACGTTTTGCGGCGAACTCATCAGATTGCCCGCCCACACGCGCTTGCCGCCGCCGTTTTTGTCCATCACGTAGAGACTCGAAACGTGGTTGGTGTACATCTTGTCGTCGTAGCCGGCGTAAGCGATGTATTTGCCGTCGGGCGAGACGACCGGATTGCCGTCCGGTCCTTTGCGATCCGTGAGCGGTTTGGCTTCGAGGCTGCCCAGATCAACGGCGTAAATTTCGCTGTCGTTGCGCAGGTATTCGGCGTCTGGCTTGCGGATGCCGGAGACGTAGATCGTCTTGCCATCGGCTGACCAGTCGAAACCGCCCTGGAATCCGCCGTGATTGTATTTGCCACTGGTGATCTGGCGCGGC
>Ga0187894_10002999_pt1 | contig 19419 bp, 14 predicted proteins | sample GBC1701081metaG_FD_136650 | JGI IMG/M metagenome (GOLD analysis project Ga0187894, IMG submission 136650) | White microbial mat communities from a lava cave in the Kipuka Kanohina Cave System on the Island of Hawaii, USA - GBC170108-1 metaG ...
CATCCAGTTTACTGACGATGGTTGGGCCGCTCCCCGCAGCGTGAAAATGATGGCGATTCTCCCGAACCACCAGAAGAGATCGGTGCCCGCGCCCGCGTTCTCCCGCCATAGCCGGGCGAAGCCGAAGATGATGACAAGCACTGCCAGCCACCAGGAGAGGTTCTCCAGCCAAGGTAAGAGGGGGCCTTCGATCTCGTTTTGCAGTAGCGGCATGAGAGCGCCCGTTCGGCCGATCAGCCTGTCGAAGAGTTGCGGCAAGGAGCTGCCTGCCGTGCTGGCAGGCGCGGGAGACGGCGTGGGGCTGGGCGTCTGAGCGAGGGCAGACAAGCTCAAGCAACCGACGATCGCAGTGATGCGTAGGATGGATAGTGTTGATCGCCCGAGTTTGCTTGTGCGCATGATTGCTCCTTGAACTGATAGACTGCTTCGATTGGAAGCTCCGCTTTGAAATAACCACTCCGCCCGCTTTAGCGCATCTGTTCTTTCAACGGGCGCAGTATCAATTGACCTTGCTGAGAGCCCTTTGAAGCTCGTCCAGCGAGTTGTTGAACTGACTCCACGCTTCATTCATGGACTGCACCTGTTCGCCAAATCTGACCCGCTCCTGCATCTGGATGTTGTACTGCTTGACGCGATTTTCGATATCATTCTCAATCCGGGCAATCTCTTTGGTGTAATGGGCAATCAACAGATCACAGTTGGACGCTTTCTCAATAAGACTGGCAATGCACGACGCACATCTTTCTGACGGTGGTTTAGCATTTTCTACTTTGAGTTCTTCATCAGTCATAATCCTATCTCCCTCTGCTTCAGCAAGTCCCTTGTGCGCCTTTTCCAGCTCGACGCGCAATCTCTCAAGCTGATTATCCATCCGTGCGAGGCGCTCCAGATTGGCAACGGTGTCCTGGCTGCCCCGCCCAATAGACTCACGCAGATATTCGTCGAAGTCCCTCATATCCTGCTCGGGATCAAAGATACCATTGCGCAGACGGTCGTCGATTGACTTAAGGGTACGTATGCGTGTTGCAACTATCGCATTGAGCTGCCTTTTCAACTGATATGCCCCACGCACCGTGCGCCCAATGTTGCTCATCGTCGTAATCGCGTTTTTCTGCTTGGCCACCAAGTCTTCGGTTTTCTCCAGGACTCCCTTCAATGTCGTAAGTTGTTGAACGAGATTCGAGTAGTGCTGAATCCACCGGCTCGCTTCCTCTACTTTTTTTGCGACTTGAAGCGTGTATTGCGCCGGGTCATAGACAGTCCATTGCGCGTGCGCCGGCTGCGGCGGCATGATCAGAGTGCTGACCAGGAATCCAATTGTAAGCTGATAAAGCAAAGTCTTCTTTCTCATGGTTTCCTCTCCTTAGCCGTTTTATGTTGAGCGAGCACCAGGTCGCTGTATTCACGCAGAAGTGCATTTACTGGTTGGCTGAATATAAGTTCGATCGGGCCAAGCCTCATCTCAATGCGGCTGGCCTTGCCGAATTGCTCCAAACCAGAACGGCCAATAGTTGATAGAAACGATTCCCTAATTTTGAACCCCGGTTTGAGCTTGTTAGACCGATCTGCATATGGATCAACCCTGATATTGGTTTTCCCGAGGTTTAATGATTTGCTGTCAATCATAAAATGCAGTTCGCGATCGCCGTAACTCACGGGTCCTGTGGATTGTGATTCAAAGCTCGCAGTGGCTTTAACTTCATCCTTTTGCCAGTCATAGTCTTTTTTCTCACCAAGCTTGGTCTCAATCTCCAACGTGATTTGATGCTCAGGTTTATCGAGAATCACCTGCGGCTTCAGTCTGACCGTGGTCACTCCGCTAAAGCGATCAGACCTTACCTCAATTTGATCGCTCATAGACTTGGCGTCAGAGGTTTGCGCCGCGCCCTTCTTCTCTTGCTGACGTTCCTGCCCGCTTACAAAAAAGATCGAGCCAGCGAAAACAAGCAACAATACGCACGCGAGAATTGGTCTCATGATTCAAGTCCCCTTTCGATTTTCAAACTGTGTTTCAGGAAATTGGCTGGCCCACAGTCTAGCCCGAAGGGTATTACGTTAAAAGTCACGGGTGAGACCTCTAATCATGCCTGCAAAAGCAATTCATCGATCTCAATCAATCCTTGCGCCGCCAATCCTCGCGGATAGACGGCGGCAAGCCACCCAATACAATCAGCCAACGGCCAATCGGGTCTGAGAGCCGACACCCGGGCCCTCGCATTGCGCTCATATGGGTTGGTCGTGAACGTCCACAATTCGGCGGGTGAGAGATCGAGTTGAATCATCTCCACAACTTGGTCCTGCCCCGATCCGAGCGCCAGAACGTACTGCGCATACTCTCCTGTGATATTGCGGATGGCGCTGATCGCCGCGGCGGCGTTTTCCGACAGCCCGGCATCCGCAACCAGTTTCGAGCAGTCGCCGATCTGCTTGCCGATGACCTTGATGCCGGCGGTCTTCGTAACATCATGTATCCCTGTGAAATCCTCGTATGCATGCGTTGCCAGCATCGTCACGACCGCTTCTTTGCGACCCATGCGAGCGCCCTTCTTGATCACCCGCAGAATCTCGGGGTACTGCGCCGCGATCTTCCACACCTCGTCAAAGACTAGGAGCGCAGGCGTCCGCGTCCCGTCCGGTTTGAGCATGCCGATCGAACGCACGACTCGCGACGCGACGCGATTGGCCAATGTCTCGCGCACGTCTTGGGGGAAGGCGTCCAGACTATCAAGTTCATACACGTCGTATAGTGAGTCCGCGGCAAAGTCGGGATGCGTAGGCGCGTCGAGCCAGGGATGGCCACGATACTTCTCCAATGCCAACGCCAGCGTCGCAGCGCGCTCTCGCACTCCCGCTGACTGGAACGGATAGCTTTCGAGCAGCGCCAGCAGATGCGAATGCGCCGGCTCGTGTTTTGGTTTGTTGTGGCCGTTTCGAGGGACTTCGTTTCTGTAAACCTCAGTGATCACGTTGGTGAGGATATCTTCCGCCACATTGTCATCAGGCTTGACTCGCGCCAGCTTCATCGCATCCATCACGACGAGCGCAATCTGCGTCTCATCGGGCAGTTCGCCCAATTCCAGGCCGGGGTAGTCCCAGATGTTGATGGTGCGCGTATCCTCGATGTTAAAGCGAAGATGTCTTCCTCGTGTCACGTCGACGTGAGGCGCAAGCGATTCGCCGAAGTCCACGGCGCGCACTCGCGCTTCTGGCAACGTCGCCAGCACGTCATTGATGACGCGAGCCATAAAAGTGGACTTGCCGCTACCGGGCTCGCCAAGTATGAGCGCGAGCGGGGAGCTGATCTTAGCGCTGTCAAAGAGGTTCAAACCGATAAGTCTTCCAGTCGGCGTTGAACAAAGCGTGTGAGGTCTCTGCGCTCCTTCCCAGGTCGCTTCCACCGGCGCGAGCGCAGCGAGCGATCCCGCAACTTCAGTAATCTCCCTGCCCGCCGGTTGCTGATTCGCTTCGCCGACAATTGATCGGTGATACAGGGCGCGCAGGGAATCCGGTTCCTCACGCGCTGCCACCACTCCGGGAATCGATTGCATTGCCGTGACCATCTGCTCGCAATACCTGTCGAGATTGTCGAGCGCCTGCTTCAACTCCCATCGTGTACGCGCCGGCTCTGTATAGATGACGGCGTAGAAACGCACATCAATCAGAGCCTCTCGTGAGCCGGTGACGTGATCGCGGACGGTTTCGAGATCCAGAAGCGCCGCTCGCGCTTCGGGGGACTGCTTCACCCGACCGTCGGCGCGGATGTGCGAGCGCCGCACCTGCCTTATGCGCCGGTCAAGACGCCTTGTGGCCTTGCGCTGATCGAGGTAGACGAACTCGGCAATGATCGTGTGACGGAAATTGAATGAAGGATTAAGCGTCAGAGCGCGCAGCGCATCGGCTGTGACGGCCGGTTGCGGCGGCGTGAACATCGAGACTATTGCCGCAGGATGCGCGCCGTGCATGATGTGAGACCCACTGGCCTCAAGGGTTTCGCCGCAAAGATAATCACGGATATCAAGGCCATCTATGGAAGGAAGAATTGGAACCGACCGCGCATTCTGCCTATGCCCCAGATAGACGGCTTCCCATAACTCTTCACGGCCAAAGCGCCGCAAACGTAATGGGCATTCGCGCTCGACAAGGCGAAAGACCTTTTCCGCCCGATCACGCGCGTCGCGTTCGTCTCTGACAAGACGCCTCACTACGCCGTCGTCAACAGTCTTCGCCCAGGTCGCGCGAATGTTTTGGGGGAGTTTTGTAATGCCATGCTTTCCTATCTCACCCACAGCGGCGGAGATGAATGCGCTCAATCCGCTGTTGGTGTCATCTCTTTTCTGACGAACCGGCACGCGCACCCAGACCGAGAGCACCTGATGACGATAACCGTGCGCCGCTGTCGCCATCGCATAGAAGTCCACGTTCATCGCGTGCAGCCTGGCTGCTTCCGGGTGCAACAACGACGGGTCGCCACAGGCTTCCAGGTGCGCGATGATCGCGTTACCCGGATCGGGCCCCGATGAGAAGCGGAACTGGATCACCGTCCCCGGCGGCTTGTTTACGGCGAGCATTCGCGCCAGATCGTCACAGCGCACCTCGACAACATGGTCGTGCGCGAGCATCGTCGGGGCGAGTTGCGCCTCCCATACGCAGGTGTAGGACCCATCGGTATGACGCAGAGCGCCGTCGCAGATGCCAATAATGCAAGTGTCGCGCTTTTGGCCCAGAGGGCGCCCCAGCCTTGATCGCTCTTCTTCATGTTCAGCAATCCGCTGGCGAAGCCTCGCATCCTCGCTCTGCTTCCAGGCTCGTATATCTCGATGAGCGCGCCGCAGTGTAGGCAACAGCCGCATTCCTGCGCCGATGCCCAGACCTGCGCCCGCAGCCGCGAAGATGCCGCCAATGATCGCTAGTGACTCCATTTCAGATCCCTTTCATTGCGTGATAATCCACTGCCGCCTAGAACGCCGGGCATTGTCTATAGGAAGCGCACGCCGGTGAATCGGGCTCGTAAAGACCGCGCGCAATCGATGTTGCAACCAAAAGGGGCGTCTCCCGATGCGCGCATAGTTGAAGAAGGCGATGGAGAGCGCCACCATTACCAGGCCCGTCCACAACTCCAGCGGCACTCCCCACAGCTTCAGGTCGAGGAGAAATGGCGTCAGGTAGCTCGTTAGCGTGGCCGCAAAGATGAATTTCCAGTCCGAGATAAGCACGCCGAATCGCGCCACCGGCAAATAGATGTTCGGTCTGATCGGCCTGAGTCGCATGACTACCATCCCTTCAGTTGCCCAAATCGGTATCTAAATTGACCGCATTTCCCTGGCTGAAACTGTAGATGAGCGACAGAATTCCGCCGATCCCCATACAGATGCCTCCGCCGAGCATCTGCCTGCCCCACGCTTTCTCCATCATGATGTTCGCCGCTCCCCACCCGACGCCACCAACGCCCAGAAGAAACAGCAAATTCCGTCCCCATCTGATTGCCTCCCTCACACCGCTGCCCAACTGCTGGTCATTGCCGCCGAAGATGTTGCCGCCTGGTTGTTGCGCAAGCGCCGGGACGGTCACGAGCAATACAGCAGCGACCAGCGCCAACACAGGCTCAATAGCGCGAACAACAACAGCGAGCTGAATAAGCCAGCGGCCTGCTCGCACAAGGCGCGAGCGGTCAAACAGGTCGTCATCCACTTTGCAGACACCGGTATGTAGACGAATCCGCTTCAAGCGCTTCATATGCTCTACTCCTTGTCGTTCTGATTCGTATCCGATTCGCCCGCCTGTTGCCGAGATCGCATAGGCAAAGCTACAGGAAAACTTCCGGCAACCCACGGCGGGCAATTGCGCCCACATTACAAGTCAAACTCCGTGCCACTCTTTTGTTCGCGGCATCGTTGTTGCTGAAGCGGCCTATAGAACTATGAGATGACGGAGGCCGAATGAAAGGATCGAGATCAATCGGTATTGCGGCAATCCTGCTGCTGGCAATTGCGCCAGCGGCAAGCGCACAACAGCAAAAGCTGGGTAATCGCGCGCTGCGGATGATCGCTCGCAGCGAAGCGAAGCATATTCGCTCGCGCCAGAACCTCATCAATATTCTTCAAGACCAGCCGAACTTTTGGATTGAATTGCAGGCAATTGCAAAACGACTCAAGACGGAGCCCGCGTGGTTGCTGAACGTCATGGCGAGTGAATCATTGTTCAACCCGGCGGCCCGAAATCGCCTTCCAGGGCAGACGGCTTCAGGCCTGCTGCAGTTCATTGAGAGCACGGCGCAAAGCATGGGAACGACCACCGAAGCAATTAGGCGAATGAGGCCCGTTGAACAATTGGGACTGGTCGAGAGATACCTCACGCCGTTTCGCGGCCGTCTCAATAGCCTGGCTGATGTTTACCTGGCGGTCTTTCGAGGCTTCATTGTCGAGGGAGGAGATGCAATCGTGGTTGCGCCTCTCGACAACTCAAATAAAGAGCGGCGTATCTATTCGTTAAACAGGTGGCTCGATCTCAATAGCGACAGCAAGATCACCAAGGGAGAGCTTGCATTGGCTGCCTTCGCCACTGGCAGATTTGAGCCTATCGCGCCACGCACCGGCAAGGGACTCAGCCACGCCCTCACGGATGCTCCTGATCGGAAGCCTGAAACTCGCCAAACGCGCTCCATCTATATTCGGTCGCTTAACACTCAGGAATAAGCTGTTGAGCCGTAATACCGATGAGTCGCTCTGGAACCCGTCGTACCTGCCTGGTCACTCTCGGACTTTTCCGAGGCCAGCCATTTTTCCACGCATAGCAGCAAACCCAATATCGAGGTTTTGACGTAATCTCCACATGAATCTGGGAGGGCAGTAGCCGCTCCGCCGGAATATCCGTTTGATCAGACCGTCACCCTTCTACCCTTCCTCAGAGTGACGGACCTTCCGTCACTCATGTGACGGAAGGTCCGTCACTGCGGACTCCTTCTGCAAATGATGGTCTAAATAAAGAGATTACAAAAACAGAGAGTGACGGACCTTCCGTCAGCCCTATATCTGGTGGAATTGAAGTGGATTCGACCACAACTAATTGTATACATAGCTGCTGGTCCATCTTTCCCTTCTTAGCCTCGCAGTATTCGGCAGATTTCCTACCCTTCATCACGCACTTTCTTCCAGACAGTCATTGGCCTCGAGCGTGGCACGTCACTTGTTAAACGCCTTGATCAGGTATTCGCAATTTTGATCCAAGGAGAGCCGAACAATATGAACGATGCTGGTGTGCAAATAAGAGACTACCTGGGAGACTTCGTCGCCAATCATGTTGATCTGAGTGAAGGCCGTGTGGCGCTCAAGGTCTCATCGAGAGAAGTGGAGATACTCGGCGAGGCGCTGGTCAAGGAAGTAATCGGTTGGGCGATGGAATCCAAGAGATCCTTGTTGCCTGAATATGGCGATTACGACGCTGATTTTCTGGCCGGACTTAGCGCCGAGCAGCGAGACAGGAGCGAAGACGATGTGGTGGTTAGATTCACATCCGGAGACGTCCTGGCGCTAGGCCAGTTCTTCGTACTGGGAATGCTCAGGTGGGTGCAGAGCATACAAATAGCCAGGCGACGCACTCACCTACTCAGAGAAGCCATTCTGGCGAAACAGGCGGAGATCGAGGCCGAGTTGGAATTCGATGGAGAGGACGGAGACGAAAACCTGGTTAACTGAAGCGGAAAGTGGAAAGAACGATATGAATGACGTTCAAACTATAGAACTCACTCCAGGGCTTGATGTCGCTGCCAGTAAGGCAGACCTGGCTGAATCAGGTCAGGTCGAGGAAGGCGATGCGACTATTACACAATCGTTTCCTCAAACCTTGTACCGCGACCCTGCCGATGTCAGAACCATCCTGAGCATGGCCTGGACAGGAACGCTGTTTGTGCTTCTGCTGCTCGCGAGCGTCGCGCTCAACATCTGGCAATACTGGCGGCGGCCTGACCGCATCGTCGTGGATCGTTCTTCAGGCAGAGTGTTGATGATCAATGACCGTGAATACGGCGAGACGGAAGCTGTGAGGCTAGGTCCCGACAGGCTCACCAACGCGGACAAACAGTACATTGCGGGAGAATTCATCAAGGCGATCTATCAGGTCGATCCGGCCACGCGCCCGCGCGACATAGAACGGGCGCTGCGAATGATGGCGCCGAACAGCGCCCTTCTATTCGCCCGCCATCTCAAGCAGACAGGCATTCTCGACAAGCAACGAGCCGAATCATGGCAAACGGCTTGGACAGCGCAGGACATCTCGGTTGACGGGGCGGATCCCTACACGGTGCGCGTTATCGGCAAGCAAGAGGTCACGAAGGTAATTGCTGGCGCCGCCGAGCGTGAGACCCGTCAATTACACCTGTCGCTCAAGCTCGTGGCAGATCCGCAAAGGCGAGCGGACCGCAATCTGCGCTCGGGGTTTCTTGTCGCCTCGTTCGACTACAAAGAACTCGGGGGGCCAGGTACCGACGCGTCTGCGGCTCAATAGCGCTAATAACGGAGGAAGAGATGGTTCATCAACTAGGTCGTAGCGTGATCCTTGCATTCACCATTGCCGCACTCGCCTTTCCTGTCGTTGCGCAGACGAAGGCGAAGCGCAATAGGACAACGGGAGCGACGAAGCAAGAAAGCCCGCAGACGCAAAAACGGGAATCAAAGCAGGAGAGCGGCGGATGCGCACCGTCCCCGGTCACGCTTGCAACACCGCCCTCGGCCGATTTCCTGAGTGGTGAGGCGAATATCGCAGTGAGCGGCAATCAAAATCCCGTCGTCCGGCTCGGCCTTTCGCCGAATGGGGCGACGATCATCGAATTTCCAGCGGCGGACAAACTGTTCAATATCATTCCCGGCAACAGCAATCTCGTGACCGTCGAGGAATCGCCGACTAAGGAGACGGATCGCTTCATCATCGTGCGCCCCGGGGATGGATTCGCCTCTCCGGCGACGATGGCCAATGCCAAACGCGCGCCTGCCACCTCGGTTATCGTACAAATGCAAAGCGGGCTGGTTCTCACATTTCTTTTCTACCCGGTGCAGCAACTCGCGGAGCAGGCACACCGCGTTGTCGTCACCTACGACCGCAATGAGGTGATGGCCGCCAGGCGCGCCGCAGGCCTGGCCGTCAATCTCGACAGCGCCGAAGGGGAAAAGTCGCGCACTTCATCAGTGCGCATATCTTCGTCACAGGCCACAACGGCTGCTTCGGCGTCGGACGAAACAACGCCCGCTCGTACACCGGCGCCGCGCACGCCTTTGAGGGTAGGCGATACGGCCGAGATCGATACGACCGAGTCCACAGTAAAGCGGGATGACAGGATCGGCGATCCGGCTCGCGCAGCAAGTCTCGCTCTAACCGAAGCGACAAGATCGCCGCAGAGTTTCAAGAAATGGAGTGACTCCGTGCACGGTCTCTCGCTTTCAACCTCGCCTGTGCGAGAGGCGGGGAAACGATCACTCGTGGTCGTCGCGGTCCGCAACATGAAAAAAGCTGATGCCTCTATCATGCCCGGCCAGCCGGAAATCTATCTGGAGACGATCGACAGCAAAGGCAAACCGCTTCAGATCGAGCATGTCAAAAAGCTCGCGACAGAAACGACAGTCACAGACAACACGATCCCTGCCGGCGCGACACGTTATTACGCGCTCGTCTATGAAACACCGGTCCTGGGAGCGCGGCAGCGATTGCGCGTGATCGTTGGGCAGACCATTGCAGCCGATGAACCGGCGACCACAAACCTGACTTCATCCAATCGCTAACTTGCTGAAGGAGTCACCAATGAATTCAAAAAGAAATAACATCTGGAGCCGGAATGACACTGTCGGCGTCATCGAGAACAGAAACGGCAAGACTCAAGATGAATTCGCCGGAACCGGAATCGCCTTTGACGAGGACGAACAAGAGAGAACCGACGTTGAGGAGCAGCGACCGGGCCGCAACCGTAAACGTCTCTTTGGCGCAGCGCTCTTCTTATTTATCCTGGTCGTTGCAGGCGCCAGCCTGTGGATGATGTTTGGCGGCGCCGGCAAGAAGATTGACCTTCAGGTGCGTGACAATACCAACAAGACCGAGCAAGCCGCGCGCGATACTGAAAGCCTGACGGCGCAGGCGATTGCCGAGGTCCGCAGCGCGACTGCGACTCCGACGCCGGCCGTGGGCGCGTCTCCAGCGACTGCAACAGGAGCAACGGATGCGGCGAGAACAATTATTGTGCCGACAACACCCGTTACGGTTCCACTTGAGGGAGTCAGCGGCGATGTTTCATCGCCGCCGGCAGAAGCGATCGCAGGGCAACAGGGAGGCGCATCTTCATCACATGCGGGAGGAGCGACAAAGCCAGGCAGGATTGTTTCCGCGCGTAATCCTGAGCGTTCGATCCGCTGCGCGCCTGTGCCCATCGCCATTTCAGCGCGTCAACCGTTACAAGAAAGGTCCCTGAAGCAATCTGAAATTAGGCTGCCGGTTGCTTTTAAAAAGGCTGAGAACTCGGTAACGCTGCCTCCGTTCGGCGCAATGTTCCCTGTCCGCACGCTTGGAGCGCTCTACACGTTGCGTTCATCTCTTACGCGCTTTGAACTTTTACGCGACATGCAGGGGCAAGGCTGGCAGATGCGCAAAGGCGCGGTGTTCGTCGGCCAACAACAGGGGAGCGAATATGACCGGGCCTATATCTCGCTTTTGGGCTTCATTGATCCAGAAACAAAACGATTCGTGAAGATCACGGGCGAAGTGTTGGGCGCTGACGGCGCTCCGGGATTGCAGGGCAAGCGAAGACAGATCAGCGGCCGGTGGGCGCGCGCGCTCGGGCGAGTGGGCGCCAGCGCCGTCTCGTTGGGGCAGGCTGCGCTCTCGCGCGGAAACTCGACAACCGTCGTCCTGCCTGGCTCGGTTGCTCCGGAGTTGGCTCCAAGCTTCAACGTTGTCAGCCGTCGTGAGTTTGTCGAGGCGCCTGCCGGCACACCGGCTTTCGTGATGATTACGGATCTGCCTAAAGAGGCGCAGAGGATAGATGCCGATCCGCTCGCCGAAGGAAAGAGAGAGACGATCACTGACGAAGAGTTGGCCGAGCTTCTTTCATCGGGATCGCCAGAGAAGATTCGCGCCGCAATGCCTCGGATGAGTTCGGAACTGCGACGCATCGCCGAAGCCGCTTTGAAAGAACAGAACAGATGATTCAGAGAAACCTCTCCAAATCGAGCGTGGATCCGCGCCGGGCGATTGAGCGCGAAGGCGTTAATGCCCTCGCACAGTTGCTCGCCGGCGCAGGCTATATCATCCAGCGCCGCGCGCTCACCGATCTCGCGCACGCGATTCACAACCGCAAGCCGCTGCTCGTCGAGGGGCCGCGCGGAGGTGGTAAGACCGCGCTAGCTGAAAGCCTGGCGCTGGGGTGCAACCTGACGAGCTTCTACCTGCAGGGAATGGACGATCTGACGATGGCCGACGTGCTCTATTCATGGGATCGCGAGGCGCAGACACAAATGGTCAGGCAGGAATTGGCCGCCGGCGCTTCGCTCAAAGAGGCGCAATCAAAGCAGTTCTCCCGTGACTACTTGATCCTCGGTGAGGCGCTGGCAGCCTTCGATTATGCGGCCATGCATGATGATCCGCCGGTCCTCATTCTCGACGAGGCGGACAAACTCACCGAGAAGATCGAGGACATGCTCTTGCAACTGCTCGGTCGCGGCTGGTCCCACATACCGCGATTCGGCGAGATTGGCGTTCATGATCGCGCAAGATGGCCGGTAGTCATCCTGCTCTCGAACGACATCCGTCATGACCTCTCCGCGCCGCTGCGCTCAAGATGCCTTTATACTTGGCTCTCTCCGCCAACGCCGCGCGAGGAAGTGCGGATACTGCGGGCGCGCGTTCCACAAGCGTCATCGGGATTGATGCGCGGCGTTGTGCGGCTGATCGACTGCATCCGGCGCGACATGCCCGCGGTGCGCGATAAGCCGGGATTGCGCGAGTCGATTGATCTACTGGAAGCATTAACAAGAGATGGCGTCGAGGCTCTTACGGCAGACGTAATCGATGAACACCTCTGTTTTTTGGCCAAGCGACACAAGGAGCTGCTCAATCTGAGACAGGGCATTGCGCGTCTGGAATTCGCCGCGCGCCGGGTTGACGACGAGATCGACGAATGGGTGAAGTGGGCTTTTGCGAATGAGGCTAATGTCATGGAAGAGGCAGCATGACGGTCGCAGAGAGAGCGCGCGCTCCACTTGGTGAGCCGATTGAAACATAACGCTATGACCATACGTCACGTAAAACCATCACCGGTAATGATTGCGGGCCTCACGGCTTCACTCGTTGTCGTCGCCGTCCTCCTCGCAAGCTATTTCAGGCTGCGCGCAATCGATCCGCGTGTGACGATGGAATTCGGCCAGGAAGCGACCGGTAAACAGGCGTCTACAGGACAAACCGTCATCGCCACGACGATTGACGGCGAGGTGGCGCGAACGGCGGAGCGCATCGGCGAAGCGACAGCCCTGGCGCTCTCGGCCAGTCTCTATGCCGCAAACGAACAGCTTAGAGGACGCACTCCGCGCGGCGCGTGGGACCTGCTCTCCAGTCTTGCCGCACGAAATCTTCTTCCACCTGGTCTGGCGCTCTCTCAGGTCGAGGGGAGCCTTGTTTCCGCATACGGCAATGTCTCGGTGCGTTATCGTCCAACGCCTCTCGGCATCGAGGTGATCGCCGTTGGCCACAAGCCGGCTGACGGGCCCGCATTGATCGTGCGCATCCCCGATGAACTTTCGGAGAAAGGTGAAGCGAGGCTTTACATCGCGGGGAGCCTCGGTGATGTGAGGGTACCGGCGCCGTTCTCGCCTGCGGCTGAGGTAATTGCCCTGGGCTGGTCGCCTGAGCCGTTGCGCTCGCTCAAGTAGCTCCGAATGAGGTCGCCATGTCGCTCGATCATTTCTTCAAGAGGTTCGATTCTCGCTACAGGATTCCGCGTCCGGCCAACGCATTGCATCTTGATGCGTATCAGGCGGGCTTTCGATTGCTGCGTGACGCCACCGAAGGAGCGGCGCTTGTCGCATCCGGCATTGCCACTTCGCTTGTACTTTGGAAAATCGCTGATCTGATCCAGGCCAGTTTTGAGACGCGCCTCTACTTCATCTGTGGGATGGGCATCGCCGTGCTCATCGGCCTGGCTGAAGCCTCGACCCTTGTGATTCCCTACTACCGCATCTCACAACGGCTCACACACGGTTCGGCGCGCTGGGCTGATGTGGGGACGCTCAAATCTCTGGGACTCGCGCGCGATATCCGAGGGCTTCTGCCCGCTGGCGCGCTTCGCCTGGGAAAGCTGACGCACAGGTATTATCTGGCGCTGCCGTTCGAGAAAGTGCTCTGCCACCTCGCCATCTTCGGCCCTCCCGGATCTGGTAAATCATCGAGCTTCATCATGTCGATGGCGAAAGATTGGGCGAGGAGCGGATCGGCAATCTTCCTCGACCCGAAAGGCGAGTTGTTCAAGTATACGGCGCGCCATTTCAAACGCGTCTACCGCCTCGACCTGGCCGACCCCAGATACTCCGACCGGTGGAACTTCGTCCCCTCCTGCAAAGGCGACGGAGAGCTGGCGCACGAAGTCGCCAGCATCGTGGTGGGCTTCGATGCGAACAAGAACGTCGGCTTCGATCCGTTCTGGCCGCAGGCCGAGACCGCTCTGATGACCGCGCTCCTGTTGCACCTGCCGCGGATCGCCGAAAACCCGACGCCAGCGATGATCTCCGAGTTTATCGCCTCGCGCGGTTTTGACCAGATCAACCACGAGATGCTGGAGTCACCCGACCCGGAGGCCCGCGTGCAATGGGGAATCTTCAAAAAGGCGGATAGAGAAAAGACCCAGGGCGGAGTCTACATCGGCCTGGGAACAAAACTCTCCCCATTGCGCTCGCCCCACGCGATGGCCGTGATGCAATCAATAACGGGAGAAGAACGCGAGCGTGGCGTCCGCGAGATCGATCTGCACGATCTGCGCAAACCTGGTACGGGCATCTACGTGATCGTCCCTGAAGGCGACGCGACCCGATACCGGATCGTGCTCTCGATACTTTTCGGTTTGGCCGCCAGTGTCACGCGCAAGACCAGCAATGACGAGAACGGCGCTCCAGTGTTGCTTGCATTGGACGAGGCTGGAAATATTCCTCTGCACAATCTGAGCGAGGCCCTCGGCGTCGGTCGTGGACGAAGATGCGGTATCGCGCTCGGTTATCAAAATATCGGGCAATTATATAAACAACACGGCAGAGACGGCGCACAGGCTATATTAGGCTCAATCGGGACGATGGTCTTCCTGCCGGGACTGGATGCTGAGACGGCTCAATATGCGGCCAAAAGGATCGGGCGCACGACCGTCCTTCAACATACGGTCGTCGATGCGACGGGCAATGCGTTCGACCACGACCGTTTGGCTGAAACCGGGCGCGATCTGCTCGACGCAGCGGAACTGCGGCAGATGCCCGAGCATACACAGGCCGTAGCGATCACTGGCTCGGCCCCGCCCATCAAATTCGGCTTCCCGCCCTGCAGCAAGAAAGGGCCGCTAGCCCATCCGCTGCCTCGCGACATCGCTCAACCCGTACCACTTAAGGATGCTGAAGCCGCATTCGAGAGACGCCGGCCTGAAAGGGCCAATGAAGAGAAGATTGAGAGCGCAACCGAAGGAGCAATACCGATCGGCGCCGAAGGCAATGAGCTTTATCCCGTCTTCGATCTGGACGCCGGTCACGACAGCGCGCGCGGAAGCATCGATTCCATAATCGATTCCCTGCTCAATTCCTTGCCATTCCCAGAGACAAATACGGCGGCAAACCCGCTACCTCTGACGCCCAATCAGCTCGCTCCTTTTGATGCGAACCATGATGTGAACCCCACTCTGGAGAATCTCTCCCTGCGTAACTTCGGGGAGATCGCCGGCGCAGAACAACCGGCGAGCGCCGGAGAGGGGGCGGAAAGGTGAATCAAACCATCAATACACGGCGGCTGCGGATGTCTTTCGCGATGTTCGGCGCGTCGCTCGTCGCGATCATCGTCGTTTACGCATCCAATACTATGACGGAAGCCCTCAGCGCGCGCCGACAGACGCCGCGCCTTGCCGCCGATAGCCTGGTGAAAGCGCTTCGCACTCATCACAGGCAAACCGGGCGATTCCCCTCAGATTTCCGTGAGCTGGAGGCTCGCGTCTGGAAGCACAAAAATGCTCCCGACTTCGGCGTCGACAATCGCAACCTTTCGGTCGCCAACTACCACTACATTTATTACCCGGTTGACGGTGGCGCCTGCACGATCTGGATTATTCCAACGGGGCCACGAAGAGAGGAAGGCTCGACTCATTTCCTGTTGCTCACTCCTGAAAATTTGCGCCGATGGAAAGGCGCGCCGCTCTCGCTCGATGAAGCGAAGAATCTTCCGTCTGTGCCGCAATACCGGCAGATGAGCCTGCTCGGAATGACAGAACAGCAACCCATCGAACTCGGCAAGAGGAGGTCGTGAGAGGCGCCTTATGCGTGCCGTTGTCAAAGTCAAACAAAGCCAGGGACGAAATCCCTCCAATGCGGCCCGCTACATCGCCGAGTCCAAGCTCGACCCTGAACGCGAGGGCAAAGGCCCGCGCCCGCTGTTTACCAACCGAGGCGACGACGATCTCACCTACGGCGACGCCAACAGATATTTGAACGACGGACGGGGCAAGCCCGCCAAGGGCGATCTGATCCACTTCTCGGTCAGCTTCCTCAATGAAGATTTCGAAGCTCTCGGCTCAGGCGACGAGCGCCACGTCGAACGACTGCGCGATGCCGCCCGCGAGGCGATGGAGGAACTCAAGGCCGATCTGCGCGTAGACGACTGGCGATGGGTTGCGGGCATTCACCTCAACACGCCTTACCCGCACATTCATTTCCTCGTCTTCAAAGAGATCACCAATGACAAGGGAAGGGCGCGCCGATTTGGGAAAATTCCGAAGTGGCTACTCCCATATCAGGAACGAGGTCCTGACGGCGCCAGGCGCCCTTTCGTTGGGAAACTCGGAGAGCGCTTCGTTGCGGCGCTCGACCGCGCGCAGGATCGAGCGCGCCTGGCAGTTCCGGAAAGAGAGGGACAAGACATGGCCCAAATCCTATTGTCCAACACACTCGAATTCGACAGCCCGCTCGTCCATCAAGGGATCGAATACCGCACAGTGGAGAACTTCTACCAGGCGATGAAGACTCCGAAGGAGGATCTCGAGACGCGGCGCAAGATCGCAGCCGCCTCGCCCGATGAAGCCAGGGCTTTGGGCGAGCAAATCCAGGCGCGACCGGACTGGCTGGAGATCCGCCTTCAGGCGCTGGAGACGGCGGTCAGGCACAAATTCACTCCAGGCACGAGATGGCACGCGCGACTCAAAGCGACGGGTGATCTGGATATCACGGACGGCAGCAAGGAAAATCACCTCGGCAACCTGCTGATGAGGCTCCGCGAGAGCAGGGAGAAGGTCATAACTTCGGATGAAATATTGCTGGAAGCCAACCAGCGCAATCCCTCGCTTGCCGGACGTGAACTCGTTCAGGAACTCATCCTGCGCGGTCCTGCCCCCGAACCGGACAGTCCTCCGGAAGCGCTCGGTAACATTCGTGAAGCCCTCAGAGATCGACAGATGGATGATCCCTACTGCGACTCCCAGCCCGGCAGGGCCGACTGGCTGGGAGAGCACAGCCAGGAACTGCGCGATCTCTACGAGCGAGGAGCGACGATCAAAGACAATGTCCTGGTCATTCCCGCTGAGGGGCATGAACTGAACGATCTGACCGCCGACCGTGAGCCCTTCATCAATGAGCTTCGTTACGCCCATCAGGAGATACGCGAGCCGGAGAAGGCCAACGAGTTCTACAATCTCGCTAAGACGATCGCCGGCAAAACCGCCAACACTAAAACCGAGATCGATTACTTTCGCTACTTCTATGACCGGATCAAGCATGACGGCGAGGGACGTTATCTGAAGCCTGAACAGAAAGAGGCGCGAGAAGAGGCTCTGGAACAGCCGCTTGCCGAGATGCGCTTCCTCGCTGCCGAGATGGAAAAGCTGGAGACGCTCCGGAGCATCGAGGCGCATAAACCCAAAACCATGGTCTCATTGGAACAGGTTCGAGAAGAAAACCTCGCAGCCTCGTATGCGGACGAAGACCCGGAGGTCAGGACCAAATCAGAGGATATCGAGCCTGATTTCGAGCCCGAAGATGACAGTGAAAGAGACATTCTGAGCGGTGAGAATGAAGATGAGTATGAGATTGAAATCGACTTTCCCGTATTCAATGCTGCCACGCGCAAAGTGAACCTGAGCGATGAAAGCCTGCGCTTTCCTGCGGAGTTGACGTTTGAGGAGAGAAAAAGCCTCGTCGAAGTCCACCTACCGAATATCGATGCGAAGATCGAAAGTGGCAAGAGCCGAACGGCAATCTTCAGCGACATAAATCTGATGGTGCAGGATTGGAACCGGAATCTGCCGCAAACTAGGGCGGCGCGGCAAAAGGAGTTGTCGGACAAAAATCACAGCGCCGGCTCTTTCCTCAAAGCCTATACGAACGAACGACTCAAAGACCCGGAGACGCAGGCACTCAATCGTTCCGAAACATTTCGAGAAGCGCATGAACGAATAACAGAGGCCCGTACTCCCGAAGAACTCAATAAAGCAGCCAATCGGGTACTGCGGGGTAACGATCTCAGTTGGCGAGCGCGCGCCCTACTCTTTTTCGGTCGCGCCCCGGATCATCACATGCCGGAGATGCGGGGGTTGCGCTACTCCTGGGGGCTTAGCCGCGACGAGCGGGCCACATATACGAAAGCATTATACGAAGGAAAGTGTGAGCCATCGGCTGTTCTGAAAAAGATGCTTGCAGAGCTGGAATCTCGGATGTCTATGCGGGCGATCAGACACTATCGGGCCTCGATCATCAATGAAGAGATGCGAAATCCCGGCAAGCTCGATCTGCACAGGATGTATGAACGACTGCCCGGCTACGAGCGGGACTACCTGTTCGGGAAGATCGAGGAGAGAGAGAAGGCCCTCGGTGGCAAGCATCCTTCCCTACACGAGAGCGCCCCCGAGTTCGATGTTTCCCATCTGCCTTCGGTTCGAGATGCTCGCGCCGACGAGTCGTTTCGCGAATACTCAGCGTCTGTAGCGGAGATAGAGCAGCGGCTGCTCAATGAAGCGATCGGGCAAAAGCAAGCCGGCGATAAAGTCGGAAACGAGATCACGCAAACGGATGGACTGCTCAGCCGCGAAGACAGGCTCAGGATTCGCGCCATTGCCAGCGGTCTTGCCTGGGAGCGAATCGAGCCGCAGCGGATGTTTACGAGCGACCCGGCGGTAATGAAACTCCTTTCCCTGAACGATGCTATTGCGCGACTGCGGGATGAGGCGCAGCCGCGGGCGCGGGAGGCGGCGCGGCGTCTCGATGAGTTCATCAGGTCGCACAGTCTGGATCGGTTCGCCGAAAGGAAGACGGACTTTTATTATCGCGCCGATCAGATCCCCAAGTGTGAGTTGGAGAAACTCTCGCCCGCCGACCAGCAAGCATTCGCGGCGCTTGAAGCGCATACAATCGCAACCCTTGCCGAGTTAAAAGATGGCTTCAAGACAATCGATAAGATCAGACTGGAGATCGATGAGTCCCGCAACAGCGCCAATGGAGTCGGGAAACAAGCGCCGGCGCTAAATACCAATGGCGCAGTCGGCGCAGACCATCACATATACAATTCTCTTCCGGAGCGCGATGCGAACCTCGACGAGGAACGCATGAACGATCGACGCCTCCTCGGCGCCGTGATCATTGCGCATGCGGTCGCGGACTGCGCCGCGCTCGATTATGAGACGGCGCGCGATTACGGGCATACTTTCCGGTTCAATATCCATGACGAGAGCCTGGCGGCGAACCGCAAAATCTCGGATCTGGATGTCCGCAGGCGCGCCGGCGCTCGCGGCGCCCGCGCCGCCGATCATCGCAGCGCCGAGCGCAGAGAGGATCGCCTTGCAATATGCGAGCAGGTTTCCGAAGCGGACATTCACCATCACTCGACGACTCTCGAGGAGCATGGCAAAAAACTCGGTAAGCTTGTTGTTGATCTCGAATCCAAGGCGAAGGATGCTCTCGACACTTACCAGCGCGCCCGGCGCCTAGCGGGTGAGATGATCGAGAAATATCAGAAACGAGGGGAGCCGCTTCCCGCCCCGTTCGTTAGGCGCGAGCCTCTCGTTAAGACGCAAGATGAAGCCATCAAACACAGGTTCGCTGATCATACTGAAAAGCTCGAACGACTTCGCGTCGCGCTCGCCGAGGAACACGGTATTCCTGCGCGTTCGGATCAGGAAGCGGCGCGGCTCGCGGCGCAGGTATTCACCGCCAGGACCGAAGTGCA
>Ga0187894_10003000_pt1 | contig 19418 bp, 18 predicted proteins | sample GBC1701081metaG_FD_136650 | JGI IMG/M metagenome (GOLD analysis project Ga0187894, IMG submission 136650) | White microbial mat communities from a lava cave in the Kipuka Kanohina Cave System on the Island of Hawaii, USA - GBC170108-1 metaG ...
AGCACGAACAGGCCGCCGACGATGGCCAGCACGATCTCGTGCTTGATGACCACGGCGATGGCGCCCAGCGCGCCGCCCATGGCCAGCGAGCCGGTGTCGCCCATGAACACCATGGCCGGCGGCGCGTTGAACCACAGGAAGCCCAGGCCGCCGCCGATCAGGGCGGCGCACACGATGATCAGCTCGCCGGAGCCCGGCACGGCATGGATCTGCAGATACTTCGTGAGCTCCGCGTGGCCGACGATGTAGCTGATCATGCCGAACACGCCGGTGGCGATGATCACCGGCCCGATGGCCAGGCCGTCCAGGCCGTCGGTCAGGTTGACGGCGTTTGAGGCGCCGACCATGACCAGGGCGGCGAACAGGAGGAACCCGACGAGGCCCAGCGGGATCAGCAGCGACTTCAGGAACGGCACCGCCAGCTGGTATTGCAGGTCCTTCGGCGAGACGTCGGCGATGAGCCAGGCGGCGATCACCGCGAAGACGACCGCGACGGCCAGCTTCAGCCGTCCGGGCAGGCCGTGCGAGTTGCGCCGGCTGACCTTGAGATAGTCGTCGATGAAGCCGATGCCGCCGAAGCCGAGCGTCAGCAGCAGCACGATCCAGACGTAGCGGTTGCGCAGGTCGGCCCACAGCAGCGTGCCCACCACCAGCGCGATCAGGATCAGGAAGCCGCCCATGGTGGGCGTGCCCTTCTTGGTCAGCAGGTGGCCTTCCGGCCCGTCGTCGCGGATCGGCTGGCCCCTGCCCTGCTTGCTGCGCAGCCACTCGATCAGCCGGCCGCCGACCATGAACGACAGCAGCAGCGCCGTCAGGAACGCGCCACCCGAACGGAACGTCAGGTAGCGGAACAGGTTGAGCGGCCCGAACTGGTCGGCCAGCGGCGCCAGGAGATGGAACAGCACGGGTCAGTCCCTCCCCGCGCCGCGTCTGGCCCTGATCTCGCCCAGCGCGAGTATCGCCTCGACAATCACCTTCATCTTCGATCCCAGCGACCCTTTCACCGCCACCACGTCTCCCGCCTGCAACGACTCGACCACGCGCTGCGCCAGGCGCGTCGAATCCGGCGCGTGCGCCGCGCGCAGCTTCGGCGGCAGCGCGCGATGCAACGCCGCCATGCCGGTGCCGGCGGTGAACACCACGCCGGCGCCGCTGGCCTCGACGTCGGGGGCGAGCGCCGCATGCACGGCGTCGCTGTCGGGCCCCAGCTCCAGCATGTCGCCCAGCACCAGCACCCGACGACCGCCCGGCCCGGGCTTCGCCGCCGCCACCAGGGCCAGCATGGCGCGCATCGACGGCGGGCTGGCGTTGTAGCTCTCGTCGATCAACTCGACGGTGCCGGCTGCCAGCGCCACCTGCCGGCGCGCCCCGCGCCCGGCCGGCGCCGAGACGCCGGCGAACGCCGCCACGCTGGCGCCGAGGTCGGCGCCCAGCGCCACGGCCGCGGCCAGCGCCGCCAGGCTGTTCAGCACCCAGTGCCGGCCCGGCGCGCCGAGCCGATAGCGGACTTCGACGCCGCGCGCCAGCGCCCTGACGGTGCTGCCGGTGTCGTCAAGGTCGCAGTCCAACAGGCGGAATTCGGCAGCGTCGTGCTCTCCGAAGCCGACGCAGTGCGGCACGCCGGCATCGCGGGCCCATTCCACCAACCGGGAATGATACGGATTGTCGCGCGGCAGGACGGCGGTGCCGTCTTCCATGCCGACAAAGAGCCGGGCCTTCTCCTCGGCGATGGCGTCGACCGAGCCGAAATAGCCGATATGCACGGCTTCGATGTTGGTGACGATGCCGACATGCGCCCGCACCTGGCGCGCCAGCGGCTCGATCTCGCCGGGATGATTGGTGCCGACCTCGCACACGGCCCAGCGCGCGTCCGCCGGCAGGCGCGCCAGGGTCAGCGGCACGCCGATATGATTGTTGTAGCTGGCCTCCGCAGCATGTGTCCTGGCCTGCGCCGCCAGCACGTGCCGCAACGCTTCCTTGGTGCTGGTCTTGCCGACGCTGCCGGTCACCGCGACGATGCGCGCCCGGCTGCGGCCGCGTGCCGCGCGCCCCAGCCCTTCCAGGCCGCGTAGCGTATCGTCGACCAGCAGCAACGGGCCGCCGGCGCTGGCGGGGTCGAGCGCGGCGTCGGACACCAGCGCCGCGGCGGCACCTTTCTCGAATGCCGCGCGCACGAAGTCGTGGCCGTCGCTCGCCTCGCCCTTGAGCGCGACGAAGAGGTCGCCGCTGCGCAGCGTGCGGGTATCGATCGAGACACCGGTGGCACTCCACGCCGTGCCGCCCAGCGCCTGCGCGCCGCAGGCGGCAGCGGCATCGATGCCGGTCCACAGCAGGTCGCGGGTGGTCATCACGCTCATGGGCCTTGCCTTTGGACCGCGCGCGTCCACGCGCGCATCGGCGCGAAGCGCCGACCGATTTCGCCCTCCGCTTCGCTCCGGGCGAATGCGCGCGTGGACGCGCGCGGTCCGAAACTCACGCTCATGCCGCCGCTCCGCGCGCCGGCGGCGTGGCGACCAGCTCGCGCGCCACCGCGGTGTCGTCAAACGGATGGGTCACGCCTGCTATGGTCTGGCCGTGCTCATGGCCCTTGCCGGCGATGACCACGAGATCGTCGGCCGAGCGGACGGCGTCGAGGCCGGCGCGGATCGCGGGCCGCCGACCTTCCTTGATCTCCGTGACGATCTCGTGCCGCACGGTCACGCCGTCCATGATCGCGGCGCGGATCGCCGCCGGATCCTCGCTACGCGGATTGTCGTCGGTGACAATGGCGACGTCGGCCAGCCGCGCCGCGATGTCGCCCATGATCGGCCGCTTGCCGGGATCGCGGTCGCCGCCACAGCCGAATACCACGATCAGGCGGCCGCGCGTGTGCGGGCGCAAGGCCAGCAGGACCTGTTCCAGCGCATCGGGCTTGTGCGCATAGTCGACCAGCACCGGGGCGCCCAGGGGATGCGTCGCGACGCGTTCCAGGCGACCCGGCGCACCTTCCAGCCGGGCCATCGTGGCGATCGCCGAATCGACCGGCACGCCGACGGCGACCGTCAGCCCCAGCGCCGCCAGCGCGTTGCCGGCCATGAAAGCGCCGATCAGCGGCAGGTCGACCTCGTAACGGCGGCCGAAGAGCGTCATGACGAGGTGCTGGCCATGGCCGTGCGCCGTCGCCTGGTCGAGGCGCAGCTCGTCGCCGGCGCGGCCATAGCACCACAGCCGCAACTGGCGCCGTCGGCTGATGTCGATCAGCGGTGCGGCGTGCGCGCTGTCGGCGTTGATCACCGCGGTCGAGCCGCTGGACAGCAGCTCGGCGAACAGGCGCACCTTGGCAGCGAGATAGCTCTCCATCGTGGGGTGATAGTCGAGGTGGTCGCGCGAGAGGTTGGTGAACGCCGCCGCGGAGAAGCGCACGCCGTCGAGGCGATACTGGTCGAGCCCATGGCTGGAGGCCTCGATCGCGAGGTAGTGCACGCCATCGCGCGCCAGCGTGGCCAGCTCGCGGTGCAGCAGCACCGGGTCGGGCGTGGTGAGGCCGGGCGGCGTCTTCAGGGTCGGCGAGACGATGCCCAGCGTCCCCAGGCTGGCGGCGGCGAAGCCGGCGCCAGCGAACATCTGCCGCGCGAACTCGACGATGGAGGTTTTGCCGCTGGTGCCGGTCACCGCCACGGCGACGCGCGGCTGCGCGCCGGCGAAAGCCGCGGCCATGAGCGCCAGCCGCCGGCGCGGCTCCCGATCCCGGATCACGACGACGGCTGCCGGCAGCACCGGCAAGTCCGCGGCCTCGCTTGCCATGACGGCGAGCGCACCCGCGGCCACGGCCTGGCGCGCGAACGTCGCGCCATCCTGCTTGCTGCCCGGCAAGGCGACGAACAGCCAGCCGCGCCGCGCCGCGCGCGAGTCGGCGGTGATCCCGGCGATCTCGGGATCCCGCGGCGGCGGGGGCTGCACTGCACCGGCGTGCGGATCGGACAGGTGCAGCAGCTCGCTCAGGCGCACGTCAGCGGCCTCCGCCGGTCGCCGGCTTCGGCGACGTGGTTGCGGGAGGCCGTGCAGCCGGCGGCGGTGATGCGCCACCGGCCGGCGAGCCGGTCGTCGATTCGACCAGCTGGCTGAGCGACGGTGCGGTGGCGGATGGCGTACCCGCGGCGCCGGGAGGGGCGGCAGGCGCCGGCGGGTTGGCCGCCAGCAGCTTCGCCGCCGCCGCCGGGTCGACCGGCTGCAGGCCATACAGGGTGATCATGTGCTCGATGATCGCCTTGACCGAGGGCGCCGCGACGGCGCCGCCGGTGGCGTAGCCGCCGGTCTCCTTGATGCCCTTGGGTTCGTCGATCGAGACCATGATGATGTATTTCGGATCGCGCATCGGGAAGACGCCGACGAACGAGCTGATCAGCGCCTTCTCCCGGTAACCGTACCGTCCCGGCTTTTCCGCCGTGCCGGTCTTGCCACCGACCTCGTAGCCGGGCACGTCCGCGTTCTTGCCGGTGCCCTCGGCCACGACCAGGCGGAAGAGGTCGCGCATCTGGCGCGAGGTCCTCTCGCTGATCACGCGCTTGCCGGCCTCGGCGTGGCCGGCGGCGGTGCGGCGCACCAGCGTCGGCGGATAGTAGATGCCGCCGTTGAGCAGCGCCGCCGTGCCCGTCACCACGTGCAACGGCGTCACCGACATGCCGTGCCCGAAGGCGATGGTCAACAGGTTGATCTTGCGCCAGTGCCTGGGGAAGAGCGGCTGGGCGACCTCGGGCAGCTCGACCGGCACCGGCTTCAGCATGCCGAGCTTGTCGAAGAAGGCGCGCTGGCCCTCGACGCCGACCTCCAACGCCATCCTGGCCGAGCCGATGTTCGACGAATACTTGAAGATGTCGGACACCGTCATCGCCCTGTTCTGGCCGTGGTAGTCGTTGATGGTGAAGCGGTCGATCTTGATCGGCTGGCTGGCGTCGAACACCGACATCGTGCTGAACCGGCCGGTATCGAGCACCATCGCGGTGTTGAAGATCTTGAAGGTCGAGCCCTGCTCGTAGACGCCGAGCGTCGAGCGGTTGAACAGCGCCTCGTTGCTGATCGTCTTGTGGCGGTTGGGGTCGTAGCCCGGCAGCGACGCCAGCGCCAGCAGCTCGCCCGACTTGGCATCCATCACCACCGCGGTGGCGCCGATGGCCGAGAAGCGCAGCATGGCGCGCGCCATCTCCTGCTCCAGGAAACGCTGCAGGCGGACGTCGACCGACAGCCGCAGCGGCTGGCCCTTGCGCAGCGTCTCGTCGAAGCGCTTCTCGACGCCGGCGAGGCCGACGTTGTCGATGCCGGTGTAGCCCAGCACGTGCGGGCCGATGGCGCCCTGCGGATAGATGCGCCGCTCCTCGTTCTGGAACTCGAAGCCGGGCAGGCCCAGCCGCATCACCGCCGCGTGCTCGCGCGGGCTGAGCCCGCGCTTGAGCCACACGAAGCTGCGGCCCGAGAGCAGCTTCTCGCGGATCTCCTCGGCCTTGATGTCGGGCAATGCCTTCGACAGCTTCTGCGCCGCCTCCTCGGCGTCCAGCACCAGCTTCGGCGAGGCGAACAGCGACACGACCGGCAGCGACGTCGCCAGGACGACGTCGTTGCGGTCGAGGATGTCGGCGCGCTCGGCCTGCAGCTGCGCCGGATGCGGCGCGCGCGCCAGGCCCGGCTCGGTGCCGTCGCGCAGCAGCGACACGTAGGCCATGCGCGCCGCCACGGCGCCGAACAGCACCGTGAACAGCACCGCGCCGACGGCAAGGCGGGAGCGTGCCACTTCCAGCGCGTCGCGTCCCGGCAGGTTCTGCGCTGCCGGGCGCTGGCGCACATCATCAGGTGCAGGACCTGCTTCCGCGTCGCGCCGCCGGAACAGGCGGATCAACGCGGACCTCCCCGGGCGTTGCGTTCCGCCGGGGGCGGCGTCGCTGCCCGAGATGGTGTTGCCGGCCGTGGCGGCGATGCCCCGCGCGGCGGCGATGGCGCGGGCGCACCGGCAGGAGCGTCCGCTTCTTCGGTGGGCGCGGCCGTCACCGGTTCCTCGACGACGGGCGTCGGGGGCGCAGTCGCGGCCGGGCGATGGGGTCCGGAGGCCGGTGCGCGAGCACCGGCCTCCGGTTTTGCGGCGGGGCGGAGCGTCGCCGACGCTGAGGGGGCGTCGGTAGACGAGGGGGCGCCGGTTCCGGGCCCTTTTGTCTGCGTCGTCTTGTTGTCGGTGACGATCGCTCCGTCGTCCCGCCGCAGGGGGACCTGGTCGATCCGGCCGATCTGCCTGATGGTGATCGGCTGGAGGTGGATGAACTTGTCGTTCAGCTTCTCGATGCGCTGCAACTCGCCGAGATGGGCGTACTCGACCTTGAGCACGTGCGTGGCGCGCTGGTTCTCGATGATCTGCCGGTTGAGGCCCTCGATCTTCTCTTCCAGCCCCTGCACCTGGTACTTCACCATGAAAAGGCCGATGCCGGTGCAGATCGCGGCCACCACCCAGAACAGGATGCCGCGGTTGATCATGCGGCACCTCCCGTCCGGGCAGCGTCGAGCTTCTCGCCGGCCCGCAGCCGCGCCGAGCGCGCGCGCGGATTGGCGGCGCTTTCGGCCGGGCTGGGAGTGACCGGCCGGCGCGTCAGCACCCGCCATGCCGGGCGGCGCGCATCAGGGTCGCGGCGCGCGTCGGGCGCGTGGCGCGAGGGCCGCGGCGCCTCGCCTGCGCGCTCGCGCAGGAAGCCCTTCACGGCCCGGTCTTCGAGCGAATGGAACGATACGACGGCCAGCCGTCCGCCTGGCGCCAGCAGGGTGTCGGCCGCCGCCAACCCGCGCCGCAGCTCGCCCAGCTCGTCGTTGACGTGGATGCGCAGCGCCTGGAAGGTGCGCGTCGCCGGATCGATCTTGTCGCGCGCCGCGGCCGGGCCCAGGGCGCGGCGCACGATGTCGGCCAGCTCGCCGGTGCGCTCGATGCGCCTGGCAGCGCGGGCGCGCACGACGGCGCGGGCGATGCGCCGCGATTGGCGCTCCTCGCCATACTCGAAGAGGATGTCGGCAAGCTCGCCTTCGGCGGCGGTGTTGACCACATCGGCTGCGCTGGGCCCGTCGGCCGACATGCGCATGTCGAGCGGGCCGTCATGGCGGAAGGAGAAACCGCGCCCGGGCGTGTCGATCTGCATCGACGAGACGCCGAGGTCGAGCGCCACGCCGGCGACCGAGGTGACGCCACGCGCGTCCAGCAGCTCGGCCATGTCGCCGAACCGGCCTTCGATGACCATCAGGCGGCCACCCGACGATGCCTCCATCGAGCGCCCGGCCTGCACCGCCCGGGGATCGCGGTCGATGCCCACCACGCGGCAGTCGGCGGCGTCCAGCAGCGCCCGGCTGTAGCCGCCGGCGCCGAAGGTGCCGTCGACATAGGTGCCGCCGGGGTGCGGATCGATGTAGCGCACGACCTCGCCGCACAGCACCGGCACGTGCGGCGCGGGCGCGACCGTGGCCGGCGCGCTGGCGGTGGTCATGAGGAGCCTCCCCGGCGCGCCAGCACGCGGCTGCGGAACGTGTCGCGTTCGAGCTGCGACTGGCGCGCCCAGGCTTGGTCGCTCCAGATTTGGAAGAATCCGTGGCGGCCGACGAAAGCCACCTGCTCGCACTCGCCCAGCACGCTCTTCAGCGGCGGCGGCAGGGAGAGGCGGCCTTCGCCGTCGAAGGCGACGTCGACGGCGATGCTGGACAAATGCGCCGCAGGATTGTCGCCATCGGTGAACAGCTCGGCTTCGAGGGTGCCGGACTTGGCCTGGGTATCGGCCCGCAACTTGTCCATCAGGGCCTGGAAGGCCTTGGTGCCACGGGCGTCGATGGCATCATGGGTGATGGATGGGAAAGCGATGAAACCGTCGAAACCTTCCTCGGACAGGTGGGCGCGCCACGGGGCCGGCACTGAAATGCGCCCCTTTTTGTCCAACTTCATCATGTAAGTGGACAGGAACATGTCGTTCCCCCACGCGCCTGCTCGTTCGCCCCCTCCGCCCCACGCGGACCAGCGGCACCCCCGCCGTTATTGTCGCGGCTTGCGGGCGATCATGGGATAGCATGGGAAAATATGGGTCGTCAAACGAATCAGGCCCGAAAAAGGAATGATTATCCGTGGGTTAGCTGTTCCGGGTCTGTTTCGAGTACCCAATGGGCAGGGTCGCCACGCGCCGGTGGCGTCCATATGCGGGGTGAGCATCTCCGCTATGCGGAGAATGGATCAGGAACCATAGATCGGAGGCGATTTTTCCACAAGGCCTTGTGGGTAATTTTGCCAAATGGCCGCCTCACGCGGTTTTCGCCTCCGAGCCTTGTGCCCACGAGTCGGCTGCCGGTCAGAGTGCCTCCACCGCTCGTCGGCCTCCATACGTGCCACGCCCGCGCTGACACATCTGGGCTTTCGCTGCACCGCAGCGTCAGGTTCTTTCGCGCTTCATGGTTGCAGGAACGCGCGCTTTTCGTGCCGGCCCGACGCCGCCGATAGTATCGGCATGATCATTCGACGCCGGCTAACAGGGCTGTTCATGAAATCTTGTGTGGTTCATGAAATCTTCACTTGTCTCCTACAGCCGATGCTTGCAGCATGGCCAAGGGGCGAAGGGATTCCACCGGGGGCGAAAGTGAACGGCCGCGGCTTGGAGTGTGCCCATGCGCTATATCGACAATCAGTTCGAGTGGCCGATCCTCTGGCGGATCGGCGGCGGACCCCGGGCCCTGCGATCGCTCGATGAAGCGCTCGAGACCATCGACCGTCGCCTGGAAGAGATCGAAGGCCGTCTGGTGTACAGCGAGGAGGTCACCTCGCTGATGAAGCTGCGCGACGTGGTCGAGACGGCGAATGTGTCGCTCGAGGCGGCGGACATCAAGGCGGCGGTGAGCGCGCTCAGGTTGTTCGCGGCCACGTATCGGCCCATGGTCGCAATCCCCGAGGGACAGAGCCTCGACGCGCTGTTCGCGTTCCAGGACACCGTGCCGCACCGCCGCTGGGGGGCCGAGGAAGCCGACCTCTAGACTCCCGTTCCGGCGGAGTCGCGTTCATCGGAGCCCCGGCTTCCAGCCGGCTCATGATCAGGTACGTCGCGCCCGGTGCCGGCTGGAGGCCGGCGCTCCCAATGACCGGAATACGCTTTAGATGATGTGGTGCGCCCGCGTGATGTCCAGCGGATGGTCGATCAACTGTTGCACGCGTTCCAGGAAGCGCACGGTGTGCGGCTGCTCGGCGTGGATCTCGAACGCCGCCTCATCGCGCCATCGCGAGTGGATCCAGAACAGCCGCGGATCGCGGACGGAACGATAGGCCGCGATCGCCAGGCAGCCCGGCTCGGCGCTCGACGGGACGACCGTGTCGCGCAGTGCCGCCACGATCGCGGCCTCCTGCCCCTGGCGGGCATGGAAACGGGCGAAGATGAAGAGCTCCATGGCGACCTCCCTGGTGTGGCCCGCTCATAGGCGCCGATTTTGCGCACGATAGGACGAACGGATCGCGCGGCTCCTGCCGCGCTCTTCGTCTTCTCATGGCGAAAACCAAGAGCGCGCCGGGAGGCGCGCGGTCCGGTAGCGCCGCTGTGCGTCCATTGTCGCGACCGAGCGCACGGCGGTACGTCCGGACCGCGCGGCTCCTGCCGCGCTCTTCTTCCGCCCAACAGCGCAGCATGAGCGCGCCGGGAGGCGCGCGGTCCGGCACGGACCGCCGTGCGCCCAACGTTGCCGCACTCACGGCGATCTCACCCGAAGGTCGGCGGCGGGCGGCCGACCCCTTGCAGGAACGCGGTCATGGCGCCGACCACGCGTTCGACCGCAGGCCGTTGCGCGACGCGCACCCGCCAGGCCGACAGGTGCGGCAGCGCGGACGTCATGGGCACGCCCATGCGCGCGGCAAAAAACTGCGCCATGTAGAAGGCGATGTCGGCGTAGGAAAATGCCCCGGCGAGATGATCGCGATCCGACAGCAGGCGGTTCATGTCGTCATAGAAGGCCTGGATCCCGGAACGGGCCGGGCCCCAGTCCATGTGGTCGGGCTTGTCCTGCAACCCCATCAGGCGGATGACGTGCGGAAAGAACACCTCGTCCGACTTCAGTTCGAGCAGACGCGCCCGTGCCCGGTCGGCGGGCGCCTGTGGCCACAGCGCCGGCGAGGGCCAGCGATCCTCGAGGTACTCGAAGATCTGCGTCGAATCGAAGAGTTCCAGGTCGCCGTCGATCAGCACGGGCACCTGCCGCTTCGGGTTGATGCGCAGCACCTCCGGGTGCTTGGGGTCGTAGAGCGTGCGCATGCTGAACGGCACCATCTCCAGGTCGAAGGCGATGCCTTTCTCGTGGGCGGCGATCTCGACCTTTGCGCCGAACATGCTGAGCGGACCGGAGTAGATCTTCATGACTGGGTTCCTGTCTGTAGTCGCCCGGATGGCCGCCGTACCTCTGCCCAGGCGCGCAACGCGCTGGAGAGGATGGCGAAGAACACGAACGCGAGAATGCAGACGAGGGTCGCACCCGAAAAACGCACGCGGCCGTCGAATTGCTGGGCGGCGAACACGAAGACGGGTCCAAGCGACCTGACGATGTTGACCGCCAGGGGCGACGTCCTGGCGATGCCCAGTTGTAGGAAGTAGCTGGGAATTACGATCAGCCCGAATGCTGCAAGGGCGAGGACCGGCAGCGCATCGGCCCCGGGGCGCATCGCCGGCTCACCCAAGCTATACTCGAGCACGACGGCAATGCCGAAGGTAAGCGCAAAGCGCAGGCCCATCAGCACGTCGGACCCTATGCCATGGTCGCCAAGGTGGCGCGCGATCATGTGGCCGATCGCGATGAGCATGCCCCCAGACACCGCGGCCAACACTGCCGCTGGGGGATCGCCCGTTTGCGGTCCTGTGAGCCCGGACTGACCCAGCACCGCAACGCTGCCGATCGCAATCAACGCGAGGAGAATGCCGCCATAGCCGAAGCGCTCGACCAGACCGGTCTCGGCACGCCCGGCCATTGATACGCCGAGGACCGACAGGACCAGCACGGTAATCGGCCCGATGCCGGTGTACAGCGTGTTCACAATGGCGGGCTCGGCATGCTTCAGCGCGAAGAAATATGAGAGCCATGCCGCCGCCGTCGTCGCATTGAGCGCCAGAAACAACCACGCGAAGCCCAGGAGCGAATTCACCTGCCCGCGCCGCCGCCACCAAGCCCAGGCTCCGAAAACAAGGGTCGAGGCACCAAACGCCAGGATCGCAACCGCCAGGAAGCTCACGGACTGGAAGACGCTGCCGAAGAATGCATCGCGAACCGCCTGCGCGATAGCAAAGAACAGCAGACAGACCAATCCGACCAGCGCCGTTCGCATCGACCGAACTCCCAGGCTATCCACCAAGGTCGCTTGTCGGCAACCTGCCGGGCTATCCGCCCCTTGCCGGTTCACGCCGCCACCCGGGTGAAGTCCATCGACCAGTTCCATTCCCACGCCTGGCCGGCGAGCGAGAATGCCTGCTCCCATCGCGCGCCGTCGGACCCGCGCCGCGTCCACAAGAACCGGACCTTGACGGGCCGACCGGCATCGATGTCGTCGCCGAAGAACTCGCCGCGGTCGCCGTTGAAACCGCCGTGGACTGGCGGCTCCAGCACGCCTCGTTCGCTGTTGATCCAGTAGATCGACCAACGGCGCCGCGCCCGGTCGAACAGGCGCACAGTCATCCCCGAGAATCCCCTGGTCGGGAAGGCGATCTCGTCGACGTTCACGACGCCGCCCATGTGCAGGGCGCAGCGGCAGGTGCCGGGGAACTCGTCCCATTCCGCGCTGCCCACCCAGCGCGTCTTGAGCCGCCGGTTGGCCACGCTCCATGTGCCGGCGAAGAAGTCGAAATCGTGCAGGTCGCCGGTGGGGATCGTCGGTCCGGTCATGGAAGGCTCCTGTCAGGTTTTGTCAGTGCCGCCCGCGACAATCGCGAACGGCCACGACCGTGCGCCGGCATACCTGTCATCGCCTGTCATGTTGTTGCCTGGAGTCGAAAAATGCGCGCAAGCCGGCTTCTGTCCATCCTCATGCTGCTCCAGACCCGCGGTCGCATGACGGCGCCGGCGCTGGCGGCCGAGGTCGAGGTCTCGATCCGCACCGTCTACCGCGACATCGACCACCTGAGCGCGGCGGGCGTGCCGGTCTACGCCGAGCGCGGGCGCGACGGCGGTTTCGCTCTGCTGGACGGCTGGCGCACGCGGCTTACCGGCCTGACGGCACCGGAGGCCCAGGCCCTGTTCCTGGCCGGATTGCCGGGGCCGGCCTCGGAGCTGGGGCTGGGCGAGGTGATGCAGGCGGCCCAGCTCAAGCTGCTGGCGGCGTTGCCGGCGGACTGGCAGGCCGACGCCCGCCGCATGAGCTCGCGCTTCCACCTCGACCCGGCAGGCTGGTTCAGTAGCGCGACGCCGGCCGACCACCTGCCGGCCGTCGCCGACGCGGTATGGACCGCGCGCCGCATCAAGGTGCGCTACGAGAGCTGGAACGGCATCTCGGACCGTGAGCTCGACCCGCTGGGCCTCGTGCTCAAGGCCGGCATCTGGTACGTCGTGGCCGACACCGCCGGCAAGCTGCGCACCTATCGCCTGTCCAACATCCTGGCGCTGACGGCGCTCGACGCCCACTTCACCCGGCCCGCGGACTTCGATCTTGCCCGCCACTGGGCGGCGTCAACCCAGAGCTTCGTGACCGGCCTGTATCGCGACATGGCCGTGCTGCGGGTCTCACCGCAGGGACTGAAGCTGTTGCGCGGGCTTGGCCCCGCCGTCGCCGAAGCGGCCACGCGCACCGCGCAGGCGCCCGAGGCCGACGGCTGGACCCGCGTCGTCATCCCCATCGAATCGGTCGACTACGCGGCGCAGGAGCTGCTGCGGCTGCGCGCCGAGGCCGAGGTGCTGGAGCCAGCCGCCCTGCGCGAACGGCTGGTCGAGACGGCGCGACAGTTCGCGACGCTGTACGCGGTCGTCTCGCCGGCCGTCGCGCAGCGGGGTCGCAAAAGCGCGTCGCGACGGGTGGATCCCGGGCAATGAGGTCTGCCTGACCGCACGTCATTTGAGTTCGTCGGTCGGCGAGCGCGACTCCAGTGGCGCACGACATCACCGGGAGCGCCGGTTGGAGGGCGCCCGGAAGACCTGACGGCGTAACCGAAAATGCGGAAAGCGCTTCATGGTGAGCTTGTCGAACCATGAAGCACCGCACCACCGTCCGTGCGAGGCCTTCATGGTTCGACAAGCTCACCATGAAGGCAAAGAAAGTCTGATTCCGAGAGGCAGCAGAGGCGTCAGACGGCCTGTAAGCCGGGTTCTGTGCCCGCTTGCGCGGGCGACGGCCATTCCTCTGGGACGCCCGTCGCCGGACGCCTCGCGCGACCGACCCGGACGGCGACGCGGAAACGCGTCTGGCCCGGTTGCCCGGACCGTGCCGTCCCTATTTGGTCTTGCTCCCGGTGGGGTTTGCCGTGCCGGTCCCGTTGCCGGTCCCGCGGTGCGCTCTTGCCGCACCCTTTCACCCTTGCCACGGGCCGAAGCCCGTTCGGCGGTCTGCTCTCTGTGGCACTTTCCCTGGGGTCGCCCCCGCCGGCCGTTAACCGACACCGTGTTTCCGTGGAGCCCGGACTTTCCTCGACATCACAGCTTTCGCCGCAACGCCGCGGCCGTCCGGCCGTCTGACGCAGGGATCAGGTAGGCCCGCCCGCGCGGCGCGTCAACTCAAGAAGAAGATTTCAACACAGAGGCACGGAGAGCACAGAGGACACAGAGAGGAAGAACTGCGCCCCGGCAGCATTGTCATCTCTATGAGCCTGACCGAAATGCGCCGCTCGTGTTGCCTTCATGGTGAGCACAGGCAGACGCTTCGCGTCTTGCCGGGTCGAACCATGAAGGCCTCGCACGGGCAGCGGTGCGACGCTTCATGGTTCGACCCGGCAAAACGCGAAGCGTTTGTGCCTGTGCTCACCATGAAGCAATTTCCGCATTTTTGGTCAGGCTCTGTGAACTCTGTGTTCTCTGTGCCTCTGTGTTGAACTCTTCTTGCGCGAGGTCAGTCCGTGGACTCGCCGGCCTGGCGCAGCAGGTCGCGCAGTCGCGCCATGGTCTCGGCGTCGGCGATGCCGTCGACGCACGATGGCCGGTAGTGGCGCTGGAAGGCGATCACGATCTCGGCGAGGTCGACCTCGACGATGTCGCTGATGCCGTCGTCGTCCGCACCGTCGACATAGATGAAACGGCCATCCCGACGGCCATAGCGGTGCGGCGGCGGGTAACCGAAACGGCGCAACAGCGACTGCACGCCGTGCAGGTTGTCGTCGGACGCCGTCGCGTCAGACCACAGCCCGACACCGTTTGCCGCCAGCGCGCGCCAGAAGAACAGCGTGCCGGGATCGTTCTTGCGTTGCGGCGCGATGTCGGAATGAGCCACGACGTTGCGCGGCCGGATCGAGGGATGCCGGCCCAGGATCTCGCGGCAGAGCGCGATGACGGCCGTCTGCTGCGCCGGCGGGTAGGCATGCTCGTTGCCGTCGAGATTGACGATCTCAATGCCGATTGACGTCGCGTTCAGGCTGCGCGCGTCGCGCCACCAGGAAAGACCGGCATGCCAGGCGACCAGCGCCTCGTCGACCAGGCGGTAGATGTCGCCGTTGGTGTCGACGACGTAGTGGGAACTGACCGTGCCGAAGCGCAGCAGATCGAGGGACTGATCGAGCGGTACGGCAGTGTGGTGCAGGATGAGCGTGTCGACACCGGCGCCCGCGGCCCGCTCGGCATGATTGTTCGACGGCAGGTCGATGATGCTTGTCATGGCGTCAGCTTAGGACGGATTGCGCAGCGGGAGAATCACGCCCGTCCCTTCCCCACGCCATGGCGTGGGGAAGGTGGCCGAAGGCCGGATAGGGAGCCGACGGGGTATTCCTCACGGTGAGACCACGTCGGCTCCCCTCCGCCCCTTCGGGGCACCTCCCCAACTTCGTTGGGGAGGAAGGCTCACGTCGTGGCGGCTACGGGAGGGCTTGCCGACTGGCGGTCCTTGCGGATGCGGTCGTAGGCGGCGTTGATCGCGGCCAGCTTGCGGTTGGCCAGCACGATCGCCTCGGGCGGCAGGCCACGGGCGATCAGCCGGTCGGGATGGTGCGTGCGCGCCAGGCGCCGATGCGCCTGCCGGATCTCGGTGTCGCTGGACTCGGGCATGACGTCGAGGATGGCATAGGGATCGTCGTGCAGCTCGACGCCCGCCGACGCGGCCACCCGCCGGAAGCGGGCCTCGCCCAGCCCGAAGATGGTCGACACCGTGCGCAGGTAGGCGAGCTTGACCTCGTCGGCCTGGCCATCGTCGGCGCTGGCGATCAGGAACAGGCCGGCCAGCACCTCCTCCAGCACCTCGGGGTGCTTCGGGAACAGACCCGCGATCTGGTGCGCGTAGGCCTCGAAACCGCTGGTGTCGCGCTTGGCGAGGTCGAAGAAGCGGCCGACCTTGTCGACTTCCTCCGTCGGCACGTGGAAGAAGGAGCGGAACGCATCGATCTCCCGGCGGGTCACGACGCCGTCGACCTTGGCCATCTTCGCCGCCAGCGCGATCACGCCGATGGTGAAGGCGATGTGCTGCGTCGCCGCCGGCCGGTCGTGGTCGGCTACCGTGTCGGCACCGGGCGCCGTCCCGTCGTTGCTACCTGTCCTGGTTGTGATCGGGGCGCCGTCATCGCCCGGCCCGTCCTCGGCCAGCGCATCGTAGGCATGGCCGGCCGCGGCGCCGAGCAAGGCACCGATCGGTCCGCCAATCATGAGCCCGGCGGCGCTGCCGACGATCTTCCCCCAGATGCTCATACGACCGACCTCTAACCGGGCCGATGTCCCGATGCAACGTGCACAACGCCGCGCGGCATCACATTCCGAGGATTTTCCCGAACCTTGCAGAAACATGACAGCCCGGACGGAACCTGGAGCCTGTCCCGCTTCCGCGGAGTCGCGTTGTGGGAGCGCCGGCTTCCAGCCGGCTCATGATCCGGCGCTTCGCGCCGGTGCCGGCTGGAAGCCGGCGCTCCCAGTTGAACGGGACGCGCTCTAGTGCCGCAATCGAATGTGTCGATCGAGGAATCCCAGGACGCGCGACTTGTAGGCATCCGGCGCAACCAGATGCAGATCCCAATGTGCGCCGTCGGGCACGAGCCACAGTTCCTTGGGCTGGCCTGCCGCCGCGAACAGACGACGTGTTTCGTCGGGCGGCGCGAAGGGATCCTTGTCGCCGCCCATCACCAGCACCGGGGCCTTGACGGCGCCGATCCGCTCGACCGGCCGCAACTCGCTTCGAGACACGCCGAAGCGCCAGGGCATCTGGACGTACAGCAGCCACGGCAGAACGTCGGCGATGAGCGGACCCATGGACGCGCTCACGCGGCGGCGGGCCGTATCCTCGATCGTGGTGTACACCGCCTCGAGGACCAGCGCGTCGACGTCGGCGGGCGTATCGCCGAGCAGCAGGGCTGCGCCACCGAGAGAGAAGCCGATGGCGCCGAGCTTCTGGCCGGCGAAGCGACGACGCGTCTGGGCAATGACCGCGCGCACGTCGCGGCTTTCGCGGCCGCCGAAGGTCGTGGCCGTGCCATCGCTCAAGCCGTGCGCACGCATGTCCATGGCCACGACGGCATAGCCGGCACGGTGCAGGAAGCGTGCGCGCGGCAGCATCGACTCGCGGTGACCGCCGGAGCCGTGCAGCAGAACAATGACGCCGCACCTGCAGTCGTTGGGCATGACCCAGCCGCGCACGACGATCCCCGGCTCGCCTTCGACGGCGATATCCTCGGCCGGCAGGTCGGCGGGCCTGGCGCCGACCGGCCAGCGGGGCACCGAGACAGCCGCGCCGCCGGCCATCCACATCGCGACAAGGGCGACGACGGTGAACAGCACCATAGCGATCCGGCTCGGACGGACTGCGCTCCAGCCGTGCCTGATCAAGGACCAGGCGCGAGTCACAGCCATGGTGCCAGGATGGCGACAAAGGCGAGAACGGCCAGCGCGAGGCGGCGGAAGAAAGTCTCGCTGGCGAGCGGAAAGAGGCGCTCGCCCACCAGGCCGCCGGCGATGTATGGCACGGCCAGGATGGCGCCGAGGATCAATGTGTCCAGCGTCATCAGGCCCTGGATACCCAGGCCGACCAGCGCCACGAAGTCGACGGCGCCGAAATAGACGATGAAGCTGGCGCGCACGGTCGCAGCCGCGTCGGCGCCGGCGAGGTAGTAGAACGCCACCGGCGGGCCTGCCATGCCGCACAGGCCGTTGAGGAAGCCGCTGGCGGCGCCGGCCGCGAGCGTCGCCGGCGGGGTCGGTTGCCCGCGGAAGCGCCAGCCGGTGGCCAGCAGCAGGACGGCGCCCAGCACGATGCCGGAGATCGCCCAGCGCAGCGGCCCGGGATCGGCCACCAGCAGCACGAAGATGCCCAGCGGCACGGCCACCGCCGCCGCCAGCAGCAGCAGGCCGATGCGCTTCCAATCAACCAGGCCGATCGCACCGCGCAGCATCGGCAGCGCGATGCAGAACTCGACCAGCAGGCAGACGGGCACGCCGACGATGGGGCCGTACAGGGCCGAGAACACCGGCGTCAGGATCATCGCCGCGCCGAAGCCGGCGAAGCCGCGCACGACGCCGGCCAGCAGGGCGACGACGGCGGCGATGGCGAGGGGGGTCGTGAGGAGATGATCCATGCGGCGGGCACGCTAAGCTTTTCGGACCGCGCGCGTCCACGCGCGCATTCGCTCGGAGCGAAGCGGAGAGCGAAAGTCGTCGGCGCTGACGCGCCGATGCGCGCGTGGACGCGCGCGGTCCGAAAGCAAAACTAGGCTGCCTGCGCCAGGGCCTGGACCGCATCGGCGATCAGGTCATCGGGGTGCTCGATGCCGATGCTGAGGCGGATGGTGCTGTCGAGCACGCCGCTCTTGACACGGACGTCGGCCGGCACGCCGGAGTGCGTCGTCGTCGCGGGATGGCTGGCCAGCGACTCCGTGCCGCCCAGGCTCACCGCCAGCTTGAAGATGCGCAGGGCGTTGAGGAACCGGAACGCCTCGGCCTGGCCGCCGACGATGTCGATGCTGAAGGTCGAGCCTGCCCCCGTGCACTGCGCGTCGTAGACGCGGCGGGCGGCGCTGCCGGGCGCGAGGCCGTTCAGCACGTGCACGGCCCGCACGCCCGGGTGGTTGCCGAGGAACGACGCCACCTGCTCGGCGTTCCGGGTGGCGCGTGTCATGCGCAACGACAGCGTCTCCAGCGAGCGCCCGAGCATCCAGCAGGAATGCGGGTCGAGCTGCGTGCCGATGGCGCCGCGCAGCAGCCGCACCGGGCGCAGCCGCTCGGCGCTGCCGATGGCGGCGCCGGCGATCAGGTCGCTGTGGCCGCCGACATACTTGGTCAGCGAATAGAGCGAGATGTCGATGCCGTGCGCCAGCGGCTGCTGGAAGATCGGTCCCAGCAGCGTGTTGTCGCAGACGGTGACCGGTCGCTGGCCCTGGGCCGCTTCGAGGCGCGCCGCAACGTCGCCGATCAGCGCGAAGTCGACCAGCGTGTTGAGCGGATTTGACGGCGTCTCGATCACGATCACGCTGACGCGGCCGCGCGCGGCGGCACGGTCGGCAGCTTCGTTGATCTCCGCCGCACTGGTGCCGTCGGAGAAGCCCTCGGCAGCGATGCCGAGAGACGCGAAAGTACGGGCCAGCAAGGTTTCGGTGCCGCCATAGAGCGGCTGGCTGTGCAGGATGGCATCGCCCGGCCGCGCGAACGCCAGGATGGTCGTGGCGATCGCCGACATGCCCGAGGAGAACACCAGCGCGCGCTCGCCGCCCTCGTAGATCGCCAGGCGATCCTCGACGATCTCGCTGTTGGGATGATTGAAGCGCGAATAGACCAGGCCGGCCGAGCCGCGCGTCGGCGGCTCCTTGCGGCCGGAGACATAGTCGAAGAAATCGCGCCCCTCCTCGGCCGAGCGGAAGACGAAGGTGGACGTCAGGAACACCGGCGGCTTGACCGAGCCCTCCGACAGGGCGGGGTCGTAGCCGTAGCCCAGCATCAGCGTCTCTGGCTTCAGCCGGTGGTTGCCGAGGCGATCGGTGCGGCTGCGGTCCTGGGTCATGGTCACGCCTGTCCAGAGTTGGATCGACGCGATACTAGAGCGCGCCGGCGACTCGTTCGAGGCCATTCACCTTACCTCTCCCCGCATGCGGGAGAGGTCGGCGCGTCTTCGCGCCGGGTGAGGGTTTCAACCAGAGCATCGTGCGTGAAGCCCTCACCCTCCCATCGCTGGGGCGATGGGCCCCTCCCTCTCCCGCATGCGGGAGAGGGAGCCGGTCAGGCGGGCTTTGACGTGCCGTCGGGTTGCCGTTCCTCGCCGGGCCGGCTCCAGACTTTCTGCAGCGCCTGCGATTGCTCGCGCCATTGCTGGCGCT
>Ga0187894_10003001_pt1 | contig 19414 bp, 13 predicted proteins | sample GBC1701081metaG_FD_136650 | JGI IMG/M metagenome (GOLD analysis project Ga0187894, IMG submission 136650) | White microbial mat communities from a lava cave in the Kipuka Kanohina Cave System on the Island of Hawaii, USA - GBC170108-1 metaG ...
CCGTAGATCTCGACCAGCCGTCCCGGCCAGCGCTTGAGGCAGTCGGCCTTGATGTGGGCGCGCAGCGGCGCGCTGGTTGACAGCTTCATCTTGAACGACGAGAGGTCGTACGTGTCGAAGTCCGCGTGCGCCAGCAGGCGCTGGTACTGCACCGGCACCAGCATCGCGTGCGTGGCGCGCTCGGCCTGCGCCAGCTCCAGGAAGCGCACGACGTCGAATTTGGTCATCAGCACCACGGTGCCGCCGTGCTGGATGGTGGGCAGCATGCCGGCGATCGTCGTGTTGGAATAGAGCGGCGTCGATACCAGGGAAATGGTGTCGGGCGCGAAATCGAGCGCCGCCAGGCGATCGCGCATCAGCGAGCGCATCCGATGCGAATGCAGGATGCCCTTGGGCAGGCCGGTCGTGCCGGAACTGTAGATGATGTTGAAATCGTCCTCCGGCCCGACCTCGACATGCACAGGCGCATCCGACTGCGCGCCGGCCCAGGACTCATAGCCGGTCCAACCCTCGCGCGTAAAATCGAAGGCGATGCGGCCACCCGGCACCAGCTTCTTCAAGCGGCTGTCCGCCGGCGCCACCAGGTCGAGGAACTGGCGGCCGAGAAAAAACATGCGGCTGTCGCTGTCGTCGAGCATGCCCTCCAGCGCATCGACGGCACCCATGGTCGACAGCGGCACGACGCAGATGCCGGCGCGCAGCGCACCCATGAAGACTTCGAGATATTCGATCGAGTTGACGGCCAACACCGCGATCTTGTCGCCCTTGGCCAGGCCACTGGCCGCCAACGCGCGGGCGACGCGGTTCAGGCGCCGATCGAAGTCACCCCAGGTGATCGTACGCCCCTCGCACTTCACGGCAATACGATCCGGCGCCGCCGCCGCCGTCTGCCGGATCATGTCAGGTGTCGCCACGAACGGCGGCAGATCGCCGACGTTGGTGGGCTTGATGTATTCCTGCGCGGCAGCGGTATCGGGCGGCATGATGGTACAACGCGGCTATGGACGGGCTTTCCCGCTTAACCGGCGGACGGCATCCTCGCAACGTCTTTGTCCGGGTTGCGCAGCGGGTGGCTTCGCAGTTCCGTCATGTCCGGCAGTTGCGTGCTGTCCCAGCCGCCGCCCAGGGCCCGGATGAGCGACACCGCCGCTTCCAGGCGACCGGCCTGCGTCTGCAGCGTGGCGGCCTGGGCGGTGAACGCCGTCGCCTGGGCCGTGACGACAGCCGTGTAGTTCTGCGTGCCGGCGAGGTATTCATTGAGCGCAATATCCGCGGCGCGCCGCGCTAACTGCTCCGCGACGAGCTGCGCCTGGTGCTGGCGGCCCAGCACCGCGACGCTCGCCAGCTCGTCCTCGATGTCCTGAAAGGCCGCCAACACGGCCTGTCGGTAACTGGCCACGCTCTGGTCATAACTGGCATGCGCCGCCGCCGTCGCGGCGGTGCGAGCGCCGCCGTCGAAGATGACCTGGCCGCCGGCCGCCGCCAGGCTCCACACCGTTGCCAGGGGCGAGAACGGGCTGCCGACCGTACCCAGGGTCACGGTCAGGTCCAAGGTGGGGTAGAACGCCGCGATCTGCACGCCGATCAGCGCGTTCTGCGCCTGCATCTGCCGCTCCGCCTGGGCGATGTCGGGGCGCCGTTCGAGCAATGTCGAGGGCAGGCTGGCCGGCGCACCCGGGACCTGTTGCGCCAGCGTGCCGCGATCGATGGAGAGTTCCGCCGGCGGCTTGCCGATCAGCAAGGCGATGGCATGCTCGTACTTGGCGCGCTGCAGGGCGATGGCGACCGCGGTCGCCCGCGTCGTCTCGACCTGGGTTTGCGCCGTGACAACATCCAACTGGGCCGCGACGCCGGCAGCGTACTGGTTGCGGATGATCCGCAGCGTCCGCTCGTAGGCGGCCACCGTTTCGTCATACAGACGCTGCAGCGAGTCCTGCAGGCGCAGCTCGAAATAGTCGGTGGCGAGTTCGGCTTGAGCGGACAGCCGTACCGAAGCGAGATCGGCCGCGCTGGATTGCGCCGCGGCCACATTGCTTTCGACCTGGCGCCGCACCTTGCCCCACAGGTCGATCTCCCAGCTCACCTGTCCGCTCAGGGATCCGGATGAGGTTGTCAGACCTGCCCCCGAGGCACCGGCGGTACGCTGGCGCTGGATGTTGGAGGATCCGCTGAGGGTGGGATACAGGCCGGCACGCGCTTCCGCCACGAGAGCCCGGGCCTCCCGATAGGCCGCCTCGGTCGCACGCAGGTTCTGGTTTCCGACGTCGATCTGGCGCTCGAGACCGTCCAGCACCGGATCGTTGAACACCGACCACCACGCACCGCGATCGATCGCGTCGCTGGGCCGCGCCGGCTGCCAACCCGCCATCTCCTTGTAGTTGGCCGGCACCGGTGCCGACGGCCTGACGTAGTCGGGCCCGACATCACAAGCGGCTGCCGACAGGACCAGCACTGCGGCCATCGCGCGGCCAACGTTGCCCAGGACACTCATGTTGGGACACTCCCGCCGGACCCGGGCCGGCGCAACCACTGCCGCGCGGCCCAGCGCGCTCGCGCCCACGCACCCAGCCGGTCGAGATAGATATAGACGACGGGCGTGGTGTAGAGCGTGAGCAGCTGGCTCATGACAAGCCCGCCGGCAATGGCGATGCCCAGCGGGCGTCGCAGCTCAGCCCCCTCGCCCGTCGCGAAGATCAAGGGCACGGCGCCCAGGAACGCAGCGCACGTGGTCATCATGATGGGCCGGAACCGCAGCAGGCAGGCTTCGCGGATGGCCGCTTGCGGCGTGACGTGGCCGGCCCTCTGGGCCTGCAGGGCGAAGTCGATCATCATAATGGCGTTCTTCTTGACGATGCCGATCAGCAGGAACACCCCGATCAGGGCGATGACGCTGAATTCGGTGTTGAACAGCAGCAGGGCCAGCACCGCGCCGACCCCGGCCGACGGCAGTGTCGACAGGATGGTCAGCGGGTGGACATAGCTCTCGTAGAGAATCCCCAGCACAAGGTAGATCGTCACCAGCGCCGCCAGGATCAGGTAAGGCTGGCTGTTCGTCGACGCTCGCACCGTTGCCGCGGTGCCGGCGAACGAACCGTGGATCGACGCCGGCATGCCGATTTCGCTTTCGGCGCGACGGATCGCGGCTGCCGCGTCCGCCAGGGCGTATCCCGGGGCCAGATTGAACGACAGCGTGGTCGCCACGAACATGCCCTGATGGTTGACCTGCGTCGGCGTCGAGCCCGGCACCAGGCGGGCGAAGGCCGGCAGCGGAAGCATGGTCTGGCCGGTAGTGCTGACCGCAGCGGCGCTCGAGGCGGTGCCCTTGCCGACCTTGCCGATGGAATTGGTCGCCTGGTTGCGGACCGCGTTCTGGGCAGCCGACACGGCCGCGGCGACGGGACTGGCCGCGCTCGTCGTCGCTGCCACCACGTTGGCGACGGTATTGGTGCTGAGTGTGCCGCCGGCGGAGCCGTCGGACGCGCTGACGCGAACCAGCATGAGGCTCTCTGGGCTCTGCAGGTAGCGCGGCGCCAGCTCCATGATGACATGGTACTGGTTGTTCGCCGCATAGATCGTCGAGACCTGCCGCTGGCCGAAAGCGTCGTAGAGGGCGTTGTCGATATCCTGCGGCGTCAGTCCCAGGCGCATGGCGGTCGTGCGGTCGATGACAACCTGCGTCTCCAGCCCGCCTTGCTGCTGGTCGGAGTTCACATCGGTCATCTCCGGGGCCTGCTGCAACGCGGCCACGAGCTGCGGTGCCCAACGGTAGAGCGCGGCGGTGTCGTCAGCCTGCAGCGTGTATTGCAGCGACGCCAGGCTCGAGCGGCCGCCAACGCGCACTGCCTGGGCAGAGAACAACACCAGATTCGCGCCCGCGACCTGTGCCAGCTTGGGCCGCAGCCGCGCCATCACCACGGGTGCGGGGTCGCGCTCGGCCAGCGGCTTCAGGGCCACGAACACATTCGCCGAATTGGTGCCGCGGCCACCGGTGAAACCCACGACGTTGGCCACCGCCGGATCCGCCTGCACGATCGCCTGCGCCTGCATCAGCTTCTCTCGCATCAGCTGGAACGAAATCGACTGGTCGGCGCGAATGCCGCCGATCAGCAGGCCATCATCCTGGTCGGGGAAAAAGCCCTTCGGCACGATGACGTAGAGAACGCCATTGAGAAGTACCGTTGCCACCAGCACGACCATCACCAGGCGCTTGCGCCGCAGGGCCTGGTCGAGCGTCGCGGCGTACCAGGACTGCATCCGCTCGAAGCCGGCCTCCAGAACGCGCGACAGCCGCCCGGGCCGGCGCGCGGCAGGCCTGAGGAAGCGCGCGCACATCATCGGCGTGGCGGTCAGCGACAGGGCCAGCGACACCACGATGGCCAGCGACAGCGTCAGCGCGAATTCCTGGAACAGGCGGCCGACGATGCCGCCCATCAGCAGGATGGGCACGAAGACTGCGATCAGGGACGCGCTCATCGACAGCACGGTGAAGCCGACCTCGCTGGCGCCCTGCAGCGCTGCCTGTATCCGCGGCATGCCGGCCTCGACATGGCGCGCAATGTTCTCCACCACCACGATCGCATCATCGACCACGAAGCCGGTGGCGACGGTGAGCGCCATCAGCGACAGGATATCGAGGCTGTAGTGCAGCAGGTACATCGCCGCGAAGGTACCGACGATCGACACCGGCACCACGATGCCGGGAATCGACGTCGCCCAGCCATCGCGCAGGAACACGAACACCACCATCACCACCAGCAGGACGGCGATGGCCAGGGTCTTCTCCGTGTCGGCCAGTGACGAACGGATCGCGACGCTGCGATCGACGGCGACGACAACCTTGATGTCGCCCGCAAGTGCTGCCTCGACCTGCGGCAAGGCGGCCTTCACCTTGTCGACCGTCTGCGTGACGTTGGCGTTCGGCTGCTTGTACAGGATCAGCAGCACCGAGGGTTTGCCGTTCGCAAGACCCTGGTTGCGGACATCCTCGACCGAATCGACAATTTCGGCGACATCCCGCAGCCGCACCGCGGCGCCATTGCGGTAGGCCACCACGAGGTCCTGATACGCGGCGGCCTCGCGGGCCTGGTCGTTGGCATAGAGCTGGTAGTGGCGCTCGCCGATCTCGAGCGCGCCCTTGGGGCTGTTGGCGTTGGCGGACGCCAGCGCCGCCCGTACGCTCTCCAGATTGATCCCGTACTTGAACAGGGCGCCCGGGTTGATCTCGACGCGGACGGCGGGCAGCGAGCTGCCACCGACATCCACGTTGCCCACGCCGTCAATCTGCGACAGCCGCTGCTGCAGCACCGTGGATGCGGCATCGTAGAGCTGACCTTGGCTCATCGTGTCGGAGGTCAGGGCCAGGACCATGATCGGCGAGTCGGCCGGGTTGTACTTGCGCCAGGTCGGATTGCTCCTCAGCGCCGTCGGCAGATCCGCCCGCGCGGCATTGATCGCCGCCTGCACGTCGCGCGCCGCGCCGTCGATATTGCGGCTCAGGCCGAACTGCAGGACGATGCGCGTCGATCCCGTGCTGTTGGTCGACGTGATCTCGCTGACATCCGCGATCTGCCCGAGACGGCGCTCTAGCGGCGCCGCCACCGAGCTGGCCATGGTCTCCGGGCTGGCGCCCGCCATCTGCGCCTGGACCATGATCGTGGGGAAGTCGACGGCCGGCAGGGGCGCGACCGGCAGCTTCGCATAGGCGAACAGGCCCGCCAGCACGATGCCGATGGTCAGCAGCGTGGTGGCCACCGGCCGCCGGATGAAGGGGCCGCTGAGAGTCATGACGACGTCGCACCGAAGCGCTGGCCCAGGCGGTCGAGCGCCAGGTAGATGACCGGTGTGGTGAACAGCGTCAGCAGCTGGCTGACCACCAGGCCGCCGGCAATGGCGATCCCCAGCGGTCGGCGCAGCTCCGAGCCGGTCCCGCTGCCGAACATCAGGGGGAGCGCGGCGAACAGGGCCGCGAACGTCGTCATCAGGATCGGCCGAAAACGCAGGAGACAGGCGCGGAAGATCGCGTCGCGCGGCGCCAGGCCCTCGTCACGCTCGGCGACGAGCGCGAAGTCGATCATCATGATGGCGTTCTTTTTCACGATGCCGATCAGCAGCACGATCCCGATGATGCCGATGACATCGAGATCGGCGCCGGCCAGCATCAGCGCGATCAGCGCCCCGATCCCCGCCGAGGGCAGCGTCGAGAGGATCGTGACGGGGTGGATGAAACTCTCGTAGAGAACGCCCAGCACGATGTAGACCGTGACGATCGCGGCCAGGATCAGCAGCAGCTGATTGCTGAGCGACGCCTGGAACGCCTGCGCCGATCCCTGGAAGCTGGTCTGAAAGCTGGCCGGCAGCCCGATCTCGTGCTCGGCCTGCCGGATGGCATCGACAGCGGCACCGAGTGACGTGCCGGCGGCGAGGTTGAATGACACCGTCGTTGCGGGAAACTGGGCGAGGTGGCTGATCTGCAACGGCGCCGGCACCTCCTGGAACCGCGCAATCGCCGACAGCGGCACCTGGCCATTGCCGGTCGTCGATGACGGCAAGTAGATCGATCCCAGGGACGCGACGGTGGGGTAGGTCTTGGGATCGCCCTCCAGGATCACCCGGTACTGGCCGGATTGCGTGAAGATCGTCGACACGATCCTCTGGCCGAACGCATCGTAGAGCGCATTGTCGACCGTGGCCGGCGTGATGCCGAAGCGGCCGGCCGTCGCCCGATCAATCGCGACCATGATCGACAGGCCGCCCTGCTGCAGGTCGCTCGCGACATCGGTCAGTTCAGGAACAGCCTGGAGCCGTTGCACCAGCTTGGGCACCCAGGTCGACAGATCGACGAGGTTCGGGTTCTGCAGCACGAACTGGTACTGCGCCGCGCTGACCACGGTATCGACCGTCATGTCCTGTACCGGCTGCATGTAGAGCGTGATGCCCGTGACATCGGCGGTGGCCGACTGCAGGCGGCGGATGATCTCGCCCGCGGTCCGGGAGCGGTCGTCGCGCGGCCGCAGGTTGATCAGCATGCGCCCGGCATTGAGCGTCGTGTTGTTGGCACCATCGACACCGACGAACGACGTGAGACTGACGACGTCGGGATCCTTCAGGATGGCCTCGGCCAGGGCGCCTTGCCGCGCCGCCATCGCCTGGTAGGAAATCGACGGCTCGGCCTGCGTGACGGCCGCGATGACCCCGGTGTCCTGTATCGGAAAAAAGCCCTTCGGCACGACGACGTAGAGCCAGGCCGTCAGGCCCAGCGTGGCGATGGCCACGGCCAGCGTGACGCCCTGATGGTCCAACACGCGGCGCAGCATCGCGGCGTAACCGTCAACCACGTGATCAAGGCCGACCCGCAGCACGCGGCCAAGGCGTCCCTCGTGCGCTGGGGACTCGTGTCGGCGCAGCACGCGCGCGCACATCATCGGCACCAGCGTCAGCGAGATGACCGCCGAGATGACGATCGTCGCCGCCAGCGTGATGGCGAACTCGTGGAACAGTCGGCCAACGACGTCGGCCATGAACAGCAGCGGGATCAGCACGGCCAGCAGCGATACCGTGAGCGAGATGATCGTGAAGCCGATTTCCTGCGCGCCGTCCAGGGCCGCCTCCAGCGGCGGCTTTCCCATCTCGACATGGCGCGCGATGTTCTCGATCACCACGATGGCATCGTCGACTACGAAGCCGGTGGCGATGGTGAGCGCCATCAGCGACAGATTGTCGAGGCTGAAGCTCCAGAAATACATGACCGCCAGCGCGCCGACCAGCGACAGCGGCACCGACAGGCTGGGGATCAGCGTCGCCGGCAGGTTGCGCAGGAACAGGAAGATCGCCAGCACGACCAGGACCACGGCCAGCCCGAGCTCGACCTGGACGTCGGCCACAGAGGCGCGGATGGTCGTGGTCCGGTCGGTGAGCGCCGTCACCGTCACGGCGGCCGGCAGCGACGCCTCGAGCTGCGGCAGCACCGCCTTGATCTTGTCGACGACGTCGATGACGTTGGCGCCGGGCTGGCGCTGGATGTTCAGGATGATGGCCGGCGTCGCATTCATCCAGGCGCCGATCTTGGTGTTTTCGGCGTCGCGCACGACGTCGGCGACGTCCGACAGCCGCACCGCCGCGCCATTGCGGTAGGCGATCACCTGGTCGGCGTAGTCCTGCGCATTGCGCAGCTGGTCGTTGGCGTCGATGGTGTAGGACTGCCGTGGGCCATCGATCGTGCCCTTGGGCGTGTTGACGTTGACGTTGGCGATCGTGGTGCGCAGGTCGTCGATGTTGAGGCCCAGTGCCGCCAGGGCCGGCGCGTTGAAGCGCACACGCATGGCCGGCCGCTGGCCGCCGCTGATGGTGACCAGGCCGACCCCGGCGATCTGCGAGATCTTCTGGGCCAGGCGCAGCTGGGCCAAATCCTGCACGTCGGTCAGCGGCAGGCTCGCCGACGTCAGGCCCAGGGTCAGGATCGGCGCGTCCGCCGGGTTGACCTTGGCGTAGATCGGTGGCGCCGGCAGGTCGCTGGGCAGCAGGTTGGCGGCGGCGTTGATCGCGGCCTGCACTTCCTGCTCGGCCACATCAAGCGCAATCGCGAGGTCGAACTGCAGGGTGATCGTCGAGGCCCCGGCCGAGCTTGATGATGTCATCTGCTTGAGATTGGGCATTTGGCCGAACTGCACCTCCAGCGGTGCCGTCACGCCTGATGTCATCACCTCCGGGCTGGCGCCGGGATAGAGGGTCTGCACCTGGATGGTGGGATAGTCGACCGCCGGCAGCGCCGAGAGCGGCAGGAAGACATAGGCCACCAAGCCACCCAGCAGGATCGCCACCATGAGCAGCGTGGTCGCCACGGGGCGCAAGATGAAGATCCGCGAGGGGTTCATGTGACGAACTCAGCCCTTGGGCTTGGCATGCCGGCCTGTGGGCTTGTCGCTGGCCGGCCCACTGGTGTTGCGGTCCGCCGGAATCGCCACCGTGGCACCATCACGCAGACGATCGGCACCATCGATCACCACCCTGTCGCCGGCCGACAAACCCTCCGTCACGACCGTGTTCGATCCGTCGCTCTGCCCGACCGTCACCTTGCGTACCGAGACCGTGTTGTCCGCGTTGAGCCGGTAGACGTAGGTGCCCGGCGTGCCGTGCTGAATGGCGGCGGTCGGCACGAGGACCATGTCCTTCAAAGTGTCGACCAGCAGCGCGACGTTGACGAACTGGTTGGGAAACAACGCCCCGTCATCGTTGGCGTAGGCGGCCCGCATCTTGATGGTGCCCGTCGTCGTGTCGATCTGGTTGTCGACCGTTGCCAGCGAACCGGTCGCAATCGTGGTCATGTTGCTCTTGTCGCGGGCCGTGACGGTCAACGAGGCACCGGCGCGCAGGTGCGCCATCACCTGGGGGAGATTGTCCTCCGGCAAGGTGAAGAGAACCGAGATCGGCTGCAGCTGCGTGACGACGACGATGCCGTTGGCGTCACCCGGTGTGACATAGTTGCCGGGATCGACCTGGCGCAGGCCGACACGCCCGGCAACCGGGCTCACGATGTGGCAATAGGCGATATTGAGTTTCTGCATGTCGATCTGCGCCTGGTCGGACGCGACGATGCCCTGGTCCTGCAGCACCAGCGCAGCCTGGGTGTCGACGTTCTGGCCGGAGATCGAGTCCTGCTTGATCAGCTTCTGATAGCGCGCGAGATCCACTTGCGCGTTTTTCAACAACGCCTGGTCGCGCGTCAATTGGCCCTCGTATTGCGCCAGCGCCGCTTCATAGGGACGCGAATCGATCCGCGCCAGCAGGTCGCCTTTCTGGACGATCTGGCCCTCGGCGAAGGCCACATCCGTCATGTATCCCGAGATCTGCGACTTGATGGTCACGGCGGCCAACGGCGTCACGGTTCCGATCGCATTGAGGATCACCGGCATGTCGCCGCGCGCCGCGGTGGCCACGCCGACGGCCTGCCCTGCCGCCGGCCGGCCACCGCCGCGCCGCGCGCTGTGCGCCGGCTGGTCCCACGGTTGCTGCCAGGCCAGGAGTGCAACGATGCCGAGGACAAAGGCTGCCACGATCCATCGCCAGGGGCGCCGCGCCGGCGCGGGTCGCGGCGACGGAACCCTCTCGACGTGTTCGGTGACCGACTCGGGTGCCGATTTTTGATCGTTCATGACCACTTCCCAGGACTGGGACGATCCGTGGCGTTCGCTTTGGCTTGCCGCAGGCTGACAGTTGACAGCAAGGCAACCCGCTACCATCGCTGGCTGACCGCGGCGTTACTCCCTCTACGACGGGCATGCGTCGCTCATCCCCGGTCGTGTCCGACCGCAGGGGCTGCCGCCATGATTCAAAGGCATGTCGTGAGGCCGTGATCGCGCGCAAAAGCCGTCCCGACACGATCGGCAGACCGCGCCGCGCTGGCGACGTCACGCCTCCTCAAGAACCGGTGATGACGGTCGCAGAGGCCTCTTGAGTCGGCCGAGCCTGCGTCGCACGCGATGACCGATGCTGTTCAACCCGGCGGCGACCGCTCCCAGATCGTTTTGTAACCTGGGTCGCGGTCGTTGTGGCCGAGCCGATCGATCCTGTGGAAGCGCCGCTTCAGGTAGCCCACGATCGCCTCGACGAACGCCGGTGCCGCGACCACGTCCAAGCTGCCTTCGCCGCGAAACGGCCCGAACAGCGATACGGTTGCGATGTCGTCGGCATACGCGCGGGCCCACGCGCGCAGTCCGTCCTGCTCGAATTCATAGACGAAGAAATTGTACCACTGCTCCAGTCGGCCCTCGTCCCAGATCTCGTCGACCTCGTGGCGTACACGCACGGGATGAATGGGATCACTCTCGGCACCAATATATCCGTCAGGACGCGCGCTCATGGCTTCGCGGCGGATCAGCGCTTGGGCTCGACCGTCTCGACGGGGGCGCCGGCCTTCTTCCAGGCGCCGAAGCCGCCCTCGATGTGGCACACCGGCGTCAGGCCCATGTCCTGCGCCGTCTTGGCCGCCAGCGCCGAGCGCACGCCGCCGGCGCAGAACATCACGAACCGGTTGCCGGACTGGAAGAAGTCCTTGGCATAGGGGCTGCCGGGATCGATCCAGAACTCCAGCATGCCGCGGGTAACGTTGATGGCGCCGGGGATGCCGCCGTCGCGCCAGATCTCGCGCGGATCGCGCAGGTCGATGAACGTCACGTCAGGCTTGCCGTGTGCCGCCTTGGCCTCGTCGACGGTCAAGGTCTCGACCTGGCCCATCGCTTCCTCGAACATCTGCTTGACGCTCTTCTTGATCTCAAGCGGCATTCTTCCCTCCGCGGCCATTGATAGCGTGATCTAATAGTGTCGCCGCACCGCAGTCCCCGCAAGCGGCTCGCAGGTGCATTGGCGCCGCCGCCATCGCACCGTAGAATGGCCCGGCGATCCAACCAGGCAGACGACGATGTTGATCTTCCGGCAGCTGTTCGACCCGATCTCGTCGACCTACACCTACCTGGTGGGCGACAAGCGCGGCGGCGAGGCGATCATGATCGACCCGGTGTTCGAGCAGGTGCGCCGCGACGCCGCACTGGTCGCCGAACTGGGCTTGCGCCTGACCTGGACCCTGGAGACGCATGTCCACGCCGACCACGTGACGGGGGCGTGGCTCTTGAAGCAGCGCATCGGCAGCCGCATGGCGCTGGCGCGCGACAGCGGCGCCGTCGATGCCGACCGCTATCTGGCGCATGGCGATAAGATTGCGTTCGGCCGGCACTATGTCAGCGTGCGCGCCACGCCGGGTCACACCAGCGGCTGCCTCACCTATGTGCTCGACGACGAGAGCATGGCCTTCACCGGGGACTGCGTGCTGATCCGCGGCTGCGGCCGCACCGATTTCCAGCAAGGCAATCCCGGTGCCCTCTATCGCTCGGTGCACAACCAGATCCTCACCCTGCCCGACGGTTGCCTGCTCTACCCGGCGCATGACTATCGCGGCCTCACCGTCACCAGCGTCGGCGAAGAGCGGCGCTTCAGCCCGCGGCTGGGCGGCGATATCGGCGAGGACGATTTCACGGGCTACATGAACAACCTCGGCCTGCCGCATCCCAAGCAGATTGACGTGGCGGTGCCGGCCAACCTGCGCTGCGGGCGCCCCGATGACGAGACGGCGGCCCTGGCCGAGCCGACCTGGGCGCCGCTGCGCTACAGCTTCGGCGGCATCTGGGAGGTGCAGGCGCTATGGCTGGAAGAGCACGCCCGCGCGGTGCAGGTGGTCGACGTGCGCCAGCCTGAAGAGTTCACCGGCCCGCTGGGTCACATCAGCACCGCCACGCTGATCCCGCTGGGCGAGCTCGCCGCGCGCACCGGGGAACTCTCGCACGATCGCCCTATCGTCGCCGTCTGCCGCGCCGGCGGCCGCTCGGCGCAGGCCACCGTGATCCTGCAGAAGGCCGGCTTCAAGGACGTCGCCAACCTCGCCGGCGGCATGCTGCGCTGGCGCGCCGAGGGCTGCGTCGTGGATGGCGGCGAAGCCTTGCCGCGCACGGTCGAGGCTGACAGTTACGTGATCTGACGGGTGCGCTTCGGCTCTGTCATCCCGAGCGTCGCGAGGGATGACGGTAAGGCCGCAAGGACATCGGCCAGCGGCGCCGTCCAGCCGACGATGGCGCCCTGGGCGCGGATCATGTCGATGGCAGCTTGCTTGAACGCGGGGAAATAACTTGCCGTGCAGTCCTCGACGAGCAGGCCGTCGTAGCCGCGGTCATTGGCCTCGCGCATCGTGGTTTGCACGCAGACCTCGGTGGTGACACCGGCGAACAAGAGATGCGTGATGCCCTGCTCGACCAGCACGTCGTCAAGTGACGTTGCGTAGAAGGCGCCCTTCCCCGGCTTGTCGATGATGACTTCGCCGGGTAGCGGCGCGAGCTCGGGCACGATCTGCGCGCCGGGCTCGCCCGTGATCAGGATGCGGCCCATTGGGCCGGGATCGCCGATGCGCAGCGCCGGCTGGCCACGCTGGCGCTTGGCCGGCGGACAGTCCGACAGGTCGGGGCGGTGGCATTCGCGGGTATGGATGATCAGCAGGCCGGCAGCGCGGGCGCCGTCGAGCAGGCGGCGCACCGCCGGCACGATGGCCGACAGCGGCCGCACGTCATTGCCCAAGGTCGCACCGAAGCCGCCGGGCTCGATGAAGTCGCGCTGCATGTCGATCACGATCAGGCCGAGCCGGCCCGAAGGAAAGTCGAAGGCATAGGGCTGGGCGTCGATCACCGGCATCGCAGGCGTCCCTCAGTGCCCGGCCATGTGGTGGCCGACGATATCGGGCCGTGCCTCGGCAATCGGTGCGTCATAGGCGATGCGGCCTTCGAACATGACCAGCACGCGGTCCGACAGCTCGAAGATCTCGTCGAGGTCTTCGCTGACCAGCAGCACGGCCGCCCCGCCATCGCGCGCCTCGACAATGCGCTGGCGCGTCTCGGCGGCGGCGACGAAATCGAGCCCGAAACAGGGGTTGGCGATCACCAGCACGCGCGTCGGCCGGCCGAGCTCACGGCCCAGCACGGCGCGCTGCACGTTGCCGCCCGAGAGAGTGCCGATCGGTGCATCCGGCCCTGGCGTGCGCACCTTGAAGGCGGCGATCAGATCGACGGCGCGCTTGCGCATGGCGGCCGGGCTGAGCCACCAGCCACCCCACGCCTGCGGCGGCCGGTCGAAATCGCGAAATGCCATGTTCTCGGCGACGCTCATGGTGCTTACGCACGCGTTGCGCAGTGGCTCCTCGGGCAGGCAGGCAACGCCGCAGGCGCGTGCCGCATCGCGCGTCGCGCCATAGGGCTTGCCGTCGATCGCCACGGTGCCGGCGTCGGCCCGGCGCTGGCCGGCCAGGACCTCGACCAGCTCGCGCTGGCCGTTGCCCGAGACGCCGGCGATGCCGACGATCTCGCCAGCCCGCACATCCAGCGTGGCGCCGCGCAGCATGCGCTTGCCGGCCTCGCTGGTGACCTGCAGTCCGTCGATGGCCAGCCGCAGCGCCCCGACATCGTGCTGTGCGCGGGCCACTGGCGGCGTGATCTTGCCATCACCCACCATCATCGCCGCGAACGTCTCGGGCGAGCCGTCGGCGACCGCCGCGCTGCCCACCAGGCGGCCCTGGCGCAGCACCGTCACGCGATCGGCGAAGCTCATGACCTCACGCATCTTGTGCGTGATCATCATCACCGTGATCGACTGCGCACGCGTCATGGTGCGCAGCAGGTCCAGCACCTCGCTGGCTTCCTGCGGCGTCAGCACCGAGGTCGGCTCGTCGAGGATCAGGAAACGGTTGTCGAGATAGAGCTGGCGCAGGATCTCGACCTTCTGCTTGTCACCGGCGGCGAGGTCGGCGGCCTGGGTGTCGAGCGGCACGCCGAACGGCATGCGCTGGAGGAAGGCATCGAGCCGCAGACGCTCGGCCTTCCAGTCGATCGTGGCCGGCAGCCTGGCGCGCGACAGCACGAAGTTCTCCAGCACCGTCATGCCGGGCACCAGCGTGAAGTGCTGGTAGACCATGCCGATGCCCAGCGCCTGCGCCGCCCGCGGTCCATCGACCCGCTGCTCGCGGCCGTCGATCATGAGCTGGCCGGCATCGGCGTGGTAGAAGCCCATCACGCACTTCACCAGGGTGCTCTTGCCGGCACCGTTCTCGCCCAGCAGGGCATGCAGCTCACCGGCACCGACCTTGAGCGACACGTCGTCGAGCGCTTTCAAAGCGCCGAACGCCTTGCTCATATGGACGACCTCCAGCGCCAGCGCCCGCGGCAGGCCGCCCGGCCGCTGGGGTGCGCCGATCACCTCATGCGTCACGGCATCGCCTCGAGAAACGCCGCGCTGTTCGCCACGGCCCCGAAGACGCCACCCTGCATCGTCACCATCTTGATCGCTGCCAGGTGGTTGCCATGGTCGGTGGCGCCGGTGCAGTCCTCCAGCAGCAGGCACTCGAAGCCGCGGTCATTGGCTTCGCGCATGGTGGTGTGCACGCAGACATCCGTGGTGATGCCCGACAACACGATGTTCTCGATGCCGCGCGTGCGCAGCATCAGTTCGAGGTCGGTGGCGCAGAACGAGCCCTTGCCGGGCTTGTCGATGATCGGCTCCCCTGCCCGCGGCGCCAGCTCGGGAATGATCTCCCAACCCGGCTCACCACGCACCAGGATGCGCCCGCAGGGCCCGGGATCGCCAATGCCGGCGCCGATTCGCTGCGAGCGCCAGCGCTTGTTGGGCGGCAGGTCGGAGAGATCGGGCCGATGGCCTTCACGCGTGTGGATGACGTGGTAGCCCTTGGCGCGCATGGCCGCGAGCACGCGCTGGATCGGCTCGATCGGCGCCCGCGTCAGTGACAGGTCGTAACCCATGGTATCGACATAGCCGCCCTTGCCGCAGAAATCGGTCTGCATGTCGATGATGATCAGCGCCGTGTTGGCCGGCCGCAGATCGCCGTTGTAGGGCCAGGGATAAGGATCGGCGGTAACATGGGTCGCGCTCATGACGCGCCTCCATAGGGACGGTTCGGCACCGGGAAGCCGTAGCTCGTGCCATCCTTGATCTTGACCGCGTCCTCCCACGGCAAGCGGTAACGGCCGGCCACAAGGTCGTGCATGTAGGTGTAGGGGCAATCGCCGGCGCCGCCCTGGACCGCGACGTAGCCGCGATGGCCGAACTGATAGATGTTGTTCTCGACGCCCCAGCCGGCGCGGGCCTCGCGGATCAGGTCGGGCCGCACCTCGGCGGTGACGATTTCGTCGGGCACACCGCTGCCTTCGACCAGCATGGTGCCGTCGAAATTGCAGATCATGGCTTCGCCCATGGAATTGAAGGTGCCGTCGGTGCCGCACATGCAGACGCTGGCCGTGGCCATCAGATTGCAGAAGGCATTGGCCTGGTTGGTCACCTTCCAGGCGTGGCGAATCGGGGCGGTATAGCCCGCCGTGCGCAGCATGATCTCGGCGCCTTTGTATGCCGCCTCGCGCGCCATCTCCGGGAACATGCCGTCATGGCAGATGATCAGCGACAGCTTCGAGCCGTTGGGACCATCGCAGACCGGGATGCCGAGATTGCCGGGCTCCCACGGTTCGACCGGCACCCAGGGATGAAGCTTGCGGTAGTACAAGCGGATCGCCCCGGTGTCGTCGAAGATCAGGCCGCTGTTGTAGGGATTGCCGTCGGGGTTGCGCTCCATGATGGAGAAGCAGCCCCAGATGCGATGGTCGTGGCAGGCAGTGCGGAACAGCGCCACCTCCGGACCGTCGAGGTCGCAGAGAATCTCCGGGCGGGTATCCATCGACAGCCCGTGCAGGGCGTATTCGGGGAAGACCACCAGATCCATGCCCGGCATGCCGCGTCGCGCCTTGGCCACCATGGCCGCGATCTTGCCGGCCTGCTGCGTGACATCGGCACGGGTGGCGATCACCGGCAGTTGCAGCTGCACCAGGCCGATCACCACGCCGCCGGCCGACTTGTTGAGGCCGCCCAGTCCGCTCATGCGCCTGCCCTCCCTAGCGCGTTATGGCGAGATCGGCCGGCGCGCCGCGCTGGCTGCGCGTCGGCGAGCAGGTCGCGATCATGAGTCCCAGGGTGAGCACGTAGGGCGCCGCACCGAAGAGGTAGTAGCCCCAGGTCACGCCGACGGCCTGCAGCACCGGCCCCAGCGCGCCGGCGGCGCCAAACAGCAGCGACGCCCAGATGCAGCGCATCGGCTGCCAGCGCGCGAAGATCACCAGCGCGATCGCCATCAGGCCCTGCCCGCTCGACAGGCCCTCATTCCAGCTTCCCGGGTAGTAGAGCGAGAGAAAGGCGCCACCGATGCCGGCCATGGCGCCGCCGGCCAGGGTCGCCACGATCCGCACCCGCTCGGCCGAATAGCCCATGGCACGCACCGCCTCGGCACTGTCGCCGCAGGCGCGCAGGATCAGGCCCCAGCGCGTGCGGCCCAGGAACCAGGCCAAGGCCAGCGCCAGCAGGATGCCGACCACGAACAGCGGGTTGATCTCCAGCGCCGCCCGCAGCTCGGGCTGCTCGATCCAGCCGCCGAACGGGATGGCCGGCAGATTGGGTGCCTTGGGCTGCACGAAGGGTTTGCCGAGGAAGAACGCCAGGCCGCTGCCGAACAGCATCAGCGAAATGCCGACGGCGAGATCATTGACCCGCGGCAGACTGCACAGCACGCCGTGCAGGACGCCCAGGCCCGCACCGGCCACCGCCGCCACCAGCACGCCCAGCCACGGCGAGCCACTGAGGTAGGAGACGCCATAGGCGCCCATGGCGCCCAGCACCAGCGTGCCCTCGAGGCCGAGATTGACGCGGCCGGAGCGCTCGGTCAGGCACTCGCCCAGGCTGACGAAGATGTAGGGCGTGCTGACGCGGATCGCGCCGCCCAGCATCGCCACGGGCACCGCCCACAATCCGAGATCATCGGCCATGGCTAGCGCCGCAACAGGTTGCGGCCACGCAGCGTCTCGCTGGCCAGCAGCACGACAAAGAGGACACCCTGCAGCACCAGCACAGTGGCATCCGGCAGATCCAGGCGCCGCTGCAGCAGGCCGCCGGCCGCGTTGATGCCGCCGAACAGGATGGCCACAGGAATCACCGCCGCGGGTTCATGACGCGCCAGGAAGGCCACCAGGATGCCGGTATAGCCGACACCGGTACTCAGCGAGGCGTTGGCCCGGCCATGGATCGCCGCCACCTCGATCATGCCGGCGAGGCCGCCGGCGGCACCGGCCAGGGCGCACACGGCGATGACCAGGCGGCCGATCGGCAGGCCGGCCAGACGCGCGGCCCGCGCATTGCCGCCCACCATGCGCGCGGCAAAACCAAACGTGGTCTTGCGCATCAGCACGGCCATGGCGAGGCAGACGATGACGCCGATCGCCAGCCCCCAATGCACGTCCGTCCCGGGAATCAGGCCGATCATGTGATCGTCGCCGATGCTCGCGGTCGAGGGCTTGTTCTGGCTGGCGGGATCGCGCAGTGGGCCTTCGACGAGATGGTTGAAGACGGCGATCGCGATATTCGCCAGCAGCAGGCTGGCGATGGTTTCATTGACGCCACGCGCGTGGCGCAGCCAGCCCGCCAACGCAATCAGCACGGCGCCGGCCAGCATCGCCGCCAGCGCCATCAGCAGCATCGCCGGCACGAAGGGCGCGTCGACCAGCAGCACACCGGTCGCGGCTGCGGCCAGGCCGCCGAAGACGATCGCCCCCTCGCCGCCAATGATCAACAAGCCCAGCCGCGCCGGCAGGGCGGTGCACAGCGCCACCAGCAACAGTGGCGCGGCGCGCAGCAGCGTGTTCTGGATCGAGAACCAGCTGGCGAAGGCGCCCGTCCAGATCAGCCCGTAGACCTCCAGGGGATCGGCGCCCGCTGCCAGAAGGAAGACGGCAAAGATGACCGCCGCCACCGCCAAGGCGATGACGGTCGGCAGGGCCGCTTCGGCCCACGAACGCCACCGTCCGGTCCACGACGACCGCCGTCGGGCCACCGACTCGCCGACCGGTGCGGCGCTGACTGCCGTACTCACCGCCGGGGCCTCTAGGCGACGCTACCCATCACGCCTTCGACCAGCCAGTTCATCTGCTCCAGCCAGGGATCGGTCTGGGCGTAGGACGCGCTGGCGGCGATCACCGTGTTGCCCTTGTTGTCCTTCATCGCGCCTTTGAAGATGGTGAAGCTGCCGCCCAGCATCTGGGTCTTGATCGAGTCGGCCATGGCGCGCGCCTTCTCGGAGACCAGCGGCCCGTAAGGCGAGGTCTTCACGAAGCCTTCCTTCAGGCCGCCGCGCACGAAATTGCCCGGCGTCTTGCCCGCCTTCATGTCCTCGACGAAGTCGGTGTAGACCTTGCGCCAGTTCCATTCAGCGCCCGTGAGATAGCCCTTGGGCGCCAGCTTGGCCTGGTTGGCGTGATAGCCGCAGCTCATGATGCCACGCCGCTCGGCCGTCTCGACCACGACCTTCGGGCTGTCGACATGGCAGGTCACGACGTCGACGCCTTGCGCGATCAGGCTGTTGGTCGCCTCTGCCTCCTTCACGGGCAGCGCCCAGTCGCCGGTGAAGATGACCTGCGTGGTGATCGCCGGGTTCACCGACCGCGCGCCCAGGGTAAACGCGTTGATATTGCGCACGACCTGGGGGATCGGCTTGGCGGCGACGAAGCCCAGTTTGGCCGTCTTGCTGCTGTGGCCGGCCGCGACGCCGTTGAGATACTGGCCTTCGTCGATATAGCCGAAATAGCTTCCCGTATTGGCCGGATGCTTGGCTGACGTCCACAGCCCGCCGCAGTGGCGGAACTGAATCTTGGCGAACTTTGCCGCCATCTTCAGCATGTGCGGCTCGAAGTAGCCGAACGACGTCGGGAAGACGAGAGTCGCACCGTCGAGGTTGATCATGCTCTCCATCGATTTCTCGACGGCGACGGTCTCGGGCACCTTC
>Ga0187894_10003002_pt1 | contig 19409 bp, 19 predicted proteins | sample GBC1701081metaG_FD_136650 | JGI IMG/M metagenome (GOLD analysis project Ga0187894, IMG submission 136650) | White microbial mat communities from a lava cave in the Kipuka Kanohina Cave System on the Island of Hawaii, USA - GBC170108-1 metaG ...
GAGGAAGTGATCGCTGGTATTTGGGCACAGGTCTTAGGAATCGAGCGGGTCGGGATCCATGACAATTTCTTTGCGCTGGGTGGTCACTCGCTCAAGGCCACACAAGTCCTGTCGCGCGTGCGCCAGACTTTTGCGATAGAACTGCCGCTGCGGACTCTGTTTGAAGCCCCCACGATTGCTGGACTGGCCGAGGCGGTGGAGCAGGCGCAGCGCAATGGCGCATCTCCGCTCTCAGCCATCGTGCCAATCGCTCGGGAGGCACACCGCATGATCGGACTGCAGAAGCTGTAAGGAGGAAGGATTGTGAAGCGAAGAACTCTGATTCATGAGTTCATCACGACTTTGGCAAATGGTGACATCAAGACCGCTGTGGAGCAACTCACCATTCTAACCGATACAGCCGACGATTACGCTCTTCCTGGCGAATTTCTAAGACTGAACTGCGAGGCGCTTCAGAAAAATAATTGGGACGTACTCAGTCAAGCGTTTGTGAACGAGGAGTTTATCGGCCCTGAAGGTGAGTTTCTTATCGTGGCTCCTTACACAGCGCGGCGACAAGCCAGGAAAGAAACCCTCCTTACTGCTATCTATGGAAAAGTGCTTCCTTACGAGGTGCTTCCTGATCTCTCCAAAGTAGTCGATGAAATACAAGGTCCACTTAAAGAGCCGATCGGTCGAATTATGTCATTTCGCAGGTTTGCTTCTTGCGGAATGGTTGGAACCGAAGGCGGCGAAGCGTTTTTAGTTCCTGATGATTGGGGGTTTAAGGATTCCCACCGAGCACCTGCCCTTAATGATATGACCGAGCAGCAAACTCGATATATGACTGCGAAGCGCTGCATCGAGATCATATTCGACATGAAGTCAGCAAATCTTTTATTGGAGTCGAGAAAAAATGGATTTGACTGGATGATGCTCAGGCACCGGGAGTATGGATTCCACGACGCGGGTCATTCGACGGGGCTAGGGCTGAAGACTAAGCTTGGCAACGACCTCCTGCCGACTCCGTGGTATCGCGGCGTAGAAGAGTGGCGGGCGGATGGAATCGAGTTTGAGCTTCTTCGCCAAACCCTGTCAGAGTGTGAGACCGGCCGAACCATTGCCGCAAATCTCAGTTTGCGGTTGGGGCTGGACGCCCATCGAGAAGGGGGAGTCGAGCGCGATACTGATGTAGTCGCCGCACAACTCGCGCTTGACGCTTTGCTGGAGAGCGGTGCTCTTGAGATTTCGGCTGATAGAAAACTGGGGTTTACGAATCCGACTTATGAAGGTCTCGTCGAAGCTTCGCACGAGCATCGGAGTAGGGCCATACAGCTAACTCGAGACGAACTCGCACTCCAGTATCAACAAGGTATATGGGGTTTGTACGGTTCGATCAAAATTTCAAAGGCGAGTCGTGTCTTGCTTCAAGGTCTTGTCATCGATCCCTGCAAAGGCGTCTTTCAGAACCTGCATTAACCACAGTTCCACTTCGCAGAATTACAGGAATGATGAAAGCCTTCTATCTGACCATTTCGCTGACCATTTTCGCCAATATTGGCTATCACATCTGCCAGAAGGCCATTCGCTCACAAGCAGACCCAATTTGCTCCCTTATTGTGACGTACTTCGTAGCCCTCGTGGTTTGTGCGGTGGTCTTTCTCAGCACGAGACGAGGATTAAACTTCCCTGATGCGCTCCGTGAGATTGGTTGGGCTACGTATGCCCTTGGCGTAGCGATCGTACTTCTCGAAATGGGATTCCTACTAGCATACCGAGTCGGTTGGGATCTTAGTATCGCAGTTCTCTACTCTAATGTCTCTGTGGCATTATTACTTCTCCCTATTGGTACTGTATTTTTTCGGGAGCCTCTTTCGCTCCGGAGGCTGGTGGGAATCGTCCTTGCTCTCGTCGCGATTTTTCTGCTGTCTCCAACTTCCAGCTCGCCTCCGGAGTAGAGCTTGGGCATCCCACTTATATAGAGTGTCGATGATTCGAGTGCGTCTGTCCAATATGAGTCGGATCCTTTCTCTTTTGTTCATTTTGGTAGGTACGTCTGCATGGGCGGATCAAATTCATGAAGTAGGCAACTTCGCCGAGTGGGATCGGCCGAAGGAAGTGCTGATGCATACCCCAGGCAAAGAGCTTTTCCTTGGCGTCGTCCATCCTGACGCTGCGTTATTCGCGCGAGCATTCGATATCAAGAGAGCGACTCAAGAGCACCGCAATTATATCAAGCTCCTTGAATCGCGAGGAGTCAAAGTCCACACCGTCGTCGAGACGCTACTCGAAGGCACCATAGATAAAGGTGGCCGACCGATTCCGGGTCATGCCCTCGATCAGCTGCGTGAGTTTGCCAGGACCTTTATTCGCATCGATACCACGAGGCTCGGAGAGGAAAGCCGAGCCTCGCAAGAGGATTACTTAAATAATAAAGTGATCAATGTTCTTCATCCACGAGAGTTAGTCGATATCATCTTAAATCAACCTACCATTCATCTTATACCGACCGATAGTAGCACGCACTTCGCTGCTACTTATGAACTATCCCCCATGATGAACTTATATTTTCTTAGAGACCAATTAATCACAACTGCGAAAGGCGTAGTGATCGGAAGAATGAATTCCCCTCAGCGCGAAGTCGAAACGCAGATCATCGAATTCGTCATTCGAAAACTGGGAATCGATCCTCTTTACCAAGTTGCTGGAGAGGGCCGATTGGAGGGTGGAGATTTTCTTCCGGCGGGCGACACAGTTTTCCAGGGGCAAGGGCTGCGAACGAACTCCGAAGCCATCAAACAATTGCTTGAACATCAAGTCTATGGTGCTAAGCGAGTCGTAGTCGTGAAGGAGCCATGGCATAATCAAGACCAGATGCACTTGGATACTTACTTCAATATCATTAGTCCTCAGCTCGCCGTCTTGGTGAAAGAGCGATGGCGCGGGAAAGATGAGCACGGGCGCATAGTCAAACCTGAAGAGAAAAAGCATCTCAGCATCGATGTCTATGAACTCGGAGCAACCGGCTACGAACTCAAGGTCCGCGATGCCGATTTTCAAGATTACTTGGAACGCGTCCTCCAGTTTCAACTTATTCCCGTTGCCAATATTGACCAACTCAAGTACGGCATCAATTTCCTCACGGTAGGGCCCCGGCAAATTCTTGGGGTGGATGGTGTGAGCAACGCTTACAAACACGCCCTCGCCAATAAGGGGGTCCATGTTACATGGATAGACTTCGGTAACTTGACCGGTGGATATGGGGCTGCACATTGCCTCACGCAAGTCCTTCACCGGGTACCGGTGAAACCGCGGTAAGGCGGAACTCACCCTAGTTTGAGCGTGGAATGATCTACTGCTACCCCCCCCCGCTTTTGCATCGTCTCCTCTAACTGTCGATAACTGATCGGGTAGGCCACGTACCATCAAACACCCCACAAAATAATTTCCCGCACAAAGGGTTTCCCCTTCAAGTCGATCATACTGCTCCCTCTGCCACCTCACCGCCTGGGGTTGAGCGTAGTGGAAAGTTCTCAAAGGAGAAAATTGCGACAGCTCCTCTACCGCCTTTAGTTTCCTTTTCGCGAAGCCTTATTCCGCACCTTTAGGTTATGTCTGTGACTGCCGATACTATGGGGAGCCTTGGATGACACAGTCACCTGACCTCGCTCTATCTCACGGACTGTGGGTGCGGGGTACTCAAGGGCGGCGGAGGGAACACAATAGTCTGGTTATAGAAGACGCGGATTCAGGACCACAGAGGAGGAAGCGTCTATGCAGCGAAACCCTACGCTCAGCCGGATACGACTTTTCTTAGCGTGGTTGCTCGCATCAGTAATCAGCAGTATCTGCCCTCAACTTGTGCGCGCACAGAACACCGGTTGTCCGATATTCCCGACTGATAGTGTGTGGAATACGCCAGTCGATACACTACCTGTACACCCGAGTTCAGATACTTATGTCACTGCGATTGGTAAAACGATCGGTCTACATCCAGACTTTGGTACTGTTTATCAAGGCACACCCAATGGCATTCCTTTTACCATCGTGCCTAGTACCCAACCCTTCGTACCGGTTGTGTACACTGCCTATGGCAATGAGAGCGATCCCGGACCGTTTCCGATCCCACCGAATGCGCTCATCGAAGGGGGAGCGAATAGCACTGGAGACCGTCATGTGCTGGTTATCCAGACGGGAATCTGCAAGCTCTACGAGTTGTTCAATGCCCATCCCGTGAGTGGGGGCTCCTGGACCGCCGACTCCGGGGCAGTGTGGAATTTGCACTCTCATGCCTTACGCCTCGATAGCTGGACCTCCGCGGATGCTGCCGGCCTGCCGATTTTTCCGGGTTTAGTCCGTTACGACGAGGTGCAAGCAGGGGCAATTACTCATGCCCTGCGCTTTACCGTGCCAAAGACGCAAAGCGCACATTTGTGGCCCGCACGCCATCACACCGCTCCCACGGGCGCGCAGTATCCGCCGATGGGGTTGCGTTTCCGTCTCAAAGCCTCATACGATATCTCCTCCTTCTCTCCGAAAAATCAGGTGATCCTCCGTGCCATGAAGAAATACGGCATGTTTGTTTCTGATAACGGCAGCGCGTGGTATATTTCTGGGGCGCCTGATACGCGATGGGATGATGACGACCTGCACGCCCTGGGGCGCGTGACTGGGGCAAACTTTGAAGCCGTTGACGAATCAGGCTTACGAATCATTGCCGACTCGGGCCAAGCGCGTCAGGGGACCGGGACCCCAGCCTGTACACAGATCCCAGATCCCCCAGTATTATTAACCCCGCCTGCAGAAGCGGTCGTAACGGTTGGGCCGGTGTTGCTCGACTGGGCAGACGTTAGCTGTGCCACGTCGTATCGGGTGCTGATCCGCCGTGGTCCCCGACGGAAAGCCACCGTTTATCAGAGAGATAGGCTTTTGATCTCACAAGATGTAATTCCTCTCTTGGCGAGAGGTACGTACTACTGGTCAGTCTCCGTGTGTAACAATTATGGCTGTAGCAGTTCGATGTCGCGTCCATTTACCGTGCAATAGTAACGAGAAAAGATTTGCACGCGACGACACTGAAAGCTGGATAACTAATCTTATTGACCAGTATCCATTGTCTGGATGGTCTGTATCGGGGCGGTCTAGAGCCTGCCTGAGCTTGCCGCAGGATGACCGCCTTGCGTAAGAGCACCCCATCGGATTGCTCCTGCTCTCATTAACTTGCCTATTGGTGCGGCCGGAGCCGCCGCTACTCAATTTTTGCGACAGCCTTCTCTTCCAGTGGCAAAAGACGTACAAAGAGAGGGTATGTCCTCTGGGAGAGAAGAATGAGAAAGCAAGGAACCATTGTTCTTCTCACCTTGATCCTATGCACGAGCGCCAGTTCAAGCTGGGCTCAGCTTTCCCCTCGCAGCACTCCTCCTCCACTCGTTCGCTTTACTGGTAAGCTCTTGCCTGTTGAAGAAGCCTATGCCAGCAGCCTCCGTCCGCTTCTCGAGGTCTCTATTAAAGGGGAGCGGTGGGTCTTGCGGTTGGCCCGAGTGCAAATTCTAGCGAGTGGGTATACCCAAGAGGAACTCCTTCGGCTGCTCGTTCCTCCTCTCCACTTCGATGGACCCGAAAATCTGCTGCGGTCCTTACAAACGCCGGAACATGTCGGCCAACTATTAGCCATTGAGGGCCGCCTCTACCTTCGATCCAACGTGTTGTTGATCACCGCAGTGGAGGCGATCGCCTAGAGCCCTGGGACAATCTACCAAACAATTGTTTGGAGTTATCCCGGCAGGTATACGCCGCCGTTGACACATGAATAGTTTGCCCGGTGATGTACACGACACCATCGACTGCTGCACCATCATCGTGTCTAAGCCGCCAACCGCTCCAGTCACCAGAACCTGTCCCTGTCGTTGATTGGTCATTAAACTCCCCTTGGGTTCTATAGTGATGTGGAGGCAACTCAATATTTTCTGCTCGCTTATAGGAGCTAGCACAGCGTAGCTTTCCGCTATCCATCTGTTCTCGCCCCAATGGCGACCTTAGCGTTCTCGTCCACTGCCCCATGTGATTCCGTTGCGTAGCAGCCTCTCGAAGGGCTCGATTTCCCACGGGCCACGAAACCGCTGAGGAGTACTTCCCGAAGGGTTCACACTGGAATCGACAAATGGCTGCACGTTACTTGTTGGGGAGTGACAGTGGCCGAGCGCGATGTACGCTACTCCACCTTTGCCTACCGTGTGAGTGTAGCCAAGCACGCGCGTCTTACCATCTGGCAGAAGGGAGGTGTCTTTGTCGTAGACGAAGCCAAAACCTGGAGGTGAAGGGTCTTTGTCGAGTTCCGTTGTCAGCATCACATGGCATGCGGCTGGTTCTTGCAGCTCAATCAGGTAGAGTTCATCCATCACTTCGAAGGACGCTGGCAGGTCTTTGGCGAGGGCGTGTGCTTGATCAGTAACCTGGACGCGGAACTTCCGCAGCGGCGGGTGATTAAGAAAGAAGCTACCCAGGGTGGCATGATGACTGGCTTTAACCATCTTCCGTCTGTTGCGTTGCACGCCCACAGACACGGCCTTCCCCCCGCTGGTACCGTGCAGGGCGAGCCACCGGCCACCCGCCTCAAGCCATTGCCGTAGAGCCTGGTTCTGTTCATCGTTTGGATAGGGGCCGGCTACATACGTGATCAAGAGTTGGCTGGTTGGCAACCACTTTGTGACGTCGGTAAAATCGCTGGCGACAGTTGTGAGCACAGGTGAATTCTCTTGCAGCAGTTGGAGAATCCGCAGGCGGGCGTAGTCTATATCATGCCCGGCTGTCGACCCCGGGGGGAATCCTCCGGCTATAAGGTGTACACGGACGGGTGTATGCTCATTCATATCCCTAACGCCTCCTATTCCCATTCTCTGTAGCTGTTAATGCCGACGAGTGAAATAGTCATGCCATCCGCTATCTTCGTATCCTTCGAGGTTGCTATTGCTTACCCTTCTTTGCCGCCGGTGTGGACAAATATCTCACCTAGTCGTGTAGACGCATGAAAATATGGTTATTCTAGGTCTAGCTTCACTATGGGACGAGGAAATTGGCTGATGAAGAAACTGTTGGGCGCGGAACTATTGGTATAACGTCAGCGGATTACGCATTAGTACACACGGCTACTCCGATCCCAGCCTCGGTCCGAATATGAGTCCACATGGGATATGGCACATTGGCGATATTGATGTACACATGTCCGGCGGATATATCACTGAGTTACCGACTGGTTTTGCCGCGGCACACAGCCTTCTTTATATCCTCCAACAAGATGCGGATCTGAGCGACCAGCACGTGCCACAACCGCTGGTGCAAGTGCACTGCGTGCAATAGCGACGTCGGCATGGCCACTCAAAAGCGGTGGCGTTATCTCGGGAAAGGGAGCTCTTACCGGAACAAATGCGAAAGTGGCCGAGAAACCTTATGGCCGAAAGGGCTCGTGCCAGCCTTCGCTCGGCTGGAAACCTCAGGGAGTTGCGATTCTTCTGCCCTCGGAGTATTGCGAAAGAACGAAGGCCAACTGGCAAGTAAGGAGGGAATCGCATGAGGTTTGGCATCGCTTATCCGGCCCGGCCAGACGCTTGGAAAGATCTGGTTATTGCCGAAGATCACGGCTTTACTCACGCCTTGTTCTATGACTCGCAAATGATTTACGGCGATGTGTATGCGTGCATGGCTCTCGCTGCTGAGCATACGAAAAAGATCACTCTGGCAACCGGCGTTGCGATTCCCAGTAACCGTATCGCGCCAGTGACGGCCCACTCGATCGCGACGATCAATCAACTTGCGCCGGGGCGCGTGGTCTTGGGCATCGGGACTGGTTTTACTGGCCGCAACACCATGGGGCTTCCACCCGTGCCGCTGAAAACAGTACGAGAGTACATTCAGCAATGCCGCGCGCTTCTGCGGGGCGAAGAGATTCTCTATCGAGACGGGAAGGACGAACGCTGGATCCGCTTCCTTCACCCCGATCATGGCTACATCAATTTGAAAGACCCTATCCCTATCTATTTTGCCGCCAACGGCCCAAAAGCCCTGGAACTGGCCGGCGAGTTGGCAGATGGTTTAATGACCACGCTGTCTGATCCGGACAGCTTGCGAAAAAATCTAGCGGTTGTAGAAAAGGGCGCGCGCAAAGCAAACCGAGCTCTGGAAAATCTTGACACGCTTGCTTTAACGACTGGCTGTGTGTTGCAGCCCGGAGAAGCGGCGACGTCGCGCAAAGTTATTGAACGGGTGGGGCCGTACGCCATTGTTGGGTTACATGCTCTCTGGGAGCGCTCTGCGGTTGCCAGCGATCTCCCCAAACCTCTCCAGGATCTCTATAGTCGCTACAGTAATGAATACGTTGCCAAGATGAAGACCCCAGCTGACCGTCGTTATTTGGAGGTACATGAAGGGCATCTTATCTATTTGAAACCGGGGGAGGAAAATTACCTCAATGAGATGCTGATCCGTAGTTTCACGCTGACAGGGACGGGGGAAGAGATTATCGCTCGACTCAAAGCCCTCGAAACCGCTGGGTTGAAGCGGGTTGTATTACAGATTGTCAACAATGGCCGCGAGCTGATTGAAGAGTTCAGTCGTGAAGTGATTGCGAAGTATTAGGCAAGCCGTCAGCTCTCAGCAGTCAGCAGGACAAAAAAGAATCCATCTCCCTTTTTGCTGAAAGCTGCCGGCTGAGAGCCTTATCTCAAGGAGTCGCTGCTATGGAAAAGACCGTTATCTCGCTTGGTGTCGCGCTCTCGCTTAGTGGCCGCTACGCACTCCTTGGCCGCCAAGTGCTCGAAGGGTTGGAGTGTTACGTGCGCGACGTGAATGCCTCTGGTGGTATGCGACTCAAGGAGAAGCGACTGCCCGTGTCACTCGTGGTCGAGGATGACGAAAGTGATGAAAGTAAAATCCGTAGCCTGGTCGAGAAGCTCATTCGTCAAGACCAAGTCGATCTCCTCATTGGTCCCTATGGCAGCGGTCTGACACTCGCGGCGGCAGAGATGGCCGATGCCTTCCAATACGTCCTCTGGAATCATAGCGGTTCCTCAGACGAAATCTTTGAGTGTAATCTCTCTTCGGTCGTCGGCCTTCTGACTCCCGCGTCACTCTATCTCTGTGCCATCCTCGATCTCATCAAGGCCCTCGATCCAACGGTGAGAAAAGTTGCCTTGTTCAGCGCTAAAACTGGCTTCGCGGCAGACATGGCGGCGGGCGCGCTGGCATGGATCAAGCGAGAAGGATTTATTTTGTCTGTTCATCAGTCCTATCGATCTGGTCTGGAAGACTTCCGTCCACTGCTTGGTCCTATCAAGGAAGATCCCCCAGACGTGTTCCTCAGTGTCGGTCGGGTGGAAGATGATATTCTTTTGGGGCGGCAACTGCGCGAACTGAAACCGCGGCTGAAAGCTGCCGGCCTGGTGGTTGCCGCGATTAGCCGCTTCAAAGCCGCTTTACGCGACTCTGCCGATGGTTTTCTCGCTCCTAGCCAGTGGGAGCCGCAGGTGCGGTATCGGGTTGACTGTGGCCCTTCGGAGGAAGGGTTTTTGACCCATTACCTCAAAAGTGCGACCGTGCCAATCGATTATCCAGCGGCGCAGGGCTACGCAGTGGGAGTTGTTATCCAACGGTGTGTCGAGGAGGTTGGGTCTCTTGATCAACAAGCATTGCGCGAGGCTGCGGGCCGCCTTCATTGCACTACTTTCTATGGTCCGTATGCAATTGATCCCAAAACCGGTCGCCAAACTGCCCATCCTATGCTCGTGACGCAATGGCAGAAAGGAAGAAAGGAGATTGTCTGGCCACGCGATGTAGCTGAAGCCCAACCGATGTACCCAGGACCGTTATGGGAATAAAAATTGGCGATTGGCTTTTAGCTCTTGGCTCTTAGCATTTAGGAGAAGTTTTGCGAGCTAACAGCTAATTGCTAATAACTAACTGCTAATTCTGATAGAGAATATTGATATGGGACGATTGGACGGAAAAGTGGCACTGGTTACTGGTGGGGCGTCTGGGATAGGGCGAGCGATTTGTCTCAGTTTCGCTGCTGAGGGAGCGACCCTCATCTGCAACGATCTTCTGGTAGAACCAGCACAGAAAGTGCTAGGAGAATGTGAACAGCAAAAAAAAGGTTTGGTGGTGAAGGCCGATGTCTCCAAGAGTCGCCAGGTGACTGCCATGTTCGCCAAGGTACGAAAGAAGTTTGCTCGCCTCGACATCCTGGTGAACAATGCCGGTATCGGGCTTGAGAACGCTAAGGTTCGTGCCCGATTTAACCGAGTGTTAGAGAAACAACAAGCGGAACTGGCCAAAGAAGGGAAGGTGACGACGGCTCTCGAAGTCACACAGAATCTCGCCGATGAGGAATGGGAGCGGATGATTGGTATCCATTTGAACGGGACCTTCTACTGTACGCGCGAAGCGCTCAAGCTCATGGAAAAGCAACACTCGGGGAAGATCATCAGCATCGCCTCGATTTGCGGGATGACCGGATGTGCCGGGGCGCCACACTACAGTGCGGCCAAAGCCGGCATCATGGGATTCACTCGGGCGGTGGCGCGGGAGGCGATTGTGAGTGGAGTCAACGTCAATGCCATTGCGCCCGGGTATATCGATACCCCGATGACTCAGGCCATTGATGATGCGGTCCGCAGGGCAATTGCTATGGCAACCCCCGCTGGACGTTTCGGTTCTCCACAAGACGTTGCTAACCTTGCGGTTTATCTGGCCTCAGAAGAGGCGAATTTCGTCGTCGGCCAAGTTATGAGCCCGAATGGCGGGTATGTGATCGCTTAGAAGAGTTGCTAATGAGCACTACAGCAAGAGAAATTTTTCAGGCGGTGCAAACCCTCACTCCGACAATCCGTGCGCGCGGAGCTGAGATTGAGGCTGCGCGGCGGATTCCTCCAGATCTACTCCAAGAATTGATTGCTGCCGGTTGCTTTCGGATGCTCGTGCCCAAGACGCACGGGGGGGATGAGATCGACCTGCCTAGCAGTATAGAAATTTTAGAGGCATTGGCGACAGCTGATGGTGCGACCGGGTGGACGGTCATGATCGGGTGCGAGACTCCGCTGCTCTTGGCACTCTTACCACGGAAAAGCTTTGATGCTGCTTATGCGGCCGGGCCTAACGCCATTGTCGGTGGGGCTTTTGCACCACAGGGTGAGGCGCGAGTTGTTGAGGGTGGCTACCAAGTCACCGGACGATGGGCCTTTGCCAGTGGATGCCAGCATTGCACTTGGCTCTTTGGCAACTGTGTGGTGATCGAAGGTAGCAAACCACGTCCGGGACCTATTGCCGGGATGCCCCAACTGAGAGGGATGATCTTTCCGGCTGAGAAAGCCACCATCCTTGACACCTGGAAAGTTGCTGGCCTCCGTGGGACGGGCAGTCATGACATCTCGGTTGCTGATCTCTTCGTTCCCGAAGAACAAACACTCGATATCTTCTTCGGGCAATCTTCCATTCCAGGACCTTTATTTAAGTTTCCTCTCTCGGAATTTTCGCTCCATATTGGCACGGTGGCGATTGGAATCGCACAGGGGGCACTCGATGATGTTGTGACCTTGGTAGGAACACGCAAGCGGCGGTTGTATGCTCGGGAGTCCCTGGCCGAGACTCCGTTAGTACAGTACCGCTTAGGCGAAGCTGAAACCTCTTTACGAGCTGCCCGTGCGTTTCTCCGCGCGGAAGCCGACCACGTATGGCGACTGGCTGTTGCCGATGCGAACGTGAAGGCTTCTTTGACGACCCCTCTCACTACTCGCGTACTGGCGACCGTCTCTTGGGTGGCACGAACGTGTGCAACGATCGTCGATACCTGCTATACCGTGGGTGGCGGTGCAGCGCTCTACGAAACGTCTCCCCTGCAGCGTCGCTTGCGCGACATTCATACCCTCACTCAGCACGCAAGTCTCGCCGAGGGAACCTTGACGCGGGCTGGTGCTGCGTTGTTAGGACAAGAAATCGGCTTTGGGTTCTAGACGATACTCCGCGGAGTCGTCCTTTAAGTGCTTGCCATCCTTCCCTTTTTCCCTCTCTTCATTTTTTTCTCCCTAATTGTGTCAACCAAAAGAGGGCCTCGTTCGTTAATAACGGTAGGGTAAGAAAGGCAAGGAAGAACTAGGTCGTGCTTAGCAGGCAGGCTGGTTACGAAGAACTATACCGTACGCATCACGAACGGATCGTTCGCCTGTGCCGTCTCCTACTGAAGGACCGTTCTGAGGCTGAGGAGGCTGCCCAAGAGGTCTTCCTCAAGCTATTGCGGGCGAGCAAAGAACCGTTGCCTGGAGCGTGGGAAGCGTGGTTAACCCGAGTGGCAGTAAACATGTGTCGGGATCGCCAACGGTCGTGGTGGTGGAAGGGAAGAAAGGAGGACTCTATGGCATTGCCCGATATCCATTTATCTAGCAACGACCCAACCCCAGAAGAGACAACGGTGCGCCGGGAGGAGCGGGAACGGATTTGGCATTTTTTCCGTAAACTCTCCCTTCGGCAGCAAGAGGTCTTCGTCTTACGCTATGTGGAGGGATGGTCAGGGGAAGAAGTGGCAAAAATCCTGGGAGTAACGGCCGGCAGTGTGAAACAACACCTGTTCCGCGCCGTGCACCAGATGCGGAAAGCGCTTGGAGATCACGTATGAATCGCTGTGTATCGGACGACACGCTGCTCCTGCTGCACGAAGGTGCGGGGACACGAGCGCATCAAGTGCACCTGGCGAGTTGTGAATCCTGTCGCGCCCGTTCTGAGCGGCTGGCGCGTGATCTTCGGCTCATCGGCCAAGTCTTGCGAGAACCTCCACTCGTTGAAGAAGTCTTGGTTACTCGTCCCTTCCTCGGGGCGAGCTGGGTTGCTGGCGCGGCCGTGAGTGTCGCGCTGTTGTTCCTCGTGTGGGGAAGAGGATGGATGAGGGATCTTCCTTTTTCAGAACTGCCCTCACGAACGACTCTTTCAGCGCCTGCTTCATCGGGAGAAGTTCGCGACGAGGAACTTGCAGTTCTGGTGGTCAAGACGGTCACGCCCGCCCTTTTTTCGGCGACTGAACTCGGAGGCGGGAAACTGCCGAAACATGCGACAAATCTGGCCTATCTTAAAGCTGCACTTGATGGAGGGTGGCCGAGTGAAAGATGCGAGCCTGCTCGCTCGCAGACATGTGAGGGCGATCCCTTCGTCCTTTTTTTTGACGAGTAGAGGAATGGAGGAAAAAACCGCGTGAAGAACTCCATACGTAAGATAATGGTTGGACTGTTGATTGTCGGCCTCTGGGTTGCGCCCGTTGTTGGACAAGATTTGCGTGGGCTTGAATCGTTGGTAACGGGAGATGCGAGTAATGACGGACCGGGTACTCTGCTCCTTCTCCTCTTGAAGGGCATTGGTCTGACACCGGAGCAGAAGCTACGGGCTAAAGAGATCCTGGTAACTCATCGCGAACGACTTGAGACGCTCTTCCGTGAGTTACAGTCTGGCAACACAGAGTTGGCAAACGCATTATTCGTTCCTGGAGAGATCAACCCAGAAGTCCTCGACCAGCTTACCGAACGCGTAACCCTTCTCCGCTACCAGTTGCTTCAGGAAGGGCTGCGGGTCGTGCTGGAGATACGACGAGTGTTAACCCCAGAGCAGCGGGTCAAGGCCGCGCGATTGAAAAATCAGCTGCAGACGCTCGGGGAAGCTTTGGGAGAAGCTCAGCAAGGGCAAAGCAGTGAAGCCAGCAAATAAACAGCAATTGGACTGACATAGGCAACAACTAAGGGGAAAGGAGAGCGCGCGATGCAATGGCAAATGTGGGGTATTGTCCTGACGCTGGGCAGTCTGGTGGGGATGGGGATTTGGGGTTACGCGTATCGGCTCGGGCTCAGACAAGGCCGATCGACCAACGTGCCCTTTCGCTTGATTGACGAACTGCTCGATCACAAGATTCACTGTTTGGGAGAGGAGCCTGCGCTGGCGCGGGTAGAACTGGAGAATAGCCTGGGAATTGAAGCGTGGGAGTCACAGTCGCTGGTGCAACATACTCTCCGCGTTCGCGAGCGCGAACAGGCCACACTCAGTTCTCCTCCTGCGCCGCAATCAGCAATGCTATCCAAGTGACGTTCGCAAGCCAGGGTGAGCCTGCGACATGATCAAATTGTTTGTGAGGCTTTGAAGAGAGGCATTGCTATTACAGGAGTTACCTATTCATAGCGCTTTTTCATAGATGCGGTAAGTCTTGTATAACCGCGCGCCCATGCGCTCTAAGCCCCGCCGCATCGGCCAGTTGTCTTCGAGAACCCATGAACATTCAACGAACGGGTGCCCATGCTTTGGTGCCTCTTCCCACAGACGGAGATAGAGCATGGCGTCGATTCCCATCTGCCGGAAACCAGGCTTCAATCCTAAGATGAGGACCCGAGCAGCACTGATCTTGCGCTGGTACCATAGCAGCTTGAACAAGCCAAAAGGGAAGAGGCGACCGTTAATTTGATGCAGCGCTTGGTTGTAGTCCGGCAACGCCAGTGCGAAGCCGACGACCTCTCCCTTTACTTCCGCTAGGAGACAAAGATTGGGATTCCCTACCCAGCGAAGTTGCCGGGCGAGGTTATCCGTCTCTTCTTTAGTCATGGGAACAAATCCCCAGTTGCGCTCCCAGGCGCTGTTGTAGACCTCAAGGAGGAGGCCTACGTCCTGGCGGAAGCGGCGGAGGTTGATTGGTCGAATAACGACGGAGTGCTGTTGCTGGAGCCGTTGCACTCCGCGTACCAAGCGCGCTGGCGGGGTAATGCTATCAAGCAAATACGCCAGCAGGTCTTTGACTTTGACATACCCGGCGGACTCGATGAGCCGAGAAGCATAGGGCAGATTATACGGCATCATCACCGCCGGCGGGTATTGGAAGCCATCTACCAGGAGCCCGCACTCTTCGTTAGTGGAAAAGCTCATCGGGCCACGAATCTGGTGCATGCCTCGCTCTGCCATCCACCGTTCGGCAGTGGCCAGCAATGCGCCGGCGACTCGCTCGTCATCTACACTCTCGAAGAAGCCGAAGAATCCGGTGGCTTCACCATGGAACTGGACGTATTGAGAGTTCACTACCGCAGCAACCCGCCCCAGCACTTCCTCGCCGCGTCGCGCGAGAAAATATTGCACCTCCGCATGACGATGAAACGGATGTCGACGACGGTCAAGCAACTTTTTCAGATCAACGAGTAGAGGAGGTACCCAGGCGGCATTCCCTTGATAAATGCGCCACGGTAACTTGAGAAAATGCCGCAGGTCTTGACGGGTTTGGACGGGGGTCACCTGCACGTTGGGAAGCATGTATCAGTCGTTCACTGATAATCCTGCATGGCTCACATTGCCATTCTTTGCCGCATGCCTTGTGCGAAAAGATCGAGCACGAAGTCAATTTGCTCATCCGTGTGAGTCGCCATCATAGAAATTCTCAGCCTGCAGGAGTTGATCGGGACGGCCGGCGGTATGACTGGGTTGGTAAAAACTCCAGCATTGAAAAGGGCTCTCCATTGAACCGCCAGGACACTGAGGTCGCCAATCATCACTGGGATGATTGGTGTTTCGCTATCGCCGATGTTGTAGCCAAGGCTTTTAAGTCCTTCCTGCATACGGCGCGTGTTCCGCCACAGTCGCTCACGCAATTCGGGCTCTTGCTCGATGACCTCAAGTGCGGCCAACACGGTCGCAATCGCGGTTGGCGGCATGCTGGCGCTGAAAATCAAGGGGCGCGCATGATGCTTGAGAAAATGAATCACTGGTTCTGGTCCCGCCACGACCCCTCCAATCGCTGCGAGCGATTTAGAGAAGGTTGCGACGATAAGGGAAGTTTTCTCTTCAAGACCGAAATGCTGTGCCGTTCCGCCGCCGCACTCGCCGAGAACGCCAAGCGCGTGGGCGTCATCGACCAGCACATCGGCGTCATACGTCTCAGCGAGCGTGACAATGTCTGGTAATTTCGCGATGTCTCCCTCCATTGAAAAGACACCGTCGGTAACAATAAGTTTCCCTGCCGTAGGCGGTGCTTGAGCCAACTGACGCTCCAGCGCCTTCACGTCATTATGAGGGTAACGGCAGACCTTCCCGTAAGCCAGACGCGCGCTGTCCACGAGGCTGGCATGGTTGAGTTTATCCATGAAGATATAGTCACCGCGACCGATCAGCGTGGCGACCGTTCCGAGATTAGTTTGATACCCCGTGCTGAACACCAGCGCTGCTTCTTTTCCTAAGAACCGGGCCAATTTTTCTTCAAGTTCTTCGTGCAAATCCAGCGTGCCGCTTAGAAATCGGCTCCCGGTGCAGCCGCTCCCGTAGCGTGTCAACGCCGCTGTCGCGGCGGCGAGTACATGCGGATGATGGGTCAGGCCCAGATAATTGTTCGAGCCCATCATAATCTTGGGCTCACCCCGCACCATCACCTCCGCGCCGGAGGATGCCTCGATAGGTATGAAAAATGGATAATACCCAGCAGCCTGTGCCTCCCGAGCGCGCGTAAAGCGCACACTCTTCTCGAGAAGATTCATCCCTTGCCCCCTTCTCCAAATACAACCTTAGTGCCCCCCGCGGGAGCACACCGTCCAGGTGATTCGAGGTGGGTTCTGATACAGTTCCAACTCACGCCGTATCGTCCCCACTCTCTACAGCCACCCCTGCTCTCTATACCAGGCCGCCGTCCCGGTTAATCCTACGGGCAACGGGATGCGCCCTTCGAACCCGAGGTCCCGCTTCGCCATTTCGGTTTCACACAGCCAACCTGGAGCGAGCAGTTCCCGCGCCTTCTCTCGGTTAAAGATCGTGGCGCGCCCGACAACCGCCGCAGCAAATTCACTAACAGCAGCAGCGGTCTGCACGAACCACAGCGGAATCTGCACCGCACATGCTCGCCGACCGACTGCCTTGGCGATCCATCCGGTGATCTCACTCCACGCATAGGACCGGGGTTCAGCAACGTGATAGATCCCTGCCGCATTGGCCACCGCTGCTGCGCAAACCAATGCCTCAACCAGATCACTCACGTGGATGAACTGCAGCCAACGTTCCGGTCCCCGCGGGACCGGTAGGATACCACGTGCAGCTAAGAGAAAACAGAGGAAGAGATCGCGATCTCGCGGACCGTAAACTGCTGGCGCTCGCAGGATCACGACTTCCAGTTCGTTGGCGGCAGCAAGGCAGAATTGCTCTCCTGCAAGTTTGCCTCGGCCATAAGCGGTGATCGGCTGTGGTACATCACCTGGGCCAACTGGCCGTCGGTCGCGCGCCGGACCGGCGGCTGCTAGCGAACTGAGATAGATCAGACGGCGAGGGCGCGGTTGTGCAGCATGCATGGCTTCGACAAGCGCGTGCGTCCCCTCAGCATTCACTTGATGATATTCTTGCTCCGATCGTGCTCGCGTCGCTGCGGCAAGATGGAACACTATCTCAACGCCCTGGACTGCGCGCGCGAGTGCAACTCGATCGTCTAATCTCCCTTCAACCAGCTCCGCGCCTAGGGCAGCTAAAGGCGTAACCTTACTGGTTCGGCGCGCTAAGACTCGGAGTTGCACTCCCTGTGCAACAAGAGCCTCAAGCAGATGGGAGCCAACAAAGCCGGTCCCTCCTGTAACCAGAACGCGACTGCCAGCCTTTAATGAGGCGCGAGGTGCGGCTTGTGAGGTATTCACAAAGGCATCAATTCACGGGCAAATCGCTAGGGTAGATAACAAACTTCCCAGCTTTTACAAGGGGTGTCAGGTTTCCAGGCGCTTGCTTTGCTTGACACCTTGAGTTAGGCACTTTAGCCTCAGGTCTCCTTCTCCAACTCGGTGGGGAAGGAAATCGTACCCGAGTACCTATGCAGAACCACCTGACCTCCATCGAGCTTCGTCGCCGGTTTGCCACAGCTTTCCGGCCGCACCCCTTGATTTATTGGGGCGATTTGCTGGTGTCTGTCGGAGTGGGATGGACCGCGTTCACGATCGGTGGACGTGCGCAACCGGGTTCTCTCTTGCACCTCGGGGCGATAACAGTTGCGGTGGCGGCGCTCCTCCGGGCCGCAGTCTTTATCCATGAACTCGCCCATCTCAAACGCGGAGTACTTCCTGGGTTCGAGACAGCCTGGCACGTACTGGTCGGCCTTCCCATGCTGCTGCCCAGTCTGATGTATGTAGGATCCCATAGTGACCACCATCGGCAAACGACCTTCGGAACCGCCGCAGACCCAGAGTATGCGCCTATAGCCAGATGGAGTTACTGGCGGATTGCGTGGTTTGTCGTCTCTGTGCTGGCTGTGCCTTTCTTACTAGTGCTGCGCTGGGGCGTGCTCGGACCACTGTCTTATTTTCTCCCTCGGTTACGTCGGCCGGTGGTTGAACGAGCCTCGACTCTAGTGATCAACTCCGACTATCACCGCCCTCTCCTGCAAGGACGTCAAGTGAGTCGTTGGCTGCTCCAGGAAACCGCCGTGACGATGGTTTGTTGGTTTGTGGCAGTCGGCGGGCTCGCCGGTTGGATTCCCATTCACTGGTTGTTGCAGTGGTACATCGTTGCCAGCGGAATTTTGCTGGTTAATCAAGTTCGTACGCTTGCAGCACACCGTTATGGTAATAACGGCACCCCATTAGACTTGACGGCGCAGCTGCTCGATTCGGTCACTTTGAGTGGATGGGCGATCCCAACCGTCTTCGCAGCCCCGCTCGGCCTGCGGTATCATGCCCTTCACCATCTCCTGCCTACTGTGCCTTATCACAGCCTCGGTAGGCTTCATCGTCAGCTCTTGAGAGAGCTGCTACCGGATGCCCCATACCGCCGCACCCAGTGCGGCGGTATTCTCGCCGCCGTGCGTAACCTCGTGCAACGAGCGTCCGGTGACACCAACAGACTGACCACATCTAACGAAACCACCGTGTCGTCACCCTAGGCTGAGAAACTGGCCTAGGGTTCAAAAATGTGATCGCGGTTACACCGGTGCCTTGAGCCCGTTGTGACATATGATCTGCGGGAGCCGGATTCGTTGTGAAAAAAACCTCAAAAGGGGACAATGCCCACACCCGTCGAGGATGCAGATCGAGCGCCAATGCCACGAGGAAACGAAAAGGCTGAGGGAGGTCAGTTAAAGGATCATCACGCACGACGATACGCTCGAGCCGCGCCTGCCCTTCGATCTCCGTGCTCTTGAAGTGCAATGTGTCAGGTGCCTCGTAGCCCGGATCGTGCGGTTCCTTTGCTTCTCCCTCCTGGGACAGTTCGAAGGTGCGAGACTCATAGACTTTTTTTCCTTGCTGCTTGACTATCATCCACCGGACGTGACTTCCTGCCGGTGTGATGAGGTCGATACTGTACAGAGGGAAATTTTCTTGCAAGGAGAAAAACTCCAGGCGCTGGCGCACAAGAGAGGATCCCCGTTCGTTCAGCCAGCTATGGGTGGCAGCAAGGGTGCCGTGTACGTGTAC
>Ga0187894_10003003_pt1 | contig 19398 bp, 17 predicted proteins | sample GBC1701081metaG_FD_136650 | JGI IMG/M metagenome (GOLD analysis project Ga0187894, IMG submission 136650) | White microbial mat communities from a lava cave in the Kipuka Kanohina Cave System on the Island of Hawaii, USA - GBC170108-1 metaG ...
GGCGGAGAACGCCTTCATGTCGCAGGTGCCGCGACCGTAGTACTTGTCGCCCTTGTCGGTCAGCGCCCACGGATCGGTATCCCAGGGCTGGCCGTCGACCGGCACGACGTCGGTGTGCCCCGACAGGACGATGCCGCCTTCCTTTGCCGGTCCGACGCTGGCGTAGAGATTGGCCTTGGTGCCGTCCTCGTTGGGCACCAGCGTCGAGTCGATGCCGTGCCCCTTGAGGTAGTCGCGAACGTAGTGAATCAGCGTCAGATTCGATTCACGCGATGTTGTGTCGAACGCCACCAGGCGTCGCAGCATTTCCACCGAACCGACGATCTCGCCTGCCATTCAAAGCTCCACCTTCTGCAAGGGTGGATATCGCCATGATGGACCGGGCGAATCAAGCGACGGACGGGCATACCTTCTTCCCCGGGAGCGCGGGCGGGACGCCCGCGCTCCCGGGGGAAGAACTACGCGTAGCCGCCGGCGCCGTTCTTGCCGATCATGGCCAGGAACTCGCGCCGCGTCGATGGATCGTCGCGGAACGCACCCAGCATGCGGCTGGTGACCATGGCGACGCCCGGCTTGCGGATGCCGCGCGTGGTCATGCACTGGTGCGCCGCCTCGATGACGACGGCCACCCCGCGCGGCTCGAGCACTTCCTGGATGCAGTTGGCGATCTGCGCCGTCATCTTCTCCTGGATCTGCAGCCGCTTGGCATAGGCCTCGACAATCCGCGCCAGCTTGCTGATGCCGATCACGCGGTGGGCCGGCAGATAGCCGACATGCGCCTTGCCGATGATCGGCACGATGTGATGCTCGCAGTACGACTCCAGGCGGATGTCGCGCAGCACGACCATCTCGTCATAGCCGTCGGTTTCCTCGAAGGTGCGCGCCAGGATCTCACGCGGATCCTCGGCGTAGCCGGCAAAGAATTCCTCGTACGAACGCACGACGCGATCGGGCGTGCCGACCAGGCCTTCGCGGTCGGGATCATCGCCGGCCCAGCGGATCAGCGTCCGCACGGCTTCCTCGGCCTCGGCACGCGTTGGTTTCACCTGCGACGCAGCGGCGGCGGATGCGCCCAGATCGGGCCTCTTCAGCACCTTGTTCATCCCTCGATCCTTCCTGGCTGCTGGCCGACATTCCTCAGTTGAGAGTCCGATGCTCCTGCGACAGCGTCGATCTGTGCTCGCGCGGCAGGTCGAGAGAGAACGTCGGGATGCGGATATCGAAACGCTCGCCGTTTTCCGCCACCATCTGGTACGTCCCGGTCATAAAGCCCGACGGCGTGTCCAGCGGGCAACCGCTGGTGTACTCGAACGCCTTGCCCGGCTCGATCGTCGGCGTCTTGCCGACAACACCGGGGCCGCGCACCTCTTCCTGCCGGCCGCGCGCATTGGTGATCATCCAATGCCGGCTCACCAGTTGCACTTTCTCCATGCCGCGATTCTCGATGCGCACGGTATAGGCCCAGACCCAACGCCCGTCGTCGGGCTCGGACTGGTCCTGCAGATAAGTCGGCGCCACCGTCACGCGGATCGCGCGCGTTTCTTCGCTGAACATCATTCGCTCCGTACCGGCCTGCAGCCGCTTCTCCGACCGACTTTATCGCCGTGAGGCGCCTGTCGCCAGACGACCGATAGGCATCGCAGACATACCGATCGCAATAGGTGGGGTCGAGACAGGCGTATTCAAGCGCCGCGACCATTGGCCCAGCGCTGGACCGTGCGGCAGCCTAGATCGTGAAGATCAGGCAGGTCGTCGTGCCGTGCGCCAGCAGCGTGCCGGCGCTGTCGGTGAGACGGCCTTCCGCCGTCGCAATCCGGCTGCCGACATTGATCACCGTGCCTTCGGCGCGCACCGCGCCGGTGCGGTCCCTCACCGGGCGGGTGAAATTCACCTTCACTTCGATGGTCGTGTAGCCCTGCCCCGCGGGGATGGCACTATGCACGGCGCAGGCCAGGCACGAATCGAGCAGCGTGGCGACATAGCCGCCATGCGCATAGCCCATGATGTTGTAGTGGTCTTCCGTCGGCGTGCCTTCGAAGACCGCGCGGCCATGGTCGACCTCGACCAGATCGAAGCCGAGAAGCCGGCAGATGGGCGGCGCCGGCAAATCGCCGTCGCGCAAACGCCGCAGCAGCTCCAGACCGGACATGGAGCGGGCCTGCTCCAGCGGCACGACACCGAATCGGCGCAGCGCAGCGGTATCGAGCATGACGGCCTCCGTCGGATGACTTAATCGTGTATATACACTTTCTTGTTCCAGCGCCGCAAGACCTGCGCTATCCTTCACGCTATCGACCATTGGCCTGGGACCGGGGCGAGCGGCGCCGTAACGAATGATGAGCGATCCGTCCAAGATTGATCCGCCGAAGGACCTGCAACCGCCGCAGTGCACGCTGCTGCGGCTGCGTCGCACGACGCGTCGCGTGACGCAGATATACGATCGCCATCTGGCCCCGCTGGGCCTGCGCGTGACGCAGTATTCGCTGCTGGGCAGCCTCATGGGGCAGCCGCCGATGCCCATCGGCACGTTCGCCGAGATCATGGGCATGGACCGCACCACGCTGACGCGCAACGTCCGGCCCCTGATCCGGGCCGGATGGATCGAGTTGGCGGCGGGTGACGATCGTCGACAGCGCGCGATTGCGCTGACGCCGGAAGGCAAGGCCATCTTCCGCCGTGCCGTGCCGCTATGGCGTCAGGCCGAGGGCGATCTGCGCGCCGCTGTGGGCGCCGACGCGATCAGTCAGCTCCAGCATCTGCTCGATCACTCGCTGGAGCGCATCGCGCCACAGCCGTGAGCGGCGTCACAGGTTGGCGTCGAAGAAGCCGTACTCGAGTTCCATAGCGCGACGGTAGGCGTTGCGAACCGCCGGGCTGTCATTGCCGTGCCAGTCCAGCAATCCTTCGAGAGTTGCGGCCAGTAACGCAAATTCCGGTGCGGCATAGGCGCGAACCCATTCGGCGTAGCGCGGCGCGACAGGGCCTTTCGCCAGTTCCTGGCCGAGAAAGGCATAGAGACGCATGCACGGCGTCATGGCCGCCGCCGTCAGCCCGATGCCGCCCAACCGCGCCAGTTCGATCAGGAACTCGGTGTAGGCCTGCGTCGCCGGCCCCGGCGTCACGTTGGCGAGATCGACGTTCCACCGCTCGGCATAGCCGGCGTGGAGCTTCAACTCCTCTATGACGCCGGCGATCAGGCCGGCGAAGGCCTGCAGGTCGGCACGCGCCGTCGATTGCGCCAGGCAATAGGCGTAGGCGCGGGCAAAGGCCTCAAGGAAATACGCATCTTGCGCCACGTAGCGGCGGAAGCTTTCGATCGGCAGGCTGCCGTCGCCCAGTCCGCGCACGAACGGATGCGCCAAGGTGCGCTGCGCCCAGTCGGCGTTGGCGGCCCACAGGTTTTGCGACAGGCTCGTGACCGGGGCGGCGGGGTCAGTCTTCATGACGCCCAGATATAAAGATCCGGCGGCCTCACACCAATCGGCATGTGGCCGTGATCCCAGGGACGTCCTCAACCGCAGGGGCATCGCGTACGGCGCTCGGCGCCCCTTCCCGTATGCGGTTGTCCAGCCCTCAACCAGCCAGCGCCTGTACCAGGTCGCCGATGATGTCCTCGGCATCCTCCAGGCCGACCGACAGTCGGACCAGGCCGTCGCTGATGCCCAGCTTGGCGCGCTCGACCTCGCCGATGCGCTTGTGCGTCGTCGTCGCGGGATGCGTCACCAGGCTCTTGGCATCGCCCAGGTTGTTGGAGATGTCGATCAGCTTCAGGCGATTGAGCGTCTCGAAGGCCGCCCACTTGCCGGCCTTCAGCTCGAAGGCGACGATGCCGCCACCTTGCGGCATCTGCCGCATCGCCAGCGCGTGCTGCGGATGGTCCTTGCGCCCGGGATAGAGCACGCGGGCGACGGCCGGGTGGCCGGCGAGGGCGTCGGCGACGCGCGCGGCGTTGGCGCTGTGCCGCTCGACGCGCAATGCCAGCGTCTCCAGTCCCTTCAGCAACACCCAGGCATTGAACGGGCTGAGCGACGGGCCGGTGTTGCGCGTGATCGGCTGCAGCTGGTCGATGATGTATTCCTTCGATCCCAGCACGGCACCGCCCAGCGTGCGACCCTGGCCGTCGATGTACTTGGTCGCCGAATGCACGACCACGTCGACGCCGAATTCGAGCGGCCGCTGCAGCACCGGCGTCGCGAACGCATTGTCCAGCACCACCTTGGCACCGGCCGCATGGGCCAGGTCGACCACCGCCTTGATGTCGACGATGTCGAGCATGGGGTTGGACGGAGTCTCGAACAGCACGGCCTTCGCGGGACGCGACAGCGCCTTCTTCCAGGCCTCCAGATCGGTGCCGTCGACCAGCTCGCTCTGGATGCCGAAGCGCGGCAGCAGGTCGGTGACGATGTAGTGACACGAGCCGAACAGCTGTCGTGCCGCCACGACGCGATCGCCGGTGCGCAGCAGCGCCAGCAGAGAGTAGAAGACGGCGGACATGCCGGTCGCCGTCGCGCGACACGCCTCGGCGCCTTCCAGCGCGGCGAGCCGGTCCTCAAATGACGACACCGTGGGGTTGCTGAAGCGCGAATACTGGAAGCGGTCGAGCGCGCCGGAGAAGGCCGCCTCGGCTTCCTCGGCGCTGCGATAGACGTAACCCGAGGTCAGGAACAGCGCTTCCGATGTCTCCTCGAAATCGCTGCGGCGCAGGCCGCCGCGCACCGCGCGTGTCTGCGGCCGCCAGTCCGCGATTCCTTCGTCCTGCCGTGTCTCGATGCGTCGCCCGCGGAAATCGCCGTCCATCACACCCTCCCGACCAGCGCGGCACCGACACGCCGCGCAAACGAAAAAAGCCCCGACCGATGAAGGGCGGGGCTTTTTCGAAGCGCTCCCGACCTTTTAGCGGTTTTTTACGTGGCCGCAAGCCGGTCGGCTTCAAATCCCACGATGGCGCCGTCATACAACCAGGTTCGCCGAGGCGCAAGCGCTATTCGTGAGCCAGAATGGACCGCTCGCATCCGGGCACACGAGGAATAGAATTGCGTGCCGGCGCGTTCATCCGATAACCGCCATCCGCAGGCTGCGTCATCGCACCGGCGACTGTCGGACCGTCATTTCGGGCGTCATGGGCGTTCCTGACGTTTCCAGGCACATCCGCAACGCCCGGGATGGCGGCACTGCAGGCCAGCACACACGACAGGGCCAGCGAGCGGCCACGTCTGCAATGCAGGTGTGTCTGCGCTGCAACCAGCTTCTCCACGATCCATCGCCGCGCTAGTCTCGCCGCAATCACGCGGAGAGAAACGACGAGGCGACCATGAAGACCTACGTCTATGTCGGCGCGGCGCAAACGTTTGGCGCCGATGCGCGTACCCCCATGCAGGGCATCTACCGCCTGGATGTCGAGGCCGGCCGCTGGGAGGCACTCACCCGCGGCTTGCCGGACAAGGTCGAGGCACGCTGTCTTGCCACTCATCCCGACGCGCCGCACACCGTCTATGCCGGCACGCAAGCCGGCCCCTACCGCAGTACCGACGGCGGCGACACCTGGACGGCGCTGAAACTGCCCGGCAAGGAACAGTTGGTGTGGTCGTTGCTGATCCACCCCAAGGATCCGCAGACGATCTACGCCGGCACGCAAGGCACGACGATCTACCGCAGCCGGGACGGCGGTACGACCTGGCGCGAGCTGTCGCCGCCGGAGCCACGCGGCATGGTGCACATGAGCTTCCCCTGCCGCGTCATCCGCCTTGTCATCGATCCCAACCGGCCGGATGACCTCTACGCCGCGCTGGAAGTCGGCGGCGTCATGCGCAGCCACGATGGCGGTGACACCTGGCACAGTTGCAATGACAGCCTGCTGGAGTATGCCGAGCAGCCGCGGCTGAAGAGCCGCATCGTGAGCGACACGGAAACCGAGGGCATGATGGATTCGCATGCGCTCGCCATCAGCCCGGCACAGTCGGGCACCGTGTTCCTCGCCAACCGCATGGGCCTGTTTCGCAGCGACGACGGCGGTGGCCGCTGGACGGAGATGGAGATCGGTCGCTTCTCGCCGCTGACCTATGCGCGCGACGTCAAGGTCTCACCGCACGATCCCAGGACCATGTACGCCGCGCTCAGCGTCGCGGCGCAAAGCGATGCCGGCTCGCTCTATCGCAGCCGTGATCTGGGTCAGAGCTGGCAGCGGTTCGATCACGATGTGTCGATCGATAGCACGTTGATGATCATCGCGCCCAGCGCAGCCAATCCCGACCGCATCTGGTGCGCCGCCCGGCGCGGCCAGGTTTTCGGCACCGAGGATGGCGGCAAGACCTGGCAGCAGCACAATCTGCCCGGCGGCGTCGAAGGCGTGTACGCGCTGGCGACCGCTTAATCGGGTCCATAAGAACTCGTGGGGGAAACGCCATGCTGCGACGGACAGACTTGCTTGCGGCTGCCTGCCTTGCGGTCTTCGCGCTGGCGCCAGCGCCGGCCGCGCGGGCCCAGATCGCTGCCGCTGCGCCGGAGATCGCGCAGAAGATCGCCGCCTTCGGCCGTATCATCAATCCACCGGATATCGCGGCGCTCTATACGCCGCTGCAGGAACAGGAGCCCTACGCCGGTGTCAAGGTGACGCGCGATGTCAAATACGGCGCCGCGGACCGTCATCTGCTGGACGTTTTCGCGGCCCAGAACGCCAGCGGCGCACGGCCGGTGCTGATCTTCGTGCACGGCGGCGGCTTCGTCGCCGGCAACAAGCGGGCGCCCGGTACCCCGTTCAATGATCAAGTCCCCCTATGGGCGGCGCGCAACGGCTTCGTCGGCGTGAACATGACCTACCGCCTGGCGCCGCAGAACCCATGGCCGGCCGGCGCCGAGGATATGGGTGCCGCGGTGCGCTGGGTCAGGGCGAACATCGCAGCGCACGGCGGCGATCCGGCACACGTGTTCCTGATGGGTCATTCCGCCGGCGCCGTGCACGTCGCCTCGTACGTGGCGCACACGGCGTTCCACGGCCCCGATGGTATCGGCCTGGTGGGCGCCATCCTGGTGTCGGGCCTGTTCGACCTCACGGCGCGGCCGCCCGGCCCGCCGGAGAAAGCCTATTTCGGCGAGGACACCGGCACATACGCCGAACGCTCATCGCTTCCCGGACTGCTCAAGGCCCGCATTCCGCTGATGGTCGTCTATGCCGAGCTCGATCCGCCGGCGTTCGAACAGGAATCCGAGAAGCTCAACGCCGCGCTGTGCAAGGAGGGCCACTGCCCGCAGCTGGCCAAGCTCCCGGGGCACAGCCACATCTCCGAGGTCTATTCGATCAACACGAAGGATGTCGGGCTGACCAACCAGATCCTCGCGTTCACGAAGTCAGTGCGTTAGCCCCTTCCTGGGAGCGCGGGCCTCCAGCCCGCCCGCGCTCCCAGGGTTATCCCGTGGTCGCCGTGAACACGCGCGCGTAGTTGCCGCCGAGGATCTTGCCCGCTTCGTCGGGCTTGAACCCGACAGCCAGCAACGCAGCTGCCAGGTCGGGCAGTTGTCGGTAGCTGTCGAACGCCGCCGGCGACAGTAGCCCCAGCATATCGCTGCCGATGCCGACATGATCGATCCCGACGGCATCGACCATGCGCGCAATGCCGCCGGCGTAGGCGGCCATGTCCGCGAAGATGGTGGTGGGCGGCCATATGCCGATCACCCCGCCGGTGCGCGCGACGATCCGGGCGTGCTCTGGTGAAATCAGCCGGCTGCGCGCCGCCGGCTTGGCGCTTAACGACGTATGCGACAGCACCAATGGCTTGGTGGTGACAGATGCGGCGCGCTTCACGAGATCGAGGGTGCCGTGCGCGATGTCCACCACGATGCCCAGCCGATTGCAGGCGCGCACGACATCGGCGCCAAAATCGGTCAGGCCGCCATGCTGCGGCTCTTCGGTCTGGATATCGCCCAGTTCATTGACCCGGTAGTGCGTCAGTTGCAGATGCCGCAACCGCCAGGTCGCGTGCGCCTCGTGCAGCCGTTCGATGCGGCCCTCGAGGAAATCGGCGCCTTCGGCCGAGATCACCACGGCCGGGCCGCGGCGGCGCGCATCCGCCAATGTGGCGGCGCTCGTCACGACCGCCAGCTGCTGCCTGCGCACCAGGTCGGTGACTCGCTCGAATGACCGACGGCCCCATGCATAGAGCTCGCCCGGCTCGGGCGCGCGGTTTGCCACGATGCGGCGCTGCTCCTGCACGATCCGAGTCACCGGTGAATCGGCCACCATCGCCAGACAGACCAACGCCATGCCGCCCTCGCGCATGGGGTCGGCGACCGCCGTGAAAGGATTGCGGGTGCCGAGAATGTGGCCGGCGTGGCTGTGGATGTCGGCGGTCACAGTCTGCGCGATGAGCTGCCGCGCCCGTTCGAGCCGCTGCGCCCGATCGGGCGTTTCAGTCGGCCGTGGCAGTTCGCTGGGCCCCTGCGCGGCCGCCAGTGCCGGGTAGAACATCGGCGCGGCGGCCAGCACCAGGCGCCGGCTCAACCGGCGGCCATCATCCGGCCGTGGCAAGGTGGCGATGACCTGCGCATCGCGCAGTTGCCAGCGCCAGCCGGTGGGATCGCCGTCGGCAAGCCGGTGCCAACGTCCGCGCAGCCGGACAGGGCAAGATGATTGTGCCAGCGGCTCGCGGGCCAGGACTTCGACGCACCGCAACGGATCGGCGGGCAGGCAGCTCCAGCAGCAGACCGGCTCCGGCGTCAGCAGGAAATAGCCGTGCCGCTCCGCCGGTTCGACCGGCGCCATCCAGCCGACGAGTTCGGCGATTGCATTCGATGGCACACCAGCGGCATCGCAAGCCAGGTCGGGCCAATCCAACAGTGTTGCCGGCGGGTACAGCGTGCGTGACATGGCGCCAGCGTAACCTTCGTTCATCCCAGTGCCAATTGGGCCGTGACGGACCACCGGTCAAATCGGAGTATCCTGGCCATGCGATCTCGCGGCCCGGAGGACGGCATGCCTGCCCAACGCTTCGACTTTCCCAACCAGCACGGCCAGCGCCTGGCCGCCCTGCTCGACCTGCCTGACGAGCCGCCGCGCGCCTATGCGCTGTTCGCGCACTGCTTCACCTGCGGCAAGGACGTATTGTCCGCGTCGCGAATCGCGCAGGGCCTGACGCGGCAGGGGATCGCGGTGCTGCGATTCGACTTCACGGGCCTGGGGGCCAGCGACGGCGAGTTCGCGAACACCAACTTCTCGTCCAACGTCGCCGACCTCGTGGCCGCCGCCAACCATCTGCGGCGGACACACGCAGCACCGCAATTGCTGATCGGCCATAGCCTCGGTGGTGCCGCCGTGCTGGCAGCGGCGGCCGATATCGCCGAGGCGCGGGCCGTGGTGACCATCGGCGCGCCCAGCGATCCCAGCCATGTCACGCACCTGCTGCGCGACAAGCTGGCCGACATCAGAGCACAAGGCGAGGTCGAGGTGATGCTGGCCGGCCGGCCGTTTCGCGTCCAGCGGCAGTTCCTCGACGACGTCGCCGAACAGAAGCTCGGCGCGCGGATCGCGCACCTGCGCAAGGCGCTGCTGGTCCTGCATGCGCCGGGCGACGAGACGGTCGGCATCGAGAACGCCAGCGCGATCTTCGGCGCTGCCAAGCATCCCAAGAGTTTCGTGTCGCTCGCCGACGCCGACCACCTGTTGCGGCGGCCGCGCGATGCCGCCTACGTGGCCGGCATCATCGCCGCCTGGGCGGAGCGCTATCTCGAACCGCGCGCCGCCGAGGGCACCGATCACGAACTCATCGCGGGCGTGCTGGTCGAGGAAACCGGCGGCAGCCGTTTCCAGCAACGCATCGTCGCCGGCAAACACCATCTGCAGGCCGACGAGCCGGTGGCTTCAGGCGGACTCGACTCCGGCCCCGATCCTTACAGCCTGCTGCTATCAGCGCTGGGGGCCTGTACCAGCATGACCCTGCGCCTCTATGCCGAGCACAAGAAGCTGCCGCTGGAGCGCGTGTCGGTCCATTTGCGCCACGCCAAGATCCACGCGACCGACTGCGCCGAGTGCGAGACCAAGGCCGGCAAGCTCGACAGGATCGACCGCGAGATCGTGCTGCGCGGCAATCTCGACAATGCGCAGCGCCAGCGGTTGCTGGAGATCGCCGACATGTGTCCGGTCCATCGGACACTGACATCGGAGGTGCTGATCAAAACCAGCGAACGCCGTGCCGATACACAATGAACCGGGTAACCGCAGTCAAGTGAGGGGCCATGCAGGACGTACACGCCAATGTCGATCTCTATCAGCATGTCCGGGTCATCATCAGCATCATCCTGGGCCTCAGCATCGCGCGGTTGCTGAACGGTGTCGCCGGCTTCGTGCAGCATCCCTGGCGAGAACAGGTTTGGTGGGTTCATCTCGGTTGGGTCGGCTGGATGCTGGTGTCGGTCATCGGCTTCTGGTGGTGGGAGTTCCGCTTGGCTGAAGTCCCGCACTGGACATTCGAGACTTACGTCTTCGTCTTTGTCTACGCGTCGATCTACTTCCTGCTCTGTACGCTGCTGTTCCCCACCGACATGGCCGAATACCGCGGTTTCCAGCACTACTTCACATCGCGGCGCGGCTGGTTCTTCGGTCTGCTGGCGGCGAGCTTCCTGATGGATATCGTCGATACGTGGCTCAAGGGCACCCAGCACCTGCAGGCGTTTGGAATCGAATACCCGATTCGCATCGCCTGTGCCCTGGTGCTGTGCGCTGCGGCGATCCGCATCGCCCGACCGGCCTTTCACGGCGCGTTGGTGGTCTTCGCCCTGCTCTATCAGGTGTCCTACTTTGCGCGCTTCTACAGCACGCTACTCTAGGCCGGGCTTGATACCGACCGCGCAGTGCATGGGGTGCGCCATGAACAGCAAGTCCTCATCGCCGGCAGCATCGCACAGAGCGCGCCATGTCTGCGTTTCCTCGGCGGTCAGCAACGACAGCACGTGATCCTCGCGGTAGCGCCAGATCGGCCCGGAAGGCCGATCCAGCGTCACCAGCGATGGAAAGCAGACAAGATCCCGCAGCCCGGCCTGCCGCATGCGGCGATACAGACTGGCGTCGGCCACACCGTGCGAACCGACGGATGACGGCGGCACGTCGATCTTGCGGCGCATCGCCTCGGGCGCCGGCAGGTTCCACCATTGCGGCATGTCGATGGCGCGCACGATGATGCCGACCCGGCCGCCGGGACGCACCACGCGCATCATCTCGGCGATCGCCCGATCGGCATCGCACTCCTCGAGCACGGTCACCGAGTAGGCACACTCGAAAGAAGCGTCGTCGAACGGCAAAGCCTGGGCATCCGCTTCGAGAAACCGGATGGCGCCTGCGAGTCCTTCTGCCGCCGCCAGTGCCTCGGCCTCGCGCAACAGGAACGGGTTGGCGTCGATGGCCGTGATCCGATGCGCGGCGCCAGGACGGCGTGCCAGCAGGCGATCGAGCGAGCCTGCACCGCAGCCGACATCGAGGATCGCCGCATCGGATGCAGGCGCCATCGTGTCGATCAGAGTCCGGAACATCGCCCGGTAAGTCGGCGCCCGCGCGCGATCTTCCAATGCCGCAACACCGCCCAGGTGTGGCCCGCCCAACGTCACGACGGTGAAGCGGGCCGCCAGACGCGGCAGGATCGGTGTCCACTGCGACGGCGCCAGGAAGAACGGCAGCAAGACGAGTGCCGGCCCGGCTCCCTCGATACGCCACGTGATACCGGCGTGCTCGCCCTGGCGGGCAGCCCCCGCCAACACGGCAGCGGGCACAGCACCGTTGGCCGCCATACGATCGAGGAAACCAATCATCAGTGGGGCGAGTTCATCGGACCGGTCCGCGGCCACATCGGCCCAGCCCGGCGCATCGTAATCGGCGAGCACGACACGCTGCGCACCGGCGAGGCGTTCGCCCGCCCGCGTCGTGGCACCGACGGTCGGCCCGCTGGCGCCCGACACCATCAGGATCCGACCGGCAACCGCCGCGAACGGCGTCGCATCGAGACGGGTCGGCGTGCAGAGCACAATCCCCGCCAACCGATCGCCATGCCGACTCGCGAGGCCGGCAATATCGGCCGGCACCTGGGTTGCGACATGCGCTGCGCCGATGCCGAGATGATCCCACAGGGCGATGAGTCGCGCGGCGGCCGGCAGATCCTGATCGCTGGGCACTGGGCTATTCCGGTGCGTCAGTCGTCGTACACCACCGCCGTCGTCTCCGCTTCCTCGCGGTGCCAGGTCCAATAGAGATCGCGGATCCGCGTCGTCGTCGCGCCGGGCGCGCCGTTGCCGTAGATGCGGCCATCCAGTTGCGTCACCGGCATGACACCGCCGGCGGTCGACGTCAGGAAAATCTCGTCGGCGTCGCGCAGCTCGGCGAGCGGCATGCGCCTGACCTCGACGGCAATGCCGTTGCGACGGCAGATGTCGATCACGGTCTGCCGCGTAATGCCTTCCAGCACGCCGCTGTCGGGTGTGATCACCGTGCCATCCCGCACGGCAAAGACATTGAAGCCGGGTCCTTCGGTGACGACGCCATCCAGGCTGGGCAGGATTACCGTGTCGGCGCCGACGTCGTAGGCCTCGAACAGGCTGCGCTCCATGTCGAGCCAGTGGTAGTTCTTGATTGTCGGATCGACCGATTCCGGCGCAATGCGCGGCCGCGACGCGATGACGGCCGACAGACCGCTCTGCTGCTTTTCCGGACTGGCGATCCAGATGAACGGCAGCGCGTAGGCGGCAAAGCGGTTGGCGCACTGGCGCAGATCGCGAACGCCGGCCGGCGGCCAGCCGCGCGTGCACAGCATCGCGACATAGGACTGACGCAACCCGGTGCGCCGCACACACTCCATCAGGATGGCGCGAATGGCATCACGGTCGTACGGGATGGTCATGCGCAACGCCGCCATCGAGGCCTGGAAGCGGTCGAGATGGTGCTCGAGGCGGAAGAAGCGTCCGTCCCAGACGTGTACTACGTCGTATGTGACGTCGGACCGCGTGAAGCCGTAGTCCAGTACCGAAACGGTGAGCTGCTCGACCGGCTTGTACTCGCCATCGGCAAACCCGACGCCGGTGGGAATCAGGGTACGCGCGGCGGATGCCGGGCGGGCGATGGTACTCGTGGACATGTCGGCGCTCTCCGGGAATCGGCGTGTCGCATCAGCATGGCGGCGGAGCCGGATGTTCGCAAGGCGGCACCGTCGCGAGCCATCAATGGCGATCCTCCGCCAGGAATGCCCGGATCGCGGCGAGGAATCGCGGCCAGGCGGGCTCGTTCTCCAACGGCAGGCGGTTGCGGCTGTCCAGAGCCACGAAGCGCGCCCCGGGAATGGCGATGGCGAGGTTCCGTCCCTCCTCGAAGGGCGTGATGCCATCGTCGCGGGCGTGCAGGACAAGAGTCGGGCAGCGGATCTGCGGCAGCAGCGCGCGGATATCCACGTTCCCCCAGGTTTCATGGACACGGGTCAGATTATCGGATGACGTGATCTTGAGCTGCAGCTCGTTGACCAGCTGCATCTGCGCGCGGCTGGCGTCGGGTACCACCAGCGACGTGATCATCTGGCGCACGGCCGGATTGTCCTGCGCCCATCCCTGCTTGAACAGTACGCCGATCGCCTGGCGGCGCGCCGCATCGTGCCGGGCGCGCAGCATCGCGCCCACGGCAAACCCGCCGATGAAGACGAGGTGGCTGACTCGTTCAGGGTGCTTGACCGCATAGGCAATGGCCACGGCACAGCCCTGCGAGATCCCCAGCAAGGGCACCCGCGGCAGGCCCGCCGCGTCGATGACGGCCGCGAGGTCACTGGCAAGCGCGTCGACGGAAAGATCATCGACATCGCGATCCGACAGACCACTGCCACGCTGGTCGTAGTGCACAAGGCGGTTGTCGCTGGACAGTTCCCGCAGCCAATGATCCCACAGTGGGCTTTGTTGATCGTGTTCGAGGTGGGTCATCCAGTTGGCGACCCTGACAAGAGGCGGGCCGGCGCCCACAACCGTGTACGCGATCCGCACGCCATCGCGCGACGTGCAGAAATGGATGTCCTGCGGCACCGGCGTCGGCACGGCATCAGCCGTCACGGTGTCGGACGCCACCGCTGGCGACGACACCGCCGTCGCTTTGCTCCACACCTGCAACAGCGGACCAGCAAGGCCACCCACGGCGCGCAGTACGCGACCGGCGGTATCGTATTGCTCGCGGGCCTCGCGGTGACGGCCGGCGGCGAGCAGAAGCTGGATCATCCGGCTCCAGGCATGCTCGCTCAGCGGTTCGATCGTGACCAGCACGCGCGCGTGCAGCAGGGCCTGGTCGGGTTCCGCGGCCAGGCGATCCGCCAACTGCGTGCGCAACAGCGCATGGAGTTGCCGCGCGTTCTCGCGCTCGGCGACACACCATGACCGAAAGGCGTGGTCGTCGGGCAGCTCGAGGCCATCGAGGAACGGCCCGCGAAACGCCGCAGCAGCTGCTTTCAACTGGTCGATCGACGCGAGTGCCACATCGGCGGTAACGAAGGCGCGGATGTCAGCCAGGTCGACCGACGCACTCACGGGATCGAATCGCACGGTGTCGCGGTCGGCGACGAACAGTGGCCGCTCGCCATCCCTTGTCAGCAAGCGGATCTGGCTCAGGTTCCAGCGCAGCGAGCCACGCGGATCTTCGGCGCTGTCCCACAACAATTCGCCGAGGCGCTCGCGGCGCTGCGGCTGGCCGGTCGCGGCCAGAAAGGCCAGCAGCGCCCGCGCCTTGCGGGACCGCGGCAATTCGATCGGCCCGGCGCCGCGCAGTACCTGGATGTCGCCGAGCAATCTGATCGCGAGCATGATCCGACCGAGTCCCGTGCGCCAACAGCTCGAGGATCAATCGCGTGCCAGACGATTGCCGCCCGCCGAGGATTTTCCACGCCGCGCGCCGCTATCCCGCCGTTACCCGGTAGTACCCGCCCAACCGTCCCACCGCAACCGCGGCGGTCATGCCCGGTTATGGATCATCCTCGGCCAGGAAACGGCGCACCGCGGCCAGGAAGCGAGGCCAGCCTCGCTCGTGCTCCAGCAGGATGTGATTGCGGCTGTCGATGGCCATGAAGCGGGCCCCGGGAATCGCGGCGGCGAAGCGCTGGCCTTCGACGAAGGGCGTGAAGCTGTCGTTGCGACAGTGCAGGACCAGGGTCGGACATCGAACCTGTGGTAGCAGGCCGCGGATATCGTGCTTCGAGAAGATCTCATGGATGCGCGCCAGATTCGCCGGCGATATGATCCTGCTCTGCAACTCATTGAAGTGCTGCATTTGTACGGTGCTGGCACCAGGAACCAGCAGCGATGTGAACAACTGGCGCACGGCCCGATCATCGTGCCCCCAACCATGTTGCAGCAGGACGCCGATGGCTTCGCGACGGGCGACATCCTCGCGATCGCGCATCTTCCAGCCCCGGGCAAAGCCGCCGTAGAGAATAAGGCGGCTGATCCGTTCGGGATGGCGCGCGGCATAGGCCGCAGCGACCGCGCAGCCTTGCGAGGTGGCCAGCAGCGGCAGGCGCGGCACGCCCGCCGCATCAACGACGGCCTCGAGATCGCTCACCAGCGCCTCGAACGACAAGTCCTGGACATCCCAATCCGACAGGCCGTTGGCGCGATGATCAAAGCGCACGACCTGGTGGTCGCGGCCCAGCGCGCGCAGCCAGTGCCCCCACAGCGGACTCTGGTCATCATGGCCGAGATGCGTTGTCCAGTTGGCGGCCCGCAGCAGCGGTCTGCCCGCACCCGCGCGCGCGTAGGCGATCTGCACGCCATCACGAGCGACGCAAAAGCGAATCTCCTGATGCGGCGCCAGCGACGCTGCGGCAGCCCGCACAGGTTCAAGCGCATCGGCCGTGGCGATGGAAGCGAGCGCCGGACGCGCCGCGACCGGGGCCGTCGCGGCGCGCCAGACTCTGAGAAGCGGCCCGCTGGGTCCACCACCGGCCCGCAGCACCCGAATTGCCGTCTGGTATTGCTGGCGCGCTTCACTTGGTCGTCCGATGGCAAACAGAAGATAGACCAGCCGGCTCCACGCCAGCTCGCTGTGAGGATCAATCGTCACCCACACGCGCGCATGCGCCAGCGCCGCGTCGGGCATGGCAGCCAGCCGGTCGACCAGTTGTGTCAGCAAGAGGATGTGGGCGCGCCGCGCATCCTCGCGTTCCGCCACGCACCAAGAGCGAAACATGGGGTTCTCCGGCAGCTCGAGCCCGTCCAGGAAGGGGCCGCGGAACAATCCAGCCGCCTGCTCGAGCTGGGCTGTCGTTGTGCGGGCGGCCAACAGATCACGCACCGTGGTCAGGTCCACGGTTGCACTGTGCGGGTTGAACCATACCGTGTCGTGGCCGGCCATGATCAGCGGTCGTTCTGCCCTGCCCCTCAAGGCGCGCAGCTGGGTCAGGCTCCAGCGCAGCGAGGCACGCGGATCCTCGGTATCGTCCCACAGCAGCACCCCCAGCTGCTCGCGTCGATGAGCCGCGCCGGTGGTGGCCAGGAACGCCAGCAGCGCCCGCGTCTTGCGCGACCGCGGCAACGCGACCGGCACCCCACTGCGTAGTATCCGCATGTCACCCAGCAAGCCTATGGCCAGCATGACCTCATTCCATCCGACCGGTTCAGCGCCGGTGCGCGCGCGTAAGAACAGTTGCGCGGCGGCCTTCATCCATTGGCCGGCATGAATGGTCGTTGACGAGGCTCGGCGGCTGTTGGGAAACGGCGGGTCGGCGCCAGGAATGCCATCGCGTGGCGCCGGGCTTGCGTGGTCGAGACCAGTTCAGGCGGCTCGGCGATGCCGAGCCGCCTGACGTCTCGAACCCATCCTCGCCGGAACGGCGGTAAGCGCTAGGCCTTCGCTCCCGGCCGCGCCATGTCGCGAAGCTTGGTGATCGTCAGCCGTGACGTGATCTGTTCGATGTCGGTCTTCACATGGATGATCGACGGCAGGTTGGCGGCCAGGCACCGCTCGAACGCCGGCGCAAAGTCGTCGGTTTTCAGCACGGTCTCGCCGTGGCCGCCGAAGGCGCGTGCATAGGCGGCGAAATCGGGATTGCGCAGCTCCACGCCATGAGCGCGGCCGGGGTGCTCGCGTTCCTGGTGCATGCGGATCGTGCCGTAGCCGCCGTTGTCGACCACCACCACCACAAAGTTGGCGCCATACTGCACGGCCGTGGCGAACTCCTGGCCTGTCATCAGGAAACAACCGTCGCCGGCGAAGGCGACGACGGTGCGCGACGGTTCCACGATCTTGGCCCCGACCGCAGCGGGTACGCCGTAGCCCATGGCGCCGCTGGTCGGCGCCAGCTGCGAGCGCAGGCCGCGGTACTGGAAGAAGCGGTGCACCCAACCGGCATAGTTGCCGGCGCCGTTGGCGATGATGGCATCGTCGGGCAACCGCTTGTTGAGCCACGTGACGATCTCGCCGAGATTGACGGCACCCACCGCACTGGTGGGCTTCAGCGTGGCGAGGTAGTCGGCCCGCGCCGCCGCCACGCTCGCTGCCCAACGCGGCTCGGCCACCGGCGGCAGGGCGCGCGCCGCGTTCGCGAACTGAGCCATGCCGCTGTTGATCATCAACGCGGCCTCGTAGACGCGGCCGAGTTCCTCGACGCCGGCATGCACGTGCACCAGCGGCTGCTTCGGCACCGGAATATCGAACAGCGTGTAGCCGCCGCTGGTCATCTCGCCCAGCCGCGGACCGATCGCGATGATGAGATCGGCCTCCTGCACGCGCTTGCCCAGCGGCGGGTTGATGCCGATGCCGACGTCGCCGACATAGTTGGGATGGCGGTTGTCGATCAGGTCGGTGTTACGGAACGCTGTGGTCACCGGCAGCTTGTTCGCCTCGACGAAGACCCGGATGTCATCGCACGCCTGCTTCGTCCAGCCGCCGCCGCCCAGGATCACCAGCGGCCGTTCGGCCTTGGCCAACATGTCGCCCAGGCGCGCCATGTCCTGCGGCGCCGGCGCCGCACGCACCACCGTGTACGGCAGCGCGTCGGCGACCTCGACAACGTCGGTCAGCATGTCTTCCGGGAGCGCCAGCAGCACCGGGCCCGGCCGTCCCGACATGGCGCGGTGAAAGGCCTGGCTCACCAGTTCGGGGATGCGGCGTGCATCCTCGATCTGCGCCGCCCATTTGGTGAGCGGCCCGAACATGCGGCGGTAGTCGATTTCCTGGAACGCCTCGCGCTCTTCCTGGTCGCGCGCCACCTGGCCGACCAGCAGCACCATCGGCGTGCTGTCCTGGAAGGCCGTGTGCACGCCGATGCTGGCGTTGGTGGCGCCCGGTCCCCGGGTGACGAAACAGACGCCGGGCTTGCCGGTGAGCTTGCCGTAGCCCTCAGCCATGTTGGCGGCACCGCCTTCCTGACGGCAGATCACGAACTTGATCGCATTGCGCGCATCATGAAGGGCATCCAGTGCCGCGAGGTAGCTCTCGCCCGGTACGCCGAAGATATGGTCGACGCCGTGGATGCGGAGCTGATCGATCAGCACCTGACCGCCGGCGCGCGTCGCGAGGCCAGCCGGTGCGCCGGCGGAGGAAGGGGTTGTGGACATGGACTTTCGCTGTCACGGGATGCTGGAGAAACAAGTGCGCCGCGGCCTGTGCTGCCGACGCAATACTCGGAAAGAGAGGGCGCACCTACGTCTTGATCGGCGCGAAACTGGTCGGAACGACGATGCGGTTGGTCATGGTCTGGAAGAACCCCGACGCCCTGGCGAGGTAGGCCTGCCAGGCCGGATCTGCCTGCATGGCGGCGCGCCGCTTCTGGCGATCGGAGAGGTCCTCGTAGGCCCAGATATGGATGATCTCGTTGACGTTACCGACTTCCGTGGTGAACCAGGCAAAGGGCTTGCCCAGGTGCTTGCTCTGCACCGGAAAGCCCTCGGCTTCGTAGAGCGCCAGAAACTCCCGCAGCTTGCCGGGGTGCAGCACGTATGTGCGATGGTCCAAAATCATCGTTAGTTCCTTGTGTGCGTTGGTTGTGTGCGCTGGGCCGGCATGGTGCACCGGCGCTTCCGCCGCCACAAGCGAGTGCCGCATTCAACCGTGGCTAAACCCGACAAGCACGGGTGGACATTTCATGTGGCAGGGGGCATAGTCTGGCCGTTAGCAGAGTTCCGGCGGTTGCATGCGCCGCCGATCTTGGGCTAATTGGTTTCGGTTGCGACTTCGGAAGTCTTTGGACGACAGGCCAGATATGTATTTTCCGGCACCGGGCCGCTGTTGCGGCGCTGGGTCTCTGGCGCCGCACCCGATCGTTTTTCTCCCCACCCGTCAACGAGCCTCTTGGGAATGAGCCGCAAACTTTTCGTGGGCAACCTGCCCTATACGTGCACGAACGAAGATCTGACCCAGCATTTCTCGCCCTACGGCGAGGTAGCTTCAGCCAAGATCATCATGGA